>ERZ795060.1625-NODE-1625-length-25722-cov-6.273893_pt1 | contig 25722 bp, 16 predicted proteins | sample MGYA00375144_ERZ795060 | MGnify/ENA primary metagenome ERZ795060 (study PRJEB30189, sample SAMN05720157) | activated sludge metagenome | isolation source: anaerobic digester from wastewater treatment plant | place: Japan | collected 2015-05-15 ...
CACGCAAGACACAAATGCTTATTGGTCAAGGATAACATGGTTCATTCCTTTCTGATATCGGACATGACTGGGCGGCATCATCTTCGCAAAAATCAGGGAATTGGGCTAGGCGGGGGTGATCCGCCCTACGGGAAGAAGCACAGTAACTATTTCCTCGATCGCGGAGAAAGGATGAATATCACCCTTTCAGGGCTTCCCTCACCCTGGTCCTCTCTCCGAGGGAGAGGGAATTGGTTGCCTCGGTCCCGGCGATAATCCCGGATCGGCCGTTTTCGATAGAAATCAGTGGACCGCCGGCTCACCCAGAGGCTTTGGCTCCGGTGCTTCAGCCATGATAAAACCAATTCCGGCCCCAAACGTTCTATAATTGATCATTTCGCGTGGCGGAATCATCTCACGATCATTCGTCGATAGACCCAAAGGTGGATGTTTTCGGGAGGAAAATCATGCCGCACCACTTATTTCTAACCGCCTTGTACGTATCCCTCGTTTCTCTGTGGTTGCCGTTGAATGGATTGGGGTATTCGCTCCAGGACGCGGAAGAAGCCCTCCGCGATCAGCAATTCGAACGGGTCGCACAGAATCTGAAACCGGAGGATTTCCCTGAAAAAGAAGACCAGGCCTATGCGTGGTTCCTCCTGGCGTCCGCCGCTTTCAACCGTGAGGATTACGAAACGGCATCGATCCAGTACGAAAAGGTGGTCACCGGGTATCCGGACTCGCGCTGGTTCGTGAAGGCCACCTACCGCAAGGCCGAATGCCTCATGCTGTTACAGCGCTTCGCGGAGGCGGAGGCCATCTATGCTGCCGGGGCGCAAGGATTGCTCTCCCTTGCCCGGCGCGCGGAAATCGCCGAGATCTACACCCGCCACGCCGACCGTTTCTTCGCTCCCAAGAAAAAAGGCGAACCGCCCGACTACGACCGCGCCAGGCTCTTGTATGAACGCGCCCGCGAAATTCTCCCGAAAGGCGAACGCTGGGAACGCGTCTCCTACCAGATCGCCATGACCCATTTTCAGCAGGAACAATGGAACGAAGCCCAGCAGAAATTAGGAGATCTAATTACCTATTACGAATCCCCGGAGAAGCCCGCGGCGGCGGAAATCCAGAAGGTCACGGACACGGAGATCCCAAACCCCTATCCCGAAGGCGGTTATCTCGATGACGCGCTATTGAACCGGGGTGAGGCCTATTTCCGCATGGGGAACGCGCTGGAGGCCCGGCGCGTCTGGAAGAAACTGCGCGACACACGCCGTGACGTCACGAAGCGCCCCGCTATCGTGGCCGAAGCCGCCTACCGGATCGCCAAAACCTACCGGATTCCCGAACCCGGCGGTGACAAGGAACTGGCGCTGGGCGTCCGGAGCCTCGATGACTACATTTTGTTGTTCTCGGATCATGAAAAAGTCTCTCAGGCCGCGTTGGATAAAGCCAAGGCCTATTTCCATCGCCGGCAATATGAAAACGCCCGCCAGGCGTTTCAGGCGCTGTTGGACCGCCACGCCGCCCAGGCCACGCCGCAACAGAAGGCGGCCGCCGAATTTCACATCGCCCGTTGCCTGCTCGAATTGCAGAAATTCGATGAGGCCGCCTCCGCGTTCGAGGCGTTTCTCAAAAACCATCCTGTCGATGAAAATTGGCGTGAAGCCCAACAGATGATCGTCTTAACCCGCTATCGCAAGGTGGAATTCGATCAGCGCGAGGCCGAGAAGGCGCTTACCCGGTGGACGCGCGCTGTCCAGTCGGACAAAAAAGATCCCGCCCGGGAAGCGATCCCCGCCGAAGTCCTGGGGCGATTCGCCTCCGCCCGCGAGGGATGGGAAACCTTCCAATCCCAATATCCCCTCGATTCCCGCATTGCCGGCATTCAATTGCTGCTCGGCAAGAACGAACGCCGCCTTCGCCATTTTGAGGAAGCCACGGCCATCTGGAAAGACCTGGCCACCCGCTTCCCCAACAGCGACACGGCCTCCGAGGCGCTCTACTTGATCGCCGAAGTCACCGAACAAGATCTCAAGGATTACGAGAAAGCCCTGGATTTGTATAAGGACGTCACGTTCGGCCCGTTCCAGGGATCCGCGCAGGAGCGGATCCGCCAACTCCAGGAAATTTTTCTGGCATTGCGCACCGAACGGACGTTTCTGACCAACGAGAAACCCGCTCTGCGCCTCACCTCCCGCAACATCGAAAGCCTGACCTGCAAACTCTATCCGCTTGACCTGCCAGCCTATTTTCAATCACGGCATACCATCCGCTCGATCGAGGATTTGGATGTCAACCTCATCGCGCCTGAAACGGTGTGGGAAGTCACGCCGGAAGGATATAAGCCTTATACGTTGATCGAGCAGGATCTCGCGGTTCCTGTCACAGGCCCCGGATCGTGGATTGTGCAGGTGGAATCGAAAACCCTGCAAGCAGTCACGTTGGTACTTGTTTCCGATCTGGCGGCCGTTATTAAGGGAGGCAAGAACGAAGTATTCGTGTACGCGGAAGACCAGAAGAACGAAAAAGCCATCGAGGGCGCGGACGTTTGGATTAGCGACGGCCAAACCATCATCGCCCAGGGCAAAACCAACGCCGACGGCGTATTCCATAAAACAAACCTGAACGCGGTGGAAAAGCAGCAGTTATCGGTGTTCGCCACGTATCGCGGCCACTGCGCGGGAGAAACGCTCCCCATCCAACATCTCAGCGTGGCGACTTCGCTCCAGCCCCGCTATCTCGTCTATTCGGACCGCGCCGCCTACCAGCCGGGCGAAACCGTGCGTTATCGGGCTATGATCCGCGAAATCCAGGACGGGCGTTACATCATCCCCCAGGATCATGAATTCGACGTGACGGTCCTCGATTCCCGCGGCACGCCGATTCTGACAAAGAAATCCAAACTCTCCGAATTCGGCACGCTGAACGGCGAACTGGCCTTGGACGCGTCCGCCCCGTTCGGCACGTACCGGATCACGGTCTCCCGGGAAGAGGGGCCTTCGGGCGCGTGGACGTTCGAGGTGCAGGAATTCACCCTGCCCACCGCGCGGGTGGAAATCGAAACCAGCCAGACTACATATTTTTATGGCGACAAGATCACCGGCACGATCCGCGTAAGCGATTTTTCCGGCAATCCTCTCGAAGGGGAACGAATCACCTACACCCTGGCCGGTGGTTTTCCCGTCGAAGTCCAGGAAGCAGTAACTGACACCAACGGCGAAGCCTCTTTCGCATTTGAAACCTGGGACCTGCCCGAGGAATGCGTCTTCGCTGTGGCGGCCGTCCTGCCCTCCCGGCAAATCCAGCAGCAGAAGAACCTGGCGCTGGTGAATACCGGATTCACAATCACCCTCGATACCACCCGGGACGTTTACCTGGTGGACGAACCGTTCCAGGTGAACGTCAGCGCGCGGGGCCGGGATGAAAAACGCGAAGCCCTTGCCGTGCCGTTGCAAATCAGCCTGCGGCGCCGCAACGAGGAAGGGGCATACGAAACCGTCGCGCGGCAGAAGGTCACCACATTGGCCGATGAAAACCGCGCCGCCTCGGTTTCGTTCACCGCCACGAAAGGCGGACGCTACCAAATCCTGGCCGAAGGGAGCGACCGCCGGGGGACCGCCATCACCGCCCAGCGGAATGTCCAAATCTCCGGCGAGGACGACGCCAACCCGCTGCTTATCCTCAACGACCGGTCCAGCTACCAACAGGGGGATACCGCGTCCTTCACCGTCGTTTCCCGCCTGCCGGAAAACTTGTGCGTGTTCACGGGCGAGCGGGAGGGGATCGTCGAATACCGCGTGGAACGTATCAAGCCCGGCAAGAATGAAATCTCCTGGAAACTTGACGATCGCTACAGCCCCACCGCCACCGTCTCCCTGGCCGTGATGCATGAGAACCAGGATTACCTCCGGGATGTGCGCTTCCAGGTGCGGCGTGGACTCGATGTAACTATCACCCCCAACGCCAAAACCTACGCCCCGCGGGACACGGCCGAGCTGACGATCACAGCGCGGGATCATACGGGTAAACCGGTGGTGGCGGAATTTTCGCTTGGTCTTGTTGATTCTGCCTTTCTGGCCTTGTTCCCCGACCGCCTCGACAACCTGGCCGCGTATTTCGAGCAGGCCGGGGGCGGACAATTCCTGGCCGCCGCTTCCTCGGCTGGATTCCGGTATGAAGGAATCACCCGGCCTATCAACGAGGAGATTTTCGCCGAACGCGCGGGAGCGGAAATCGAGTTGCTAGGTGAAGAGGAAACCCGCGCCGGATTGCGTGCCGGACGCGCCGTGCGGGAGAAAATGGAATCCATCGAATCGTTGAAATACCAGGAAGAACAGTCGCGGCGGAAGGTTCTAGCCCGGGGCGTGGTTCCCGAAGCTCCGCCTACGGTAATGGCCCCGGCGATGGCGCCGGAAGGAGCGCGTATGCTCCATGATCGGCCGATGGATGGGAATGGGGCTATTCAAGTAGATGCTATTTCTCTGGAGGAAAGCAAACCGGTTGGGCAAGTGGCCGCGGGCGAACCGGTGATGTTGTCAGCTGGAGTGCCCGTTATGGGCGGTCTATTCCATACGGCTGGTAGTGACCGGGCCTTTGTTGACGGCATGGGCGGCGCCGGTGACTATTACTTCGGTTATGGAGGTTATGGAACGCTTGACTCCGCCGCGGCCATCCAGGCGCGCGCCGATTTCCCCCTCACCGCTTTTTTTAACGCCTCTTTGATCACCGACGCGAACGGCCACGCCACGGTCTCCGTTCCGTTGCCCGATTCGCTCACTACCTGGGACTCAGTGGTTCGCGCCATCACCAAGGACACCCTGGTTAACCAAGCCAGGGAAAAGATCGTTGTCGATAAACCGTTCCGTGTAGAACTCGAAACCCCCGCGTTCCTGACCGAGGGCGACCACTCTTCCGCGTTGGCCATCGTCCGCAACAACACGCCCGGCAAACTCCCGGCGCAAAATGTGTTCACCCAGACCATCGGCGAACGTCCCGAGACCGTGAAATGGGAAGCGGAACTTGAAGCGGGCGTGTTGCACAAGCAAGGAGTGGCGCTGGCGGCCGAAACCATCGGCGAGACCTCCCTGACGCTAACCAGCCTCGCGCAAGACCAGCATGACAAGGTGGTCAAGCCGATCCCCGTTTATCCCTGGGGCATTCCGGTGCGGGCGGGCGTTTCGGGGATCGCCGGGCAGAGCGTGGTCAAGACGATTTCTCTGCCTTCGCAAGCGGATTACTCGCGCCTGACGATGTGGATCACGCTCGGCGGGACCGGCGACGTTTCCTTGTTGCAAGCCGCCTGGTCGTCCATCATCGGGCCGCGCTCCAACCGGGGACGGATCGAGCAGGGACTCGGGGCGCTGGCCGCGTGGGAATGCGCCGAATCTCTGAAGAAAACCGGCCAGGTTCCCGTCACGCTGCTGCGCCAGCGGATCGAAACGGCGGTCCAGCACGCCCTGGCCACGCAAACCGATCAGGGGCTGTGGTCTTGGGGCGGCGGGCCGTCCGGCGCGCCGGATATTCTCACCACCAGCCGCGCCGCCGAGCTGCTGCGCCAGGCCAAGGACCGGGGCTTCACGGTTCCCGGCGGCAACCTGGAACGGGCGATCAACCAGCTGATGAATCTCTACCAGCAGACCGCCAACGATGACGAGAAAACCCGCATCCTCTACGCCTGGTCGGTGATCCAGCCGCCGGACTTCACCTTTGTCAACCGCATTCACCGCAACCTGGCCGGCATGAACGATTTCGACGCCGCGCTGCTCGGCCTCACCTGGTTCAACATGGGACGCCCCGAGAAGGCCCGCGAGGTGCTCGATCATCTCCTCGTTTCGCCCGGCCTTTCCGGAGCGGAATCCGTCGCGCCTTCATCCCCCAATACACCGGTCATTAACGTGGGAGGATCGGGCTCCAATGAAACCTTGGTCCTGGCCGCCCGTCTGTATTTCCAGCTGCCTCCCGCCTCGCGCACACCGCGACAGACGGCAAAGTTTCTGGAGAAGTTGGCCGTCGAGTCCCCTTGGCCGGTCATTGAGGAAGCGTATGGCGGATTGCGTCTCCAGGCGCTGGCCGCTTACCTGATGTCCGCCGCGGAAGAGACCAGTTCCTACACACTGGCTGTCAAAGTCAATGGTCATGATGTGCTCCAACGCCGCACTACCCGCTCGGTGCTTCCCCACGAACGGGTGGATATCGATCCGGAGTGGATCAAACCGTCCGATAACCGGGTGGAGTTCACCTTCAACGGCCAGGGCCGGTTCCGTTACGGTGCGGTGCTGGAAGGCTGGACGAAGCAGGAGGTCCGCCCGCAGGACTGGATGACGCCCCAGGACCGCCGGATTACGGTGATGGAGCGCGAATACACCCACGGCCCCCTGATGTACAAACAGGAAGATATCCCGCGCGGCTACGGCGTGGTGGAAGGTTCGTACTCCACCGTGTCCAATAAGCTGGAAGAGATCCAGCCCGGCGAACGCGTCAACGTGCAACTGCGGATCGAAGCGCGGAACGATGTGGACTACCTGGTCGTGGAGGATCATATCCCGGCGGGATTTCTCTTCATCAAGGAATCCCTGCAAGGTTCGGTGGATCAATACACCCTGAAAGGCAACACGTTGACCTTCTACCTGCGCGGCCCGCAACGGTACTTCTCGATCCAATACCAACTGCGCGGCCGCTATTCAGGGACCTACCGCGTTCCTCCGGCCACCGTCACGGTGATGGAGGATCCCGGATCGATTTATGCCACGGCTTCCAACACCATCGTAGTGCTGCCCGAAGGCCAGAAACCCAAGGAGGAATACCATCCCACGCCGGATGAGCTCTACACCCTGGGCCTGCGGAACTTTGATGACAAGCGTTACGAGGAGGCCAAACGCTACTTGACCCCGCTGTTCAACACGGTCACCCTGCGGCCCGAACCGTACCTCGAAACCGCGCGCCGGTTGTTCCAGATCCATCTCCAGGGCGGCGACGCGCGGGAACTTGTGCGGTACTTCGAAATCATCAAGGAACGGGATCAGGAGTTCGAAATCCAGTTCGAGCATATCGCCAAGCTGGCCCAGGCCTACCGCGCCATCGGCGAGCCGGAACGCGCGGTGTATGTGTACCGCTCCCTGTTGGACGGCCTCTTCACCCAGGAAGGGGCGGTGACCGGGACCTTGCAGGAAGTGGGTCAGTACCGCGAGGCGCTGGATTACATCAAGCAGCTGATCCTCGAATATCCCGACATCCCCTCCGTGCAGACCGCCGTCTTCACCACGGGCGGCGTGATTTATCAAAACATCGACGACTGGGCCCGGCAGCCCGATTTCATTCAGTCAGGCAACGACAAGAAAGCCCTGCTGGCCGAGGCGGTGGGCATGATCCAATCGTTCCTGGCGTTGTACCCCAAGAATCCGGTGGCCGACGAGGCGGGATACACGCTGATCAACCTGTGGCTCGATCAGAAAAATTATGAAACCGTGGCCCGGCTGGCCGCTTCGTTTGCCAAGCGCTATCCGCAAAGCCCATATCTTGACAGTTACGACTACCTGGCGGCCTACGCGCTCTTCCAGCTCGAGCGATACACCCCGGCGTTGGAACTCGCGCAAAAGGTGGCCACGCAAAAGTATCCGGCGGAAGGCGGCGGGCAAAAACCGAGCGACGAGGCTAATACCGCCATCCTCATGTCCGGCAAGATTCTGCACGCCGCGGGCGAGCTGGACCGCGCCCTGGCCGAATACGAACGCGTCAAACAGGCCTTCGGCGACGCCGGGCAGTCGATCGCCTATCTCACCGTGAAGGGCCTGAAGATCGACGGCGTGACTGTCATCCCGGGCGATGATCCGGCGACGGTGACCGTGCGCCATAAAAACCTGGACGCCATCGACATGCGGGTTTACAAGGTTGACCTGATGGCCTTCTATCTCCGTGAACGCAGTCTCGACCGAATGGCCCAAATCAACCTGTCGGGCATCCAGCCCACGATTTCGCAGACTATTCCTGTGGATAAGGCGAAAAAGTTCGAATGGAACGAACAGAAACTGGATCTTCCCCTCCAGGAGACCGGCGCGTACCTGGTGGTCCTGAGCGGAAACGGACTGCTGACTTCCGGCATGGTGATCCGCACCAGGTTGGAATTGGAAGTGCAGGAAGACGCGGATCAGGGTATCGTGCGGGTCAATGTCCGGTCCGGAAAGCCGCCGAAATTCACCAAGAATGTGAAGGTCCAGGTACGGGGCAGCCGCAATGACCGGTTTGTTTCGGGGGAGACCGATCTGCGCGGTGTCTTCACCGCCACGGGCATCCAGGGAACCGCCACCGTGCTGGTCCAGGACGGCAACCAGTATGGCTTCTACCAGGGTACCCGGGAACTCGGCCAGCCGCCTGTACCCGCCGAACAAGCGGGACGGCCCGAAGGATCCGCCAAGGGCGTGCCGGCGCAGGATTTTGGTCTGGAAGATATCGGCAATAACATGATACGGATGCGCCAGGTGCAGGAGCGGCAAAGCGAACGTTGGCAGAACGCCACCGGCTCGGACAACTATCGCTTGAGCACGCAAAAAGCCAAGGCCTTGTATTGATCTAGAAGACGGATTATGTACTCGTAGTTTGTAGGATCAGACCAAAATTCCCTCACCTTCAGGGAAAAGGCCATGACGAGGGAATGAATGGAGGGGCGGACCTAGGTGTCCGCCCTCATCCAGGAGTGAATGGAATCGATTTTAAAAGCGCGATCGTTCTTTCATATGTCTGGCTTAAGAGTTCAATCCCAAATCCCCTCTCCCTCTGGGAGAGGGCCAGGGTGAGGGAAGCCCTGTAAGGGTGGAATCCATGATTTACTGGCAATCAGGCAAGTAACATTTCACCCGGCCGCTACGCACTGGCCGCTGAAACCGAAAATCACTCCGGGGGCGTTCCGCTTTGCATTTACGTGGTATAATACGTATTCGGTTCCTTGAATCTTAACGGCGTTCCCCCTCCGCGGAGGAGGAAACAGAAAGAATCACACGCGATGACCGGTCCGAACGCTTTGCCCCAAGGCACGCTTGTCCGCTTGCTCTTCCGCCGATGCCAATGCGATCCGAGCTGGCTGCGGCAACCGGCATTGACCCGGGACGCCATCCGGAACGCGGTCCGAGCGGCCGGCCTGCTGGACATGGCGGAGACGAGTTACGCCTTCGAGAACGGTGGTTATACCACGGCGGTGATCCTGGCCGAATCGCACTTGGTCGTCCACACCTGGCCGGAGAGCGGGCGGCTGGTGATGATCGACATCAGCGTGTGCGACTACAGTCAGCCGAACCGCGAGCGCGCGCTGGATCTGAGTGACCGCCTGGCCGTGCTCTTCCAACCCCAGGAAATCGTCCGCGAAATTCTTCCCCTTTGCCCCCGCGCGCCTGAATCTGTCGAAGTGGATTGCCTATCCGCAGGGAAATAAAAGCATCCCCCGCGACGATCCGTTTCCCTTTCTCTCACCCAGCCATGTCTCCCGGAACGCGTGAAACGTCCCTTGACGGATCTCCTGGCGGCAGCGGCGCATGAACTCCTGATAGAAGGTGATGTTGTGCAGGGTCGCCAGACGCGAGGCCAAGATTTCACCCGCCAGAAACAAATGCCGCAAATAGGCGCGGGTATAATTCCGGCAACAATAGCAGGCGCAGTTCTCGTCCGGCGGGCGTTCATCCTCGCGGTATTGGGCCTGCTTGACTGAGATCCGCCCGTTCCAGGTCAGCAGGTGGCTGTTGCGGGCCAGGCGGGTGGGAACCACGCAATCGAACATGTCCACCCCCCGCGCGATGCCGTCGAGAAAGTCTTCAGGAGTCCCCACACCCATCAGGTAGCGGGGCTTGTCCCAAGGCAGGATGCCGGTCACCAGCTCACACACCGGCCAGGTGAATTTCTTGTCCTCGCCGATCATCAGTCCGCCGATGGCGTATCCGGGAAAATCCAGCGCGGTCAGGTCCCGGGCGCTTTGTTCACGCAAGTCGGAATACACTCCGCCTTGGACGATCGCGAACAGAGCCTGATCGCCACGCTGATGCGCCCGCCGGCAGCGTTCCGCCCAGCGGGTGGTCATGGCCACGGATTCTGCGGCGTACTCGCGTGTCACTGGGTAGGGCGTGCATTCATCGAAGCACATGATGATGTCCGCCCCGAGATCGTTTTCGAGTTGCATGACGCTCTCGGGCGTGAAACGGACCTCGGTTCCATCGATATGCGAGCGGAACGTGACGCCGTCCGGGTCGATCCGGCGCAGAGGAGCCAGGCTGTAGACCTGAAAGCCGCCGCTGTCGGTGAGGATGGGCGCGTCCCAGTGCATGAACGCGTGCAATCCGCCCAGCTTCTTGACCACCTCCTGCCCGGGCCGGAGGAAGAGGTGGTAGGCGTTGCACAGCAGGATTTGTGACCCGGTTTCCCTGACCTCCTCGGGCGTAAGGGCTTTCACGGTGGCGTTGGTCCCCACGGGCATGAAGGCGGGCGTTTCGAACACGCCGTGGGGCGTCCGGACCTTCCCCACGCGGGCGTTCCCTTCGGATGCTTCGATAATGAATTGAAAAGCCATGGCTCTGTGCCGGATTCGTATAGGGTTGAGAGGATCATAAACGGGGGGGAAGGAGAAGCAAGGGGGCAGGAAAGCCAGTGGAATCCCTCCACTCCTTTGAACCACGGATTACACGGATAAATCACGGAGCCTACGGAGAACAGCCTCTCTCTGGGCCATCCATGAGGATATCGGCGGTATCCATGATTCAATCCTCAAGCGGAAAACATCGAGATACTAATCCCCAATCAAAAACTCGTCTCGCCGCTGCAAAACGTGTAAAATCATGGAGGAGGTAGATCATGATCCAAATGGTTGAAGCCGGAATCGATGAAACCGGTCAAGTGCGGCTGCTGGAATCCATCCACTTGCCCTCGGCGTGGCGGGCTTTGGTTACGATTTTGGAAGAAGAGACAACTGTAACATGCGTGTGAACCAATGAAATTTGAATGGGATCCGAAAAAGGCCTCTGCCAATATTACCAAGCACCATGTATCCTTTTTTGAAGCGGCCAGTGTTTTCGGAGATCCGTGGGCTTTAACTTTTGAGGATCCGGATCATTCCATAAGACAAAAACAGATTTGTGACTTTTGGATTATTGGAGAATAATCGATTTCTGGTGGTTTGCCATACAGAGCGCGGTGGCCGAATCCGGATCATCAGCGCCCGGCTGATGAACAAGAAAGAAAGGAAAATCTATGAAGAAGGTTAAATCGGACGAGATTCGGTCTGAATACAAGAGAGAGGATTTGGGACCGGGAGTGCGTGGAAAATACTATGAGTCTTATAAGCAAGGCACGAATATCATACTGCTAAACCCTGATGTGGCGGAATTTTTTCCAGATGAAGAATCCGTGAATAAGGCGTTACGGTCGCTCATTGACTTGGCTCGGAAATCGACCGGTCAAAAAAGGCAAATGCCTGGCAGAACGAAGAAAGAAAAGACCACTTAGCTGCGCCATTCCTCCTCCCAATCGTTATTGTGGTTCAATCCAACATATTTCTACATCCGGGATATTCCGGATATAGCGCGGAATCCATGGAGAACAGCATTTCTCCGGGACCTCCGTGGAATCCCCGTGATATCCGTGGTTCAGACGCGGGGGCGCTGGGATGGCGTGGGGGGCTTTTGAACCACGGATTTGCACGGATAAAGCCGGAGCTCACGGATCACGGCTTTTCTCTGTGGCATCCGAGATTGAATCATCCTGTCCTATCCATAGAGATTGAATCTTCCTAACGAAACTAGTGCTTTACTATTGTACCTTGCACATTGAAACAAGGAAAAAACTAGCCGAAAATTAAAACGGCCGTGGTGCCATGGTTTTGCTTCGGGATAAGTCGAAGGGAAATCTAGGCCGGCCCATCATCCCCCCGAAGGGGAGTGCAGAATGTTCAAATTGAGCACTTCATCAAGGATGAGAGAAACCGCACCCATGGTTTTGCAATGATCGCCCAGTTGAACCGGTTGGATGAGAATCTCCTCGTTGAGATTGCGCAGGGAATACTTGCGGGTTTCTTGGATAACCCGGTCCAGCACCAGGTTTTCCGACCGCATGATCCCGCCTCCCAAAATGATGGCTTGCGGGTTGAAAAGATTGATGAGCGTTGCGAGCCCCATCCCCATATATTCGCACGCCTGGCCGAGAATCTGCCGGCACATTTCATCTCCCTGGGCCGCCGCCTGCGCCACCAGCCGCGTCGTGACACGGCCGGGATTTTTTTCGCACAGCTGGTAGAGAAGACCACCTGCCTTCTGGCGGAGACAAGCTTTCGCCGTGTTGGCGATTCCCCAGCCGGAGGCCAGGGTTTCCAGGCATCCGTAGTTGCCGCATTGGCAACGGATAGCACTGTGGCCGGCGACCGGGATATGACCGAATTCCCCGGCCATGCCGTGCGTGCCGTATACGGGTTTCCCCTCCAGAATAAAGGCCGCGCCGATGCCATACCCCCACAGCACACAGACGAAATTTTCGATCCGGCGGCCAATCCCGTACCACAGTTCGCCCAAGGCCATGACCCGCGCGGTATGATCGAAGCGGATGGGCTTCCGCACCAATTCGCCTAAATCGCGGGCCAGATCTTTTTCTTTCCAATCGAACACCGCCGAGTACTGGAGGACATTGCGGCGCTTGTCAATGAGGCCGCCGATGGCAATCCCCACGCCCAACACATCCGTGTCCTGGATTTGGGACGTACGGATCAAGTCCAGGATCAACCGGGCGACCGACCGTATCAGGGCGCGATATCCCCGGGAGGAACGGGTCGGGATGTCTTGGCGGGCCAGAATTCTGGTGTTCAAATCGGTCAAGACGCCGGAGATATGATTGGCGCCGATGCTTAGCCCCACGACATAATGATTGTCACCCGAAAACTCGAGCAGTTTTGGCGGCCGTCCCCGCTCCACGGCGCCGGAGCCTTTTTCACGAATCAGTTTTTCCCTGTGAATCAAACTGTCCACCAGCCGGGTTACGGTGGGTAAACTGAGCCCCAACCGCCGGGCAATTTCCGGACGGGTGGAGCCGCCATTATTGCGAACCGCGTTAAGAATCTTGATCTTGTTGATTTTACTGACGAAGGTGGTGTCGGTAATGGACTCTTTGTTCATGACAAATCACGGTGTAGGCGTTCTAGCAACGAAAGTAGATCGATTGACATAAAGAATACCGGCGGAAAAAAAATTCCAAAGTCTCTTGACAGGGAGTCGGTCGACGGCTTAATATTATTTCACTATTTAATTATGGATCATAATTAAATGCTATTTTTATTTTAGCATGGGAAAGGAAAAGCGCAATGAAGACCATTCTGCAATGGTGTGTATGGGCCACGCTGCTGGCGGGGAGCCCGTTTTGGACCGCCGCCGATGTGACCGTGAGTTTTCATTTCGATACCTTCACGGGGTTGGACTTCACGGATAATACCGGTTACGGCCTGCAAGGCCGCATCGTCTCTTCGGCCTTGGAACGCCCGGCACGGATTGCCGGCGTCAGCGGTAGCGAGAACGACCGGGCCGTCGCCTTCACCGGGAAAGGCGCGCTGGCCGGCGACGATTCCAATACTTTTTCGTTCGACATACTCCCTCCCTTCACCATCGAAGTGTGGGCCCGCACCACCCGGGCTGCCCAGTCCAACACGGCTTTCGTGAGTTATGGTTTTCCCGACAATCCCACCCAAGCCTCGGGCGGCTACCGGCTGGGACTGCAGGAAGGGCGGCTGGTGTTCAGCCTGTATGGCGTAGTGGATGTCCTCAGCGGGGTGGAATTTCCCCCGGACGGTCAGTGGCACCATGCCGCCGCCGCTTACGATTTTGACAGAGGCGTAGTCCATTTTTTCCTGGACGGCAAGGAAAAACAATCGGTGGAAGCGGCGGGGGATGTGAAACTGCCCGGGCGTCTCGAGGTCTCGTTCGGAGAGGTTTCTCCCGGCTTTTTGCCGTACATCGGGGATCTGGACCGGGTTCGAATTTCCGAAGGCATTTTGAGTATGGCAGATATGGATTCCGATCCCGCGACCGTCAAACCCGTGGCCTCCACCACCCTGATCTATTTTTCCTTTGATGAAGCCAGTGGGAATTACCGCAGCCAGGGCAGCCGGCCCGCGTTGGCAGCCGTTCCAGTGATCGACCTTCTGGCGCAAGGCGTGGAATACCAACAAATTCCGAAGACCGCGGAAATTGTCAGCGATTCTCCATCCGGCAAACCCGGAGACACGGCCATTTTGTTCACTGGCCAAGAGTTTGCCCTGGTTGAGGATCCCGGTGGCATTCTGGAGTTTCCAGAAGATTGGACGCTGGAAGCCTGGATCAAGCCGCAATATGTGCCGGACCGCACCAACGCCATGGTCCTGTACGCCTATGGCGCGCCGGGCGGGGGGCATTCGCTGCAGCTGGCTTACAGCGCGGACGATCCCACGCAATTGAACGTGCGCGGCACGGCGGTCGGGGTGCTGGATATTCCCGCCCCCAATACCTTTGTGGTGTATGACCAATGGCAACACGTGGCCGTGGCGCATAAAAACGGGGAATCCATGACCTTTTTCCTGAATGGTCAACTGTCCGAGGTGATTGAATACACTCAGGGCATGAGACCCCGGACCAACGAGTTTCTGTACATCGGAACCTGGCCCAACGCCCTGGCGTTCGCATATGTCGGCACGCTGGACCGCATCCGCTTCAGTGACCGGGCGTTGACGGAGGCCGAGTTGGACTCCGATCCCTCCACCTTCACAGGCATCGAGACGTGGGATTTGTATTGATCGCAGTCGCGCCTCTATATTCCACAAGGAGACATCAACCATGAATACGTACCGTTTTCTTAACTGGTCTTTCTTTGGATGCGTCATCAGTGTTCTCGGCACGCCGGCTGGTTTCCCGCAAACCTACCCGGAACTGGTGCAATCTGGCCATCCCCTGGTCTATTGGCGCTTTAGCAATAATCTGGCCGATTCGCAAGGCAACTTGGATCTCATGTCACCAGGAACCCCTGCATTTGTGGACGGTCCCAACAGCGGCCATCTGGCCTTTTCATCCAACGGAGGAACAGCCTGGGCGGCCCAGTTCGGCGTGGAACAACTGAGCGGGCTGTATGATTTCACTTACGAATTGTGGATCAATCTGGCGGGAGACAATGAAGGCAAAGTCATCTTCGAACGCCAGGCGCTTACGAATGGAGAGCCCGGTTCCGGCACCCACCGGATCCGTTATGGAGAAGGAAAACTATTCTTCGAATACACCGGAGCGGGATCTGTCCCGGAAACACCGGCCGTCGAACTGCCGAATCAAACCAGCGGTTGGCATCATATCGTGCTGACCAGCCATTACCAAAACGCCACCAATGTCTTATACGTGGACGGGGAGGCCGTTTTTGAAGGCGAGGCCTATTTAGAACCCATTTTCGGCGGCAACCAGGACGTGGTGTATATCGGCTCTTCGCGCAGCAATCCGGAAGGATTGATCATGGACGGTTATGTGGACGAAGTCGCCATATACAATCGCGCGTTGAGTGCCGGCGAGGTGGTTCAGCACTTCCAAGCAGCCCTCCCGGACGGCTATGCCGGAGCCGTGATGGCCTCGTCGCCACTCGTTTATTGGCGTTTCGAAAACAATTTCCACGATGAAATGAACCTCTACGATTTAATGCCCACCGGTGCCAATTACGTGGAAGGACCGGGCGGTTCACCCAACACGGCTCTTTTTTCCCGGGTTCTAAACAACCAGGCCGCGATTCTGTATGACAACATCGAATCTTTTACCTATGAGATGTGGATCAATTGCATTTTTGAAAGCGTGCAATCATATATACTGTTCCGCCGCGCCGGCAGCGCGCAGCATGCCGTGATTTATGCCTATAATCCGAATGCGTTGGAGTTCTTTTTCCTCGAAGGGGGCACTCGTCCGCTAGTGACAATCCCGAACCAGACCGACCGCTGGTATCATTTGGCGGTCGTCAACGACAGGCACGCCGGCCGGATGCGCATCTATCTCGACGGCGAGCTGGCCTTGGAGCACGACGGCACGGCTGCGCCGGGTCCCGGTAATCTCGTAGTTGTGGGCGGCGCGGATTTGGGCGCGAATTTCAATGGGTATATCGACGAAGTGGCGATGTATGACTATGCTTTAAGCGGAGAACAGATCCAAGCGCATTTTCGTGCACCGATAAACGGGGTGCCGGTTGCCGATTGGTCCTTGTTTTAATCCATGGCTTTGGTTTTCTTCATCCGGCCGGGGAAGATAAGGGGAAGGCGCATCGCGGCTATTTTGCCACCGGGATCCCCAGGCCAGAATTGGGACGCGGACATGAGAAGGATGAAAGGATTTACGCTGATCGAACTGTTAATCGTTGTCGCCATCATCGGCGTCCTGGCAGCGATCGCGGTTCCGAATTTTCTCAACGCGCGCACCCGCGCCCTGGTGGCCCGCGTGCAAGGCGACATTTCCGCCATTGGCATGGCGCTCGACATGTACAACTTGGATCACAACAAGTATCCCCCGTTCATGCCCCCCGGCGGCCCCAACGATCTCGGCAAACACGGCCTCAAGAAACTCACTTCACCGGTGGCGTATATCAGCAACGCGATACTCTGGGATCCCTTCATGGCCCAAGGCCGGGAAACCAACCACGGGCCAGGGTATCCTCCGCCCTACAATTATATTTACCACGACCGGGAGACCTGTGGCGGCACGGGGAGCGCGTGGTGGGAGAATTACGACCCCGAAATGCGCTATATGTGGTACCTGTGCTCGGTGGGGCCGGACCAGCTCTTCTATCATCCCAACAACAGCGGGCCGCGCTGGAACTGGCTCATCTCGTATCAGGCCAGCAACGGAGTGATCAGCATGGGCAACATTTATCTGTACGGCCCCGGACGCGCCACCGAGAAGGAAATCAACGCGCCCAGCGGGACGTGAATAGCGAATTGATTATTAGTACGATGCGCCGATAGGCCGTAATGTATTTTCAAGCGCCGACGGCGCGCCCATTGCTAGCCCGGGGCAACGCCTGGGGAACTGGAAACAGGTTCATCCGGTGAGTGCGTGCCTATTTTAAGAAGGCGTAACCGGTTTCCCATGGGACTGGTCTGGGAGATCAACACCAATTCCTTCTCCCTTTGGGAGAAGGGGAGGGTGAGGGAATTTTTATATGAGCGGACCTGGGTGTTTGCCCTCATTCAGGGGCGAATGGAATCAATGTGACGCCATCAGGTCCGCGATTCCCGGATGAACCGTACAAAGTGTGTGTTTTCCAGAGAGACTTCTATTTAATACGCGAAGCGTCCTTCTAGGGACCAAGGAGTATTTTTTATGGCGAATACAAAATCACCTTCTGATTCCACTCCGATGACCCGCCGCCAATTCCACAAAAGCCTGGCGTGGACCTCCATTGCCTTGGGCGCCGCCGCGCCATCGGCCCGGCGTGTGCTCGGAGCCAACGACCGCCTCCGCCTGGGGGTCATCGGCTGCGGAAGCCGCGGCGGGGCCCATATGGATTTGCTGATGAAAATGCGCGAACAAGGCGAGCCGGTGGACATTACGGCGGTTTGCGATACCTACCGTCCCCGGCTGCAGCGCGCGGCGAATTTCACCAAAGCGGCGTTCGCCACCATGCTCCATGAAGAACTCCTGGCCCGGCCGGACATCGATGTCGTCCTGATCGCCACGCCCGAGCATTGGCACGGATATCAAACCATCGACGCGATGCGCGCCGGCAAGGATGTGTACGTTGAAAAGCCCCTGACCCACTGGCGGCAGCTCGGCCTGGCGGAAGAGGTCGCGCGGGTGTCTCAGGAAACCGGCCGCCTGGTGCAAGTCGGCTGCCAGCGCATGTCCTCGTCCGCCTACACCCAGGCCAAGGCGCTCATCCAAAAGGGCCTGATCGGCAAGCCGGTCATGGCCGAGACTGGATATTTCCGCTTCGGCGACTGGGGCGAACGCGGCATGCCCATTGACGATCCCCAGGCCCGGCCGGGGCCGGACCTCGATTGGGAACGCTTCCAGGGCGACTGTCCCCGCCGGGAATTCCACGTCAGCCGCTATTTCCGCTGGCGGATGTATTCCGAAACGGCGGGCGGCCCGGTGTCGGACAATTACATCCATTTCTACAATCCGCTCGCCTACACGCTCGATCTGGGTTATCCCACCAAGGTCTGCGGGCTGGGCGGCATCTACCGTTACACGCTCGCCGAAGCCCCCGATCCCGAATATAAACAAGAACGGGATGTGCCTGATACCTGCAATCTGGTCATCGAATACCCGGACCATTTCATCGTTACCTGCGCCGGAACCCAGGCCAACGCCTACACTACCTACGGCAGCAACGAAACACCCATCATCCGCGGGTGGGATGGAACCCTGCTGATCGGCGGTCGGGAGATCCTCGTGCTGCGCTCGGACGACGGGCGAGAAATCCATCGCGAACCCATTCAGACCGGCATCGACCAAAATAAATTCTGGGCCGATTTTTTGGCGTGTTGCCGGACGCGGCAGCAGCCGCTGTCCAACGCCGCGTTGAGCGCTCCGGTGAACACCACCATGCAGATGGGCGTGCTGGCCGTGCGGGGCGAGCGCGTGGTGCGGTACGACCACGAACGCAAACTGGTGATCGCGTAGAAGGCAGCGGAACGCGATTGGGTTTCAGGCTGACACAATCGTGTCTTCTTGCGCAATACGTGCGTTTTTGCCGTAGGCTTCGAATCCTTGTGGAAGAATCGAGAATCAGGAACAACCACGCCATCCTGGATAGCGAACGCAGACACGGGGAGACCGGTCATGAAGGCGGTGAACCAAGCATTCACCCTCATCGAATTGCTGATCGTAGTGGCCATAATCGGTATTTTGGCCGCCATCGCCGTACCGAATTTTCTCAACGCGCAGACGCGCGCTAAAATCGCACGGGTGCAAGGAGAATTCCGTTCGATCGCTACCGCCCTCGAGAGTTATCACATGGACACCAATTTTTATCCGCCCTGGCGCACGTTCGAAAATGGAGACATTTGGCCGGTGGCGTGGCGTCTGCGGCCTCTCACCACGCCGGTGACGTATATGTCGTCGGTGCCCTATATCGATCCCTTTGTGACCTCGTCCAGTGGTGTGACGTTGGAACAACCGCATTGGGCGTATGAGGTGGGCTACAACTACGGCGACGCGTACTCGTCTGCCGTCACGATGAAGCAACGGCCGTTGTCCGCCGATTGGCGCTGCAGCGAGTGGCGGATCGAAAGCGCCGGACCGGACGGGATTCAACACGCGGCCGGCATTCCCAGCTATGATCCTAGTAACGGGCTGAAGAGTTTGGGCGATATTCAACGCTTAGGGCCTCGGACCGCGTATCCCTGCAATGATTCACTGGTCGGGAAATAATTAACGCCGGGCAATAAACAGTGAGGATTTCGTGTTCATGCCAACTCCCCGCGGGTTCACCCTGATCGAGCTCCTGATGGTTGTGGCGGTCATCGGCATTTTGGCGGCCATCGCGGTCCCCAATTTCCTCAACGCCCAAATCCGCGCCAAAATCGCCCGGACCTATTCCGATATCCGCGCGCTCTCCACCGCGCTGGAGATGTACCACACGGATCATGGAACCTATCCGGAAGGCCGTTCGACCTGGGCGGTTTTCGGGTGGAACAAATTGACCAGCCCCACCGCGTACATGGCTTCTCTTCCGCTCGATCCCTTCGCTCCCCGGAAGGATTCAAACACCCCCGCCCCCGGCGGCTATGGCTGGTTTCCGGAAATTCTGCCCTTCTATGTCTATTTCTGGGCCCGGGACATCAACGATCCGCTGAATCCGGCGATCAGCCGCGATTACCTCTTCCGCAAAGGCATCATGAAAAATCCGGAGGCTACGCCTCCCCGGATTTTCCATTACTACCAGATCCGGGCGATGGGGCCGAACGGCCAGGGCGATTATTCCCTCGCCTACGACGCCAGCAACGGCCTCATCAGCGCGGGGGATATCTCGTTTCATGGCCCGGGAGCCGGCTTCTGACGCCATTGGGCCGCGCAGCCCAATCGATTCAACAAGGAGAAAGAATCATGAAACCCAACGCCATCACCCGCCGTTCGTTTATCGCGGCCTCCTCGGCCTTCACCGTGGGCCGGACCTGGACAGCCGCGTCGTATGCCCGCGTGGCGGGGAGTAACGACCGTATCGGCATCGGTCTGATCGGTTGCGGCAGCCGGGGTTCCGCGCTGCGGCAGGAGGTACTGCAACATGCCGAAGCCGCCAACGCGCGCGTGTTGGCGGTGTGTGATATCTGGGACGCCATGCGCGAGAAAGCGGCACAGCACGTCGAGGATATTCAAGGAGACGCCCCTCAGCCATACGCGGATTACCGGGATTTATTATCGCATGCGGGACTGCATGCGGTGGTGATCGCCACGCCGGATCATCAACACCCCATCATGCTGCGGGATGCCGCGCGGGCCAAGTTGGACGCGTATGTGGAGAAACCCCTGGCCATTGACTTCGAGGATCTGTGCGAGGCGTACGACGCCGTCAAGGCCAACGGCACAATCGTACAAAACGGCACCCAGCTGCGCAGCCTGCCTTCGTTCACCGGTTGCCGCGAGTTCGTCACTTCCGGCCGGCTGGGAACCATCTTGCGGTTCGAGCAGGCCCGCAACGAATACGTCCCCTATTGGCATCAATACCTGCGGGAGATCAAGCCCGAAAACACGAACTGGCAGGCGTTTCTCATGTACGCCGAGTTCCAGCCGTGGAATCCGGAGGTGTACACCGGCTGGATGGGCTACCGCCCGTTCTCTAACGGCGCTTTCGGCGGATACATGACCCACTTCACCGACCTGGTGCATTACATCACCGGCGTCACGCCGCCGCTCTCCGTAGTGGCCATGGCCTGGAAGAATCAGCACAAAGCCCCGTTTACTGTACCCGCCAGCGTGCAGGCGGTCTTCGAGTATCCAGGCGGTTTCAGTGTCAGTTACCACACCACCACCGGCAATGGGGGAGCCAACTTTTTCCGCGCCATCGGCAGCCAGGGGATTCTCGACATGACCGACTGGAACCACCCGGTTGCCAGCGGCGAAGGCAGTCAAGATCCCCAGGCGCTGAAGGAAAAAACCGCGATCCCGCCCATACCGCGGGATGAGCACATGCTCAATTGGCTGAAATGCGTCCGCAGCCGTGAACAACCCAACGCGGACATCGATGCCGGTTTCTATCAGGCGTTGACGGCCATCATGCCGGATGAGTCGCTGCGGCAAGGCCGGCGCATCCGGTTTGACTCCGTCCAACGAAAACTGATCGCGGGTTGAGTGGGTTTGCTTGTGTGGTTTCTATTTATTGATATGGTTCTTCGTTCTTCTGGCGGCTTCGTATTCCTATTCAATAAGGAACGAACGCGTGTCCACGCAGAATGGATTGGCGCGACAACGCGCAATCCGCCCAAGGTCCGCTCATCAAATCCGGTCATGCCGGAGTAACCCCAAATCAGCTGGTACGAACCACAAATATCCTGCCAGCGAGGAGTGAAACATGGTTGTAACACCTACCGATAAGACCCAAACAGATTCCCGGAGTGATCTCTCACTCCAACATTGCCTCACCGCGATGATCAACCGCGTCGAGACCGAACAGCTGGAGAACTTGCTCCAGGCGGCGGCTTGGATGGCGGACGCCGTCGAGCAGGATCGTCTGATTTACCTCTATGGCGGCGGCGGTCATACATGTCTGGTGATGCAAGAGTTGTTCTGGCGCGCCGGCGGCCTGGCGAACATCTGCCCCATGATCGATTTCGCCATTCATCCGGTGACCCCCGCGTACATGTACCTGTACCACGAACGCATGCACGGCATCGGCGATCAGACCGTGAACTATTATGGCGTGGGCGAAGGCGACCTGGTCCTGATTTTTCACAGCTATGGATTCAACGCGCCCACGATCGATTGCGCCCTGGAAGTGAAACGCCGCAACGCCCGGCTGGTGGGGATCTCCTCCAGCGATTGGCACCGCTCGGTTCCGCCCGATTTTCCCATCCGCCATCGATCCCAAAAGACCCTGTTCGATATTGCTGACATTGGCATCGATGATTACGTTCCCTACGGGGATACGGTCATCCACATCAAGGGATTCCCGCAGCCAATCACCAGCGTTTCGGGCATGATTGATTTTTATATCGCCCACCGCCTGGAGATGGAATGCGTCAAGGCATGCGTGGCGCGGGGCATCGAAGCTCCAGTCTGGTCCAGCGCGAATATTCCCGGCGGCGATCAGCGCAATGAAGAACTCCGGGCCCGATACAACAGCCGAGTCAAGTTTCTATAATCCAACGAAAGCGAGACCACGCTCATGGCCGTTCATGAAACCGGCGTCAGTTACTATGGCATCTCCTATCCGGAACATGCCCGGCGGGATTTTGAAGAAATGAAGCGGCATCACTGCACGGCAGTGCTGCTGGCGCTGACCGAATTTGATATTTTCTTCTGGTATCCCACGATTCCCCAAATCGTGGAGGAAGCCAAAAAGTTGGGGTTGACGGTTTACTTGGACACCTGGGGAATCGGCAAGTTTTTTGGAGGCGAGCCCCCCAGCCTCTTTTTGCAGGAAAATGTGCACAACCGGCAGGTGACGGCGCTCACGGGCGAGCCGGTCGCGGCCGCTTGCCCCAACTCTCCGGCGTTCCGTGAATATTTCCTTGGCATCGTGGAAAAACTGGCGCATGACTGCGACAGCGATGGTTTCTTTTGGGACGAACCGCATTACGCGATGCCCATCGATCCCGTCGGCTATCAAAGCACCAGCGATTGGACCTGCCGTTGCTCCATTTGTCAGAAATTATTCGAGACCGAATACGGTTATCCTCTGCCGAAAGTATTGACGGACCAGGTAAAAAAATGGCGCCGCCGTAAAGCCAATGAAATTCTCACCCTGGCCAGCACGGCGGCCAAGTCGATCAATCCCCGCTTGAAAGTGACCCAGTGCAGCCTGCCCGCGGAAAACAATTATTATCTTTCCTACGAGCGCGGTTACGACGATTGGGAAACCATCGCCGCCACACCGGAATACGACATATTTTCGACCTCCATTATCGTCAGCTACGATATTGCCTTGGAGGTCCACCGGCGTATCGCCGGGAAAACCGTGGCCTTGGCCCGCAAGTACAATAAGATTCCCCAGCGGTGGGTGATGAGCTACTTTCAATCACCGGCCGACATCACGTTCATCAAGGAGATTGTCCGCACCTATGCCGCCTGCGGCATCGAGTCGATCTTCTCCTGGACCTACCGGGCCGGGCAAGGCACCCTTCTCGCGGCGCCCAATCCTCAACTCGCCTGGGACACCCTGGGCGAAGCCTATGAGGAGGTATTGAAAGACTCGTAACACCACCCGTGGCACCTGATCAGCCCCATTGGCGCCCCATTAGCAATCTTCGGACGGCTGTCTAAATACTCATTGGGTTTGACCCATATTTCGGGTATCATGAATACAAAGTGCTCCGGGGGGAGGAGGTGATCGCGGGCCGGTTGCGGCCGGCCTGAGGAAAGTCCGGACTCCACAGAGCAGGACGCTGGGTAACACCCAGGAGGGGCAACCCTACGGAAAGTGCCACAGAAAACAAACCGCCCGCCTGCCCGGCGGGCAAGGGTGAAACGGTGGGGTAAGAGCCCACCGCGGTTCCGGGTGACCGGACCGGCACGGCAAACCCCGTCCGGAGCAATGCCAAATAGGAGAGGGAGGCGTGGCTCGCGCCGCTTCGCCGGGTGTTTGTTGGAAGCCTGTTCATCATTTACAAATCCCGGCGGAAAACTCTCGGGTAGGCAGCTTGAGACCGTTGGCAACAACGGCCCTAGAGGAATGATCACCCTCGACAGAATCCGGCTTATACCTCCCCCCGGTTTTTTTCCCCTATATCCGGTTTGCTACCTTCCGGGGATTGGGACATCAATCAATGAAATCTTTCTGAGCGGAAGGCGCGGGGAGTTTCAGGAAATCCAGAATTTAAAGTCCCCGCGGGTGTGCGGAGGGGATCACCCGGAAAATGCGTTTGGTGTGGCGTGAATTACATTCATGTTGAAACGCGTCCACCGCCTTCCCGGTCATCGGATCGAGAATCACGCGGCGGTGGAGCACCACGATGTGCGAATCGGTCAGCCACCCTTTCTCATCCGGTTCGCCGAGCAATGCTTTCTTGGTCGTTTGACAGTAATAGCTCAGAGTGAAGAGGTCGTCCAACCGGACCAGTTCCTCCATGTAATGCTTGAGTTTCCGGATATCAGTGGGGCAATAGGCGAGCTTCATTCCCCACCGCCGCAATTCCTCGGACCACGAGATTGGATCTTGCGTGTTGATCCGTCCTTGGAAAAACTCGGGGGAATCTCCCGTCAGAATGGCCAATACCGTTGATACGCAATGCGGCCCCGATTGTTTGACCGGGGAAAAAGTCCTCGCGCGGAAAAAGGCCTCCTCCTCTCGCGGCCAAAGAAGAGACGTGGCATCGTATGGCATAAGGACGACCTTTCACGGACAGGCAGATACTTTTCCGATGATCCAGGTGGTATTCATGCCGGGACGGCATTCGGGAGGTGGCGGTTTACAATGTCCACCCTTCCCGGTATTCCCGGTGCAAGAACCGGTTGGCGTCTTCGTCATTGGTAATCCGGCCATTCGGTCCATCCCATAGCAGCGGGTGGCCGGCCCGCAGGGCAACGTTCCCGAGCAAGCACGTCTCGGTCAAAAAGCCCGCGTGATCCACAAAGTTGGAGCCCGGCGCGGAACCGCCCCGGCACGCGTCCACCCACTCTTGGAAATGCCCCGGCGAGCGGGGGAGGATTTGAGGAGCTTGGCCGAACGCCTTCATTTTGGTTTCGGGAATCAAGCGGGGTCCCATCAAGACGCCGTCCTCCCCGATGTAAATCGTATCCGAGATGCCCCGGCCGGGTTCCAATTCTTTTGGGTAAGGCGGCTTGAGTCCCCCATCGTACCAATGCAACGTAACCGGCGGCAGGTTTTCCCGGGCGGGGAATTCGTAATGCGCGAGCACGCCCAAGGGGTAAATATCAGGAAACATCTTAGTCGAACTCGCCTCCACGCGGACCGGATATGACAAATTTAAGGCCTTGAATACCGTCGAGAGCCGATGACAGCCGAGGTCCCCCAACTGGCCGGTCCCGAAATCCCACCAATTCCGCCAGGTCCAAGGATGATATTCCGGATGATACGGGCGCGCGGGCGCTGGTCCCAGCCACAAATCCCACTCCAATCCTTCGGGTACGGGGGGTGTCTCTTCCGGCCGGTTCAGCAACGCCGGCCAGTGCCAGAAGCGGGTGGATATCGCGACGTGCACTTCCCGCACCGGTCCAATCGCACCGGCGGCGATCATTTCCCGGGTCAAGCGGTCTTCCTCGCTGGCCTGCCCCTGATTCCCCAATTGCGTGGCCACGCCCGCGCGTTTCGCCTCTTCGGCGATGAGCCGCGCTTCCCGCACCGACCAAGTCAGCGGTTTTTCGCAGTACACATGCTTGCGCTTTTTCAGGGCGGCCATCGTGATCACCGCGTGGGTGTGGTCTGGCGTGGCCACCATGACGGCGTCGACGTCTTCTTTCTCCAGGAGTTCCCGGTAGTCGGCGTACGCGCGGCAGGCGGTATATTGTCCCTTCCCTTTTTGCTCCGCGTAGAATTCATCGACCGTGTGACGGGCCGGTTCGCGCCCCGAGACCTTGGTCTCTTTCCCCTCCGCCCAATCCCAGGAGATATACCCAT
>ERZ795060.1629-NODE-1629-length-25687-cov-162.902115_pt1 | contig 25687 bp, 26 predicted proteins | sample MGYA00375144_ERZ795060 | MGnify/ENA primary metagenome ERZ795060 (study PRJEB30189, sample SAMN05720157) | activated sludge metagenome | isolation source: anaerobic digester from wastewater treatment plant | place: Japan | collected 2015-05-15 ...
ATGCCCTTGGCGACCTCGTAGTGGGATTGGGTAGGTACGGCAATGCTGACGGCGTCCACTTGATCGAGCAAGGGTGCGTAGTGGTCGTAGGCCTTCGCTCCATAGGGTTGGGCTGCCTTTTTGGCCTTTTGCAGGTCACAATCGGCTACGGCCACGATTTCGCATTCTTCTATGAGGGCGTACTTGGCCAGGTGGTAGGTGCCCAAATGTCCTACCCCCACCACGCCGACACGCAGCTTTCTCATCAGCGACAAATACCCCGTTTCGAGTTTTCGATAAAAGAAATAAAATGCCTGATTTCCGGGGTGTCGAGCACTTCGGCCCGCACGCGGGCGATGGCTTCTTCAAGAATGAGGGCAGAGCGAAAAACAAGGCGGTAAGCATCTTTCAGGGCCTGGATAACCTGGGGGGAAAAGTTCCTCCGCTTGAGGCCGATTAGGTTGAGCCCGTAGAGTCGGGCGTGATTGCCCGAGGCAAGGCAATAGGGCGGTACGTCCTTCGTTACGGCCGAACAGCCGCCAATCATGCAATGGGCCCCGATTTTTGCAAATTGGTGAATGCCCGTCATCCCTCCAATGGTGGCAAAATCCTCCACTTCGATGTGCCCGGCGAGATTCACCCCGTTGGACATGATGATGTTGTTCCCCAATTTACAGTTGTGGGCAATATGGCAATAAGCCATGATGAGATTATTATCCCCCATGATGGTGACGCCGATATCCGCCTTCGTGGAGCGATGGATCGTCACGAATTCTCTGATGGTGTTATTATTCCCGATTATCACCTTCGTCTCTTCCCCCTGGAATTTGAGGTCTTGAGGGGGGGCGCCGATCGCGGCAAATTGCATGATCCGACAGTTCTCTCCTATTTCCGTGAGGCCCTCTATGACGACGTGGGGTCCCACCTTTGTTCCCCGACCGATGGAAACCCGAGGACCGATGATGGTGTAAGGACCTATTTCCACGTCCTCTCCGATGACGGCATCGGGGGCTATGACGGCGGTTGGATGGATGGTCATGACTCTTTTCCCTCTATGATTTTTTCCAGATGGGCGACGCGGTGGGCGAGGTCGGTGACCTTTCTTACCCACTCCGGAAGGCGGGTCATGGCCCCCACCATGCGCAGCCACTTCTGGTAAGGCATGTGGGGGGCGCCGGCGAGCAACTGTCCAGGGGGAACATCGTTGTGGACGGCGCTTCTTGCCGCCACGATACAGCCGTCTCCTATTTCGATATGGCCCACGATGCCCACCTGTCCACCCAGGATGACCCCATCTCCTATGCGGACACTGCCCGAGATCCCCACCTGGGAAACAATGACGGCCTTCTCTCCGATGGTAACGTTGTGGCCGATTTGCACGAGGTTGTCTATCTTGGCCCCGCGTTTGATCCACGTGCGCCCCAAGGTTGCCCGATCGATGGTGGTGTTGGCACCGATTTCCACGTCGTCTTCTATCTGGACGATCCCCACCTGGGGGATCTTAATGTTTTCTTGTCCCGGGTGGGCAAAACCGAAGCCGTCGGCCCCGATGATGGCACCCGCATGGATGATGACTCGCGAGCCGATGAGGCAGTGGGGGTAGATGACGACGTTGGGGTATAAGACGGTCTCTTCACCTATTTTTGCTCCCTTGCCGATAACTACCCCACTATAGAGAATAGCCCCTCGTGCCACTTCTGCCTCGGCTCCTATGAAAACCCCTGGATACACGGTGGCTTGAGGGGAGACGCAAGCGGAAGGGTCTATGTAAGCTTGGGGGCTTACGGAAGGTGATTCCCTCTCTTGTGGGTAAAACCAGCTTATGAGGCGCCCGAAGGCCACGTAAGGGTCTTTAACCTTGATGAGGTTGAGACCCGGAAAGTCCATGTCCAAAGATACGACCAGGGCGGAGGCCCGGGTCATAGAGACGTATCGCCGGTAGCGGGGGTTGGCAATGAACGAGAGATCCCCCGGTCCCGCTTCCGTAATGCCTTTCAGGTCCTTAATGACGAGCTCGGGGTCTCCGGAAACGCATCCCCCAACGTAAGCGGCTATTTCTCCTAACGTCTTTTCCACGGCCTTATTTCTTCTTTACCGTTTTGTTGAATTCTTCGATGATCTTCTGCGTTAAATCGTTATCTTTATTGTAATAGGCAATGGGGACGGAAGCAAGATCCAAGATGGCGCTATAACCTTCCTTCTTCCCGATGGATTCCACGATCTTCAGGACATGGGGGACGAATTTGTTGACCAGTTCCTGCCTTTTGGTGTTCATCTCGTCGTTGGCGTCCTTTACCAGGTCTTGGTAATCTCGAAATTTCTTGTTGTAGTTGTTTTCCTTTTCCCGGAAGGCCTTTTCCGTCAGGACGGATTTCTGCTTCTCCAACTCTTCCTTTAAGCGGTAGAGTTCCTTTTCTCTTTCCTGTATCTTCTTCTTGTTCTCTTCAAAGACCTTCTTTAGTTCTTCGTTCGCCTGTTTGCCCGCCTCGGATTTGTTCAGGATGTCTTCCATGTTGAAAAAGCCGATTTTACCCACCTGGGCAAAAAGTGGGCTCGCCATCAAGAAAATGATAGCTACGATCAGAATTAAACAACTTTTTTTCATACCTTTTCCCCCTTCATAGGTTGTTACATGAGAGTTCCCATCGTAAACTCGAAGCGGCTGGCCGCTTCCCCTTCTTTGCGGTCGAGGACGTAACCCCACTCCAGGCGCAAGGGGCCGATGGGCGAGTACCACCGGACCCCTAAACCCGCCGTCTTGCGCATATCGTCCAGGTGGTATCCATTTTCCCAGGCATTGCCCGTATCGAAAAAGATTACCCCCCGGATGCCGGCCTCTCTTACGAGCGGGAAAACGAGATCGAAGTTAAAGGTCAGCATCGTCTTTCCGCCGATGAGGTCTCCCGTCACGGGGTCTTTCGGACCCACGTAGCGAAGTCCGCGGACGCTGTTTATCCCTCCCACGTAGTAAAGCTCGTAGACGGGTATGGCTTCGCCCTTGATAGATTGCAGACAGCCGATGCGCCCTTTTATATCGAAAACGGCATCAAAGAAGGGCAGCGATTTGTACCACGCCCCGTTGGCCCCGTGCCTGAGAAAATGGGTGTTCCCCCCCAAGGGGCCGCCGGCCAGGGTGGTATAGATGCTCGCTATACTGCCCTTGGTGGGAAAGTATGGGTCATCCGTGGTATCTCTCGTCAGGGTCGGCGTGAGGGCGCTCATGGTGTAGGTGCCTTCCTCCGCCTTTATGATATCCGAGGCGGTGGCGGCGATATCTTTCAGGCGCGATTGGGAATAGCCGTACTGAAGATAACCGTAAATGTTGTACTTGGGCCAAATCGGATAACCCAAGGTAGGGCTAATACCCGAGGTATCGAGGGTATAAGAGTCGTAGTAACGAACCGTATTCCACAATTCGAACCGGCTCCAAATATTCGTATCGAAGAGCCACGGTTCGATGAAGGTTAGATCGTAATAATGGGCGTTTTGCCCGATGGTTGCTTTAAGGGAGAGGGACTGGGCACGGCCGAAGAGGTTCTGCTGGGAGATGGAAGCCATGGCCATAGCCCCGTCCAGGGCGCTGTAGGCGACACCGACACTGAACATGCCCGTTTGCTTTTCCTTTACCCTGATGGCGATATCCGTAAGTGTTTCGTCCGGACCCCTTTCGGCCTGAAAATCGATCTCCTCGAAGAATTTCGTCCGCTCTAAGTTTTTGTAACTGTCCTTCAACTTGGTTTTGTTGTAAAGATCACCTTCTGAGAAGGCCAGGATGCGCCTTATGACCTTGTCGCGGGTTTTCGTATTTCCCGCTATGTTGATGCGGTTGAAGTAGACGAGAGGCCCTTTGGTAATCCTATAGGTCACGTCTACCGTTTGCTCTTTATCGTGGGCTTGGGTTTCCGGGTTTACGTCGGCGTAGGCGTAACCTTCGTCGTTGCACGCTTCGGTTAAAGTTTCCACATCTTTGATTACGGCGCCGCGATCGAAAAAAACGTTCTTCGTTACCGTGAGCTTTTGGAAAAGCTCTGCCCGGGGGGTTTTTAACGTGTCTCCCTCGATGGTTACCTTGCCCACCTTGAATCTCTTCCCCTCGACGATGCTTATCTTGATGTAGATGCCTTTCTTGTCGAAGGTTACTTCCGGCTCTCCTACCTGGGCGTAAATGAAGCCGTTATTGAAATAGTGAACGGTGATTTTGTTTACGTCCTGGAGGAGCTGGTCCCTTTTTAGAATCCCCGCATCGCTGAACCAAGAAAATAGCCCCCTTTCTTCCGTTTTCATTAGCTTTTTTAGCTCTTTATCCTTGAAGGTGTGATTGCCTTCGAAGGATATTTTCTTCACGTAGAGGCGATCGTTTTCCTTGATGTCGAAGACCACCCGCACCTCTTTCGGGCGCACGGGCTCGATACGGTACTTTATTTCCGCGTTGTAGTAACCCTTGCCGTCGTAGAGTTCTTTTAGCTTTTCCAGGGAGCTCGCAATCGCGCCGGTGTTTAGTACCTGTCTCGTTTTGAACGTGATGGTGGCTTCCAGGTCGTCCTTCTTTACCGCCTTGTTCCCCTGAAATACGATGTCGGTAATTAATCCCCGCTCTTTTACTTGGTAGACGATGATTTTGCCTTCCGGGGTATCGGATACATCTACCGCCACGTCTTCAAAGTAGCCCAATTTGTAAATCTCTTTTATGTCCGTGGCGATGAGAGATTCCGAGTAGAGGCCGCCTTGCGTGCTTTTTATGGCCTGGTTGAGGACGGCCGTCTCGATCTTTTCATTGCCCTTGAACTCGATTTTCGCGATTCTCAGACGCGCCGAGACGCGGATGAGAATTTCGTTTTTCAACCTGGATGCAATGGCAGAAATACTTTCGAGCCCTCGCCCATGGGCAGAGAGGGGAAGGAGGGGTCTTTTTGCCTTCACATCGTATATGCGCACATCTGCGTTGAGTTCGTTGCCGATCTCACTTAGACTGCCCGTGATCACGTAGGTGGCCTTAAGGCTTTCCCCCATTTCTTCCATTTTCTTCTCGTCCGGCGGTTTTTGCCGGTACGGCTCGGGCAGGTCTTTTATGTCCACTATTTCCACTTCCTTCGCGCCGCTTAATTCACGGACCAGGGCATCGTGGAAGGCCTGGAACAAAAACTCCTTACTCGCCCGCGTATGGATGTCGAAGGGGGCGATGACCAATCGGGTCTTTTCCTGTGACCAGGCGAGCGGAGCGGTTTTTACGGGCAAAAAAATCGCAACAAAAAAGAAGGCGAAGACAAAAACGATGCGATTACGCAATTTTCCCATCCTGCAAGCCCACCATTCTCGACATCCGATCCGCCAGCCGGGGGTTGTGTGTGACGAGGATCAGAGTAATTTTTTTCTCCTGATTGAGATTGACGAGGATATCCTCTATCCTTTTTCCCGTCTCGGTGTCAAGGTTTCCCGTCGGTTCGTCGGCCAGGATTATTTCCGGCTCCATGACCATGGCGCGGGCCACGGCCACCCTTTGCTGTTCTCCACCGGATAATTCCCCCGGTTTGTGATGGAGCCGATCTTTAAGCCCTAAGTCTTTTAGAATTTCTGTGGCCCTTCTTTTGGCTTCCCCCCGGCTTATCCCACCGATGAGGGCGGGAAGCATGACGTTTTCCAGGGTGGAGAATTCCGGCATGAGATTGTGAAACTGGAAGACAAAGCCGATAGTACGATTGCGGAAGAGGGCGAGGTCCTTTTCGTTCCATGTGAATACGTCTTTTCCTTTGACCATGACCGTACCGGAAGAAGGCCGATCGAGGGTTCCCATGATATGAAGGAGGGTGCTTTTCCCGGCCCCGGAAGCCCCGACAATGGCAATGGATTCTCCCCGCGTAATGAGAAGATCGATGCCTTTTAGCACCTCTATTTGGGCCCCGTCTTTTATGAACGTCTTTTTCAGGTTTTTTACTTCGATGAAGGCCTCTCCGTTCATTCGTACCTCAGCGCTTCGGCGGGATCTATCTTGGAGGCCCGCCGGGAGGGATAGATGGTGGCGATAAGGCTAAGAAGAAGGGTCCCGATCACGATCATCGTCACATCCAAATAATTCACGCGGGAAGGAAGCTCGGTGAGATAGTACACGTCGCGGGGAAAAATTTGGATGCTTAAGGTTCGCTCCAGGAAGTGGGCAATGGCCGTCACGTTGCGGGCGACGAGGAGGCCTACGGCCACCCCCAGGGCCGTTCCGATGGTGCCTATTACGGCCCCTTGATAAACGAAGATCTTCATTATATCCCGGGCTGTGGCGCCCATGGATTTCAAGATAGCGATATCTCTCGTCTTTTCCATGACAATCATGATGAGGGCGGTAATAATATTGAAGGCGGCCACCAGCACGATCAAACTCAAAATGATGAACATGGCGATCTTTTCCATTTTTAGGGCAGAAAAGAGGTTCTTGTTCATCTCCATCCAGTGTCGGGACCAGAAGGGAAGACCCAGCCTGTTCTCTATCTCCCGGGCAATCTTGTCGGCGTGATAGATGTTGGACACCCGCACCTCGAAGCCCGTCACCCTGTCTCCCAGATGGAGGAAGGCCTGGGCCTCTTGGAGGGAAATATAGGCCAGGGAAGAATCGTATTCGTAAAAACCGGAGTCGAAGATGCCCGCCACGATGAACCTCTTCATGGTGGGGACCATACCCAGGGGGGTCGTCTCGCCGAAAGGAGAGACGACGGCCACCTCTTCGAACTGCCCGGCTCCAATGTTTTTGGCCAGTTCTTTCCCGATGATGATGGGAGGAAGGGAAAAGCCCGTTTTGTCCCAATCAAGCAGGTACTTGATGTCCCCCGAGATGAACTTGCCCAACTTCATCACCCGTAAGGCACTCTGGGGGTCGAGCCCTCTTATGACGAGCCCGCTTACGCTGTCGTTTCTCCTTATTATGGCCTGGGTATAGATGAAGGGTGAACAAAGGGTGACGCCGGGCACGCCCCTTATCCTCTGAGCCAAATTTTCGTATTTTCCGATGGGTCCCTCCAGGCTGAGGACGACGACATGGGCATTAAAGCCGAGGATTTTCTCTTTCATATCCGATTCGAAACCGTTCATCACGGCGAGGACGATAATCAAGGCGGCTACCCCCAAAAGAATCCCCAAAATGGAAATAAGGCTTATGACGGAAACGAAGACCTGCTTTCTTTTCGCCCGCAAGTATCTCAGGCTTATGAAGAGCTTGTAGTTCATGGGGCTTCTTCTCTTGACCGCATATGGGGAAATAAAATCACGTCCCTGATGGACGGCGAATCCGTGAACAGCATGACCAGCCGGTCGATTCCAATGCCCTCCCCCGCCGTGGGCGGCATGCCGTACTCAAGGCACCGAATGAAATCTCTATCCATTACATGCGCCTCTTCATCGCCCTTTTCCCTCTCCTTAAGCTGGGCGAGAAACCTTTCCCGCTGCTCCCGGGGATCGTTCAATTCGGAAAAGGCGTTGGCGATTTCTCTACCGGCGATATAGAGTTCGAAGCGGTCAACGAAGCGGGGATCCTGGTCGTTTTTCCTGGCAAGAGGCGAGACTTCCACGGGATATTGGGTAATGAAGGTGGGGTGCCATAAATGAGGTTCCACGAGGAGCTCAAAGAGCTCTACGAGTATTTTGCCCGGGCTTTGAGCATCGTCGATGGGAAGGCCCTTTTCTTTCGCCCATCTTACTGTTTCGGGGGTGTCTTCGAGGACAGAAGGATCGATCTTGCCGTAAGTAGAGACGGCCTTCTTCATGGTGAGGCGCCTCCAGGGCGGTGAAAGGTCGATCTCCTTTCCCTGGTAGGTGAATTGCAATTGGCCGAAGATTTCCCGGGCGAGAAAGGTGAAGAGTTCTTCCGTGAGACCCATGAGGTCTTCGTAGGTGGCATAGGCCTGATAAAATTCCATCATGGTAAATTCGGGGTTGTGGAGGGTAGAGACACCTTCGTTGCGGAAATTGCGGTTGATTTCGAAGACACGTTCGAGGCCGCCTGTGACGAGGCGTTTCAAGTACAGCTCCGGGGCAATGCGCAGGTAGAGCTCCATTTGCAGGGCATTGTGGTAAGTCTTGAACGGACGGGCCGCGGCCCCTCCGGCCTGCGGTTGCATCATGGGGGTTTCGACCTCGAGAAAATCCCTCTGCTCCATGAACTGGCGAATAAGGCTGATGATGCGGCTTCTTCGGATGAATACCTCACGCACTTGGGGATTCACGATGAGGTCGAGGTGACGCTCACGATACCTGATCTCTACATCCGTCAAGCCGTGCCATTTTTCCGGCAAAGGTAGGATGGCCTTGGAGAGGAGTTTTACCTCTTTGGCCTCGACTGTGAGCTCTCCCGTTTTCGTCCTAAATACCCGTCCGGCCAAATAGACGATGTCGCCCACGTCCAGCTTCTTGAAAAGCCGGTAGGCTTCTTCCCCTACATTCTGCTTGCTGATGTAACCCTGAATGCGACCGTGGCGGTCCTGAAGATTTACAAAACAGGCCTTCCCGAAGTCCCGGATGGCCATCATCCGGCCGGCCACCGTTACCTGGGGTTTCCTGGCCTCGAGTTCCTCAGCACCCATATTACCGTAGAGGGCGCGTATTTCACCAGTCGTATTGTCCACCCGGAGGCCCGGGGGGTATAACTTAACCCCTTCTGCCTCTAAGGCGGCTATCTTTTCTCGCCTCTTCTTTATGAGTTCGCTTTCTTCCATGACTTGCCACGCCTATTATTTTGATTTTAAAGGCTATCTCACTATACGTTTTGCTATCCGTAGTCAAGGGCGTTTTGGTGCCCTTAAAATGTTATTGCCTTTCGTCCCTCCCTCCGTTAGTATTTAGCAAAAAAATCGGGGAGGACTTCATGCTAAACAAGGTATTTCTCATCGGTCGGTTAGGGGCGGACCCGGAGGTGCGTTACACCCAGGATGGATTGATGGTGGTCAACTTCAACCTCGCCACCGACGAGGTGAGAAAGGATAAAAACGGGGAGAGGATACAAAAAACGGAGTGGCATAGGATAGTTACCTTCGGCAAGCTGGCAGAAATATGCAGCAACTATTTGGTGAAAGGAAAGCTCGTTTACATCGAGGGACGCATTCAAACCCGTACCTGGAAAGATGACGAGGGCGTAAAACATGCAACGACGGAAATCATTGCCTCCGATATGAGGATGTTAGACAGCAAGGGACAGGGCAAAGGGACCCCCGAAACGGAACCCACCCCTGCTGTCGACCTTGATGCCCTGCCCGAAGACGACGTGCCGTTTTAAGCACTGGGTGTCGTCTTCTTGCTTTCGGATGATGCGTCTGGTCCTTCCGGTTCTTGGACCGATTTTTTGAAGTTGCGGATGCCTTTACCGATGGCACTCCCTATTTCCGGTAGCTTTCCGGCACCGAAAATGATGAGCACGATAACGAGTATAACGAGAAGTTCCGGCATGCCTATGGATCCTAACATGGTAACCTCACTTTCTTACGCCTGTTGCGGCGAAGTTAATTGGCCTTTACTCTAATTCATGGGTAAAAATTTTGCAAACACAATATCGAGGTCTATGAGAAGGCTCCCTACGATCGCCCACAATTTCTTTTATGCGTCCCAAGTTTGTAAGGGGATGCCTCAGGGGAGTTTCAGATGGACCACTTCTCCGCTTTGGCCTAATTTGCCCAACGATTTACCCCGAAAATTCACATCTACGCCACCGGCATTGCCGATATCGAGGGAGATGGAGTTTAAAGCCGTGCGTTCGATTTTCTCCCCCGGCCTCAAGAGAACCTCGGTGGGTGGTTCGTCATCGGCCGTGATCCTGATCCAGGCAAGCTCGCGGGCGGCAATGGTTATTTTCATTTCCGTTTCTTTTTCTGAAACAGGTTCGGCGGCTGCAGGAAGGGAAGCCTTTTGCTCCGGCGGTGTCGGTGGTGGTATCGGGTGAGGACGCTCGGTCAAAATGTAGAAGAGCACGACGGCGAAAAGGGCAAGGAAGGCGGCCGTGCCTATACCCCAGAGGGGGAAGGTTTTTCTTGCCCCCATTTCCCACTCGCTCTGTTCGGGAGGTTTTCTTGCGGGCCTTTGGCCATGGGAGACGTACTCCTCGTAGAGTTTGAGGATGGGCGTGGGATCTATTCCCGTGTACTTGCCGTAAGAGGTGATCAGGTTTCTTGCGAAACTCGGTTCCGGGAGCTGATCGAATTTCAGTTCTTCGATCGCTTTCAGGATGCGGATGGGTATCTTGCTTACGGCGTGAATTTCCTCCAGGGTGATACCCTTTTCTTCCCGTCTTTGCCTTAGATTGATTTCGCTTTCCGGCATCTTTTTTCGGTGCTTTATTATGGTTGAAAATTTGCTACAAGCTACCACAAAGTTTCTAAAAGAGACAAGGAGGATTGTAAATTGTCAGAAATGAACGACACGCTTCTGAATTTCGCCATGGATGTGGCCCGCAAGGCCGGTACGCTCCTGAAGGAAAGGTTTTCTCTCGAACATGAGGTAGAGTTCAAGGGGGCCGTGGACCTGGTGACCGAGGCGGACCGCATGTCGGAGGAGCTCATCTTGTCGGCCATCCGGGAAACTTGGCCTGATCATGACGTCATGGCGGAAGAAACGCCTTACAAGAAAAAGGCATCCCCATGGCGCTGGATAGTGGATCCCCTCGACGGCACAACGAATTATGCCCACGGCTTCCCCGTTTTCTGCGTTTCTCTCGCCTGGGAATTTGAAGGGGAACTTTGGGGCGGGGTAATCTATAACCCCCTCCTCGAGGAAATGTTCTGGTCGCAAAGGGGAAAGGGTGCCTACTTAAACGGCAAGCGCCTTTCCGTTTCCCCCCTTTCCGACCTCTCCATCTCCCTTCTGGCCACGGGCTTTCCCTACGACATTCGAGAAACGAAAGAGGATAACTTAAGTGAATTTTCCTTTCTGGCCAAGAGGGCCCAGGCGATCCGTCGCGCAGGATCGGCTGCTTTGGATCTCGCTTACGTGGCCGCGGGAAGGCTGGATGGTTTTTGGGAATTGAAGCTGGCGCCGTGGGATACGGCGGCAGGGTCCTTGATGGTGAAGGAAGCAGGAGGAAGGGTAACCGAGATAAGCGGCGAGCCCTATACGTTTTCTTCCCGCAGCATTGTGGCGACCAACGGTCTCATTCATGGGGCGATGTTGGAGAGTTTGGGCCGCGCTAAAAAATGCCGGATCTGAAAATGGAAATGAGAAGGCCGAGGCCGATCATCGCGGCTATAGCAAAGCCGAGGGAGCCGAGGAGGGATTGACCGCTTACGGCCAGAATGATGGATGAGCTTATAATGATGGCCCCAAGAATCAGGGCCATGACCAAACGGTTGGTGGCCCGGTTCAATTCCTGTACCGTTTGTTCGAGACCCTTTTGGGCAATCGTAAAGTGCAATTTTCCTTTGTTGAGAAGGCCGATAACTTCCTTGAGGTCGGCGGGAAGACTCTTAAGCAAAAAGAAGGCGTCCGTTATCTCCCGCCCGATCCTCCCTCGTAACTTCCCCTGGGCGAGCTTCTCGACGTAAGGTTGAATCCGGGAAAAAAGGTCGAAGTCGGGATCGAGGTCAAGGCCGATGGACTCCAGTTGGCTTAGGGCCTTGAGCACGAAGAAATAATTCGGGCGAAGGCGAAGGCGGTGGCGGTAGGTGATGTTGAGCACATCGCGCAGGATATCGGCCATGCGCATAAGCTTGAGGGGCTTATAAAGATGGATGTTCATGAAGGAAAGGAGGTCCCTTTCGAGCCGCCTTTCGTCCAGCCCCTCCTCGTAGTCCACCATCTTGAGGAGGGCTTGGGTGATGGTGGATGAATCGCGATGCGTATAGGCAATCAAGGCGTCCATGAAAACGTCTTTATCCGCCTCCGTCAAGAAGCCCATCATACCGAAATCGAGAAAGCAGATGACGTGATCTTTAAGGACGAGTATGTTTCCCGGATGGGGATCGGCATGGAAGAAACCGTGGGTGAATACCTGCGCGAGGATGATTTCTGCCCCGCGGTCGGCGATCAGTTTGCGATTGTATCCGCCACGCTTCAAGGCTTCCACCTCGGAAATCTTGATGCCCTCCACATATTCCATGGTCAGAAGGCGCTCTGTCGAAAGTTGCCGGAAAATGCGAGGCGTGTATACATCTTGGCGACCTTCAAACATGAGGCGGAAACGCTCGGCATGAGCCGCCTCGATGGTAAAGGTAAGTTCTTCCCTGATGGTGCGGGCGAACTCGTCTATAATCTGGGTAGGACGGAAGAAGGCCACCTCTTCAATGTGGCGTTCCAGAAGCTGGGCCAATTCGTAGAGAATGGAAATGTCTTCTTCTATGATTTTTCTGATGCCCGGTCGTTGAATTTTCACGGCCACCTCCTCCCCCGTCACCAGGCGGGCCCGGTGTACTTGGGCAATGGAGGCGGCCGCGATGGGGATCTCTTCGAAAGAGCTGAATATTGAGTCCGGGGGTCCTAAATCTTCTTCGACGATCCTTTTTGCGTCATCGCCGGGAAAGGGGGCCGCTGTGTCTTGGAGGCGCGTAAGTTCGCGGGCCAATTCCAACGGAATGAGATCCGGCCGGGTAGAGAGGATTTGTCCCAACTTGATGAAGGTAGGCCCCAGTTCCTCACATGCCAGCCGGATGCGTTCGTGGCGACTTAAGGGCTTAAGTAAGGGGGTGCGCTTTATGGTGAGGAGCTTCAAGCCGAGGGCAAGGTAACCACCTAATTTGAGACGGCTTACGATATCTCCGAACCCGTATTTGATGAGAACATAAGCAATTTCGCGTAGGCGCGAGCCTATGGCCCTTTCATGTCTGAGGAGGTTCATCGGTTGCTTTTTTGAGGGTTTGCTCCAGGTGCGCTACCCTTTCTTTCAGTGCTTCGAGTTCCTGCCGGGAGGGAATTTGAAGGCGCGTAAGGATAGAGCGGGCGATCTCTTCCATCTTTTTTTCCCAACCCCGACGTAGTTCCTCAATGGTTTCTTTGGCTTCCTGCTCCGTCATTTCGCCTCTTTTCACCAGCTCATCGGTAAACTCCTTTACCTTATCGGCCGTAAGAAAGGCCAAGCCGGCCCCTGCCAGCAGCAATCTTTTTGCCAGATCCGGCATAAATGGATCACCTCCTTGTCTTTTTTGGTAGGAAAATGATAGGCTCGCCCTGACTTTATGTCAACGTAAACCTGAAGTCTTCCTACAGGGAGAAATTCAAGGATTACGAGTTTTCGGCCGCAGTTTTACCTTATGAAACGCGGCGTTGGAGGATTGCTCGAGGAAGCGGCCTTTTTCTCCGTCCCCAGATATTCCACAATTACCTCTTGACCTTCCCGTAAGACGTCGGAGATAATTTCTGTGAAATTGCCGTCACTTAGCCCTACCTTGACGGGATAGCGTTTGGGGCGCTTATTTTCCAGCACCCAGACGGCTGGCCCTATTTTCTTTCCCTCTTTTTCCAGTCTTTCCCTTATTTCCTTGGCCTTTGGGGTATCGAAGCGGAAGCGTAAGGCCGCATTGGGCACCCGCAGGCAATTTTTGCGCTCGGCGTATGTTATGGTGACGTTGGCCGTCATCCCGGGTTTTAGCTTCAGGTCGTCGTTATTTACCATGATGACCACGTCATAGGTGACGACGTTGGAGATGGTGATGGGGGCATTTCTCACCTCCGTCACGGTACCGTGAAAGACCAGGTCGGGATAGGCATCAACGGTAAAAGTGGCTTGCTGTCCTACCTTGATTTTTCCTATGTCCGCTTCATCGATATTGGTATCGATCTGCATTTTCCGTAAATCCTGGGCGATGGTAAAGAGGGTAGGGGTCTGGAAGCTGGCGGCTACCGTCTGCCCCACGTCTACATTGCGGGAGATGACGATCCCGTTTACGGGGGAGATAATTTTCGTGTTTCGCAGATTGGTCTCCGCATAGGATAGATTGGCCTGATTCTGTTTTACCTGAGCGATGGCCAGCGCAAGCTGCGCCTGAGCGGAGAGGTAGTTGGTTTCCGCCGTATCCAGGTCGCTCTGGGCGATAAGCCCCTTTTCCAGGAGTACCTTGTTTCGCTCGTAAGTTTTTTTGGCATCCAGGAGGGTCACCTCGGCTTTTTTCACGGCCGCTTCGGCCTGGGCCAGGTTGGCCCGCGCCGACTCTACCTGGGCCTGAAAGAGGGAGGGATCGATCTGGGCGAGAAGCTGCCCTTTTTTGACGGGAGAATTATAATCGGCGTAAATATGGCTGATCGTACCGGACACCTGGGTCCCCACGAGGACCGTGACCACGGCATTGAGCGTGCCCGTCGCCGTGACCTGGGCGACAATATCGCCCCGGGTCACTTTTTCCGTGCGGAACAGGTTTTTGTTCTTCTTGGCACCCAGCACGTAGATGCCCACCCCCAAGGCGATGATGAGAAACAGGATAAGAACGGTGATTTTGATAAATTTTCTTTTCATCTTCTCCCCATAGCCTTTTCCAGGCTCGCCTCGGCCTGTTTGTAATTGGTCAGGGCCGAGATGTAATTGGTTTGCGCGTTGGCCAGGGCCACGAGGGCATCGGTTACCTCGATGGCATTACCCACCCCGACCTGATATCTACCCGTCGCGAGGTCAGCATTTTCTTTGGCATATTTGACGCCTACCTCCGCCGTTCTAATACTCTCTTGGGCCTCGATCAAATTCGAATAGGCCTGCTCCACCTCGCGCCTGATTTCGTTTTTCAAATTCTCGATCTGGGCCGTGACGAGCTCTAAGTTGAATTTTGCCTCCTCCACTTGATATTTGACCAGAAAGCCGCTGAAGATAGGAATGTTTATATTTGCCCCGACCGTCCATCCCCTGCTTAGAGGAAAATCACTGCCTCCGAACCCGTAATTGGCACTGCCGGAGATGGTGGGGAAGTGATTCTTATAGGCCAAATCCAAGGATTTTCTCGCCGCTTCCTGCTTTAATATGAGAGACTGGAGATCCGGCCGGTTTTTATACGCTGCCAAGACGGCTTGGTCGAGTTCAATCTGGCTTTTGGAAACGGTAAGCTCATCGGCGAGGGTGTAAGGCTGGGCGTCCGGTAGACCCATGGCGTTGTTTAGGCCGATTCTCGCCAGTCGAACGGCATTTTCGGCCCGGATGAGGTTGAGCCGGGCGTTGTTTAAGTCCACCTCTGCCTTGGTCACGTCTACCCTCGGTTTCGTCCCCGCTTCGTAAAACCCCTGGGCCTGTTTTAAATGAAGTTCAAATTGTTTTACCGTCTCTTCGGCTATCTCTCTGTTTTTCTGAGCCTGAAGCAGATTGAAAAAGGCTTGCTTTACCGCCAAGGCCACCTCGTTTCTCACTTCTTCCAAATCGCTCACGACAGACTTGGTGTTTATTTTGGCAATCTCTACCTTGAGGGGGGTGCGGTTAAAATCGAAGATGTTCTGGGAAAGCCCTATGTTGGTGGCGTATTCCTTGTATTGATCAACACCTTCTGAGTAAGGACCGGTGCGGCTCGCATTTGTCTGCCAACTTACCTGAGGATAATAGTTCGATTTCGCCTGCCCGACTTTCGTTTCGTAAAGGCGTAGATTTGCCATGGCACTTAAGATGGTCGGGTTTCTCTTGAAGGCGATTTCGAGGCAGCGCGCCAGGGAAAGCCTTTCTCCCCTTTTTATCTCATCTGCCTGAAGAGACGAGACGAAAAAAATGACAAAACCAAGGGATATAATGAGCGTCAAGCACTTTTTCATCGGCCGTGGTCACCCTTTATAATGGAAATTCCCTCTTCGGTCAATCGATATACCATTCGGTGCCGGTGGGTGCGTCCTGGAGGGTTACCTGGAGGGAATGCAAGTATTTCCTTATTTCGTCGGCCCGGGACCAGTCCTTTGCTTTTCTTGCTTTGGTCCTCTCGGCGATCAATCGTTCTATCTCCCCCCGGTCCAAATTGTGCAGGCGAAGGGCCCTTTCCCGATCTGCCTCCAGAAAGTCTTGCGGGTCGGCCTGGAAAACGCCTAAGACGTTACCCAATTCGGAAAATACCGCGCGGGCTTTTTCCAGGACCTCTTCGTTTACTTTCCCCGAAAGGTAGGAATTGAGAAGCCTTACGTTTTCGAAGATGTAACCCAAGGCCCGGGCCGTGTTAAAATCGTCGTCCATGGCCTCGGTGAACTTGACGCGTAAGTGATCGAGGGACGCAAGCACCTGCCGGTCGCCTTGGGTTTGGGTGCCCCTCTTTGCTTCGGCCAATCGTCTCTGTAAGGCCTTCATTGTCGAGTAATAGCGCCGAAGGGCGGTGCGGGCTTCCGAGAGCGAAGCCTCCGAGATATCGATGGGGCTGCGATAGTGGCTCTGGAGAACGAAGAGGCGAATGACCTCGGGGTGCCACTTTTCCGTGATCTCCCTTATGGTGGTGACGTTACCCAGGGATTTCGACATCTTCTCGCCGGAGACGCGGATGAAGGCGTTGTGCATCCAGTAGCGTGCGAGAGGTTTTCCCGATGCCCCTTCCGCTTGGGCAATTTCGTTTTCGTGATGGGGGAAGATGAGATCTTCCCCACCGCCGTGTATATCGAAGGTTTCTCCCAGTAACCGTCGGCTCATGACGACACATTCCGTGTGCCATCCGGGTCTACCTTTCCCCCATGGGCTTTCCCAGGAAGGCTCCCCCTCTTTGGACGCCTTCCAGAGGGCGAAATCGAGGGGATGTCTCTTTCTCTCTGACGGTTGTACCCTGGCGCCGGCCGCCATTTCTTCCAACTGCCGGTGGGACAGCTTTCCGTAGCCGGTAAATCTATTTACCGCGAAGTATACATCGCCTTCCGGGGTGTCATAGGCGAGCCCCCGGGAGATGAGAGTGGCGATGAAGGCGATCATGTCTTGGACATAATCTGTGGCCCGGGGGGTGTGATCGGGAGAAAGCACATTTAGCCTCGCCATGTCCCGGTTGTGTTCGTCTATGAAGCGATTGGAAATGTCATAAATGGTGCACCCTTCCCGCAGGGCGCGGGCGATAATCTTATCGTCCACGTCGGTAAAGTTCTTCACGAACGTCACCTGGTAGCCCCGGTAGCGGAGGTAACGGACGATGACATCGAAGACGATGGCCGAGCGTGCATGCCCCAGGTGGCAGAAATCGTACGCCGTAATGCCGCAGGCGTATAGGCCCACCCGGCCGGGTTTAAGGGGGAAGAAGGGTTCCTTTTTCTGGGTGAGGGTGTTGTAGATCACTATGGCCATGGGCTTAAGGGTAAAGAGGTACGAGATCGAGGCCGGCGCGTTCGCCCAGATCAAACATGATGTTCATGTTCTGAACGGCCTGGCCGGCGGCACCTTTGATGAGATTGTCGATCGCGGAAAAGACGAGGATCCGATTCGTTCTCTTGTCCAGGGCAAAACCGAGATCGCAGAAGTTCGACCCCTTTACGTCGGATATATTGGGCGTCTGGTCGGGGGGACAGATTCTTACAAACGCGGCGTCTCGATAGAATTCCCTGTACAGATCGACGAGGTCTTGCCGGGTGATCGATTTCTTTGGCTTAAGGTAGATGGTACTCAAAATACCACGGGAGACGGGCAAAAGGTGGGGAGTAAATGTGATACGTAGGTCTTCTCCGGCAAGATGCGAAAGCTCTTGCTCTATTTCCGGGATGTGTCGGTGGCTACCGCCGACCTTATAGGCCTTGAAGGCTTCCCCCACCTCGCAGAACAGGGAAGAGACGACGGGCTCCCTTCCGGCGCCGCTGACGCCCGATTTGGAATCGACGATAATAGCATGAGGATCTACCCATTTTTCTTTCAAGAGGGGGGCCAGGCCCAGGATGATGCTCGTGGGATAACAGCCGGGATTGGCTATTAGTTTGGAATGCCGGATTTGGTCCCGATAGAGTTCCGGCAGGCCGTAGACGGCATGGGGAATAAGCTCGGGTGCTTCGTGGGATTTGTACCACTGGGCGTATACGTCTGCCTTTCGGAGGCGGAAATCGGCGCTCAAGTCGATCACTTTGAGGCCGTGATCAAGGAAAATTCCCGCCACCGACATGGAAACACCGTGAGGCACGGCAAGGAAGGCAACATCGCCTTTGGAGGCGAGCTTCTCGGGCGTGGTATTTATGAACGAAAGCTCTGAATATCCCTTGAGGTGCGGGAAAAGGTCCGAGACCTTCTTTCCTTCATAGCGACGGGAGGTTATGGCGGTAAGTTTGCAGGCCGGGTGGCGGGAGAGAATCCTTATCAATTCTTGCCCTGTATAGCCACTCGCACCGTAGATAAATGCCTTTACCACCTGTCACCTCGATAAAAAAGGGGGCCATCTGCCCCCTTCGGTTAACGCTTGGAGTACTGGAACCTCTTGCGTGCCCCGGGCTGGCCGTATTTCTTCCTTTCCTTGACCCGGGAGTCCCGCGTGAGGAAACCGGCTCGCTTGAGAATGGGCCGGAATTCTTCGTCGTAATCGACCAGGGCCTTGGCAATGCCGTGTTTGATGGCCCCTGCTTGACCTGATATGCCCCCCCCGCGAACGTTGATATAGAAATCGAACTGATCTTTTTTCCCGACCAGTTCCAGGGGCTGCTGAATCATCATCTTCAGGCTATCACGCGTGAAGTAGTCATCGAAGTTTCTTTTGTTAACGAGGATGTTGCCGGAACCCGGCTTCATGTAAACGCGGGCGATGGCCGTTTTCCTCTTTCCTGTGGCGTAAAATCTCTTCTCTATTTCACCCATACCAAATTTCGTCTTCTCCCCATGCGTTATTTGTTGTAGAGCGGCCGTGGGCACTGGGCCTCGTGTGGATGAACACCACCGCGATATATCTTCAGCTTTCTCAACATCGCCCTCCCCAGAGAGTTTTTGGGGAGCATACCCTTGACGGCCCTTCTCAGCACTTCTTCCGGGTTTTCCTTGAGAAGCTGGCCGGCGGTTTTCTGCGTCAATCCGCCGGGATAAAGAGAATGGTGATAGTATATTTTGTCCGTAAGCTTTTTGCCCGTAAGCTTTACCTTTTCGGCATTTACCACGATTACGAAGTCTCCTGTGTCGATATGAGGGGTATAGACGGGCTTGTGTTTCCCCCGCAAGACGGCGGCAATGTCGCTTGCCAGCCGACCGAGAACCTTACCCTCTGCGTCTACCACATACCAGGCACGCTCAACTTCTTCCTTCTTTGCAAAATACGTCGTTTTCATTGTTTTTTCCACCATTAAGAAAATCGGACTGGAACCCTATGCGATTTCTTCCCGTTTGTCAAGGGGAAACCTTGATCGTGTTTTGCCAAGGTCGGGCAGGTGTGGTATGCAAGGCGGCGATGGAGGAGATGGAGGAAAAATACTTGCGTCTCTGGAAAGAGATCAGAAGTTTAGGTGGGGCCATCGTGGCCTTCTCCGGGGGGGTGGATAGCACTTTTCTCCTCCATACGGCCTTCTGCGCCCTGGGGGTGAATTGCGTGGCGGTAACCGTCTGCTCTCCTTTGACGCGAGAGGATGCGATGGCAGAGGCGCTCGCCTATACCCGCTCTCGGGGCATAAGGCATGAGATGTTGGATTGGGATGTCTTTGCCTGTGAGTCGGTTACCTCCAACGGGCCTGAGAGGTGCTACCACTGTAAGAAAGAAATCTTCACGCTCATCTTAAGCCTTGCTCATCGATGGGGCATCCAGCATATTCTCGAAGGGTCGAACAGGGACGATGAAGATGATTTTCGTCCCGGCCTTAAGGCCCTGAAGGAATTGGGTATATTAAGCCCCCTTGCCCTCTGCGGTTTAGGGAAAGAAGAAATAAGGTTGCTTTCGCGCCGTTTGAATATTCCCGGCTGGGAGCGCGCGGCGGATGCGTGTCTGGCGACCCGTTTCCCCTTTGGTCGGCCCCTTACCCGCGAAGGTTTGAGGCAGGTGGAGAAAGCGGAGGCGTATCTGCGCTCCCTGGGTTATCCCGCGGTCAGGGTACGTCATCACGGGGAGGTGGCGAGGATCGAGCTTCCACCCCCCGACATAAAACGCTTCGCAGAGACGGTCGAATTAGAAAAAGTTTCCGACACCTTCAGGGCATACGGTTTTACTTTCACGGCCCTGGATCTTAAGGGCTACCGCCAGGGGAATATGAATACGCTTGTTTCGAAAAAAGAGTAAAAAACTTGTAATAGTTCGGCATCTCGTGTTACAAAGGTTTGAGATCTCAAGTCGGGAGGAGAAAGAAGTGAAGATGGAAGAAGTAGAGGAGATAAGGCAGGATTTGTTTCGAATTAAGGTGCCCTTGCCCAATAATCCCTTAAAAGAGCTCAATTCTTATGTTATCCGGTCGAGGGAGAGAAACCTCATCATCGATACGGGTTTTAATCGTCCTCAATGTCTCGCGGCCATGGAAAAGGGTATTGCCTATCTCGGGCTGGATCTGACGAGAACGGATTTTTTCCTCACCCATCTCCATGCGGACCACACGGGGCTGGTTGTGAGATTGGCTGCTCGGACGAGCACCATTTACTTCAGCCGCATCGATGCCCAGATGTTCAAGCGGGCCGAGCCTTGGAAGGCCATGATTGATTATGCCAAAATCAACGGTTTTCCCGAGGAGGAGCTCATCCGGGCGCTTAACAATCACCCGGGGTTCAAGTACAGTCCCCAATCCATCCCCGAATTCGATTTAATCGATGGGGGAAGGGAAATCGAGGTGGGTACCTACCGCCTTAAATGTCTCTGGACGCCGGGACATACGCCCGGTCATATGTGCCTGTACGATGAAAAGGAGAAACTCTTGTTTTCGGGCGATCACGTGCTCTTCGACATTACGCCGCATATAGAATCCTGGGCGTACCAGATTAATGCCCTTAAGGACTATTTGCACAGTTTAGAGGGCATTTACGATCTCCCTGTCGAGTTGGTACTTCCAGGCCATCGCAATTTCTTCACCGACCTGCGGGGAAGAATCGACGAGCTCAAACGCCATCATCGCTTGAGGGCAGACGAGGTGCTGAACGTTTTGGACGGAAAGAGGCAGACGGCCTATGAAATCGCCAGCCAGATGACTTGGGACATCGATTGTGACCGATGGGAAGACTTCCCCATCGCCCAGAAATGGTTTGCGACAGGTGAGGCCATTGCCCACTTGCGATTCCTCGAAGACGAGGGGAAGGTGGTAAGGGAGGTAGAGGCGGATACAGTCTGGTTTTCACGCCCATAAGTTACCCGGCGGGCAAAACCGCCGGGTAACTATCGGAAATTTTACTTTCAGTAAACGATAAGACCGAGAGTCTCGGCAATACAGGCGGGGGTTTCCTGCCCCTCGATTTCGATGGTGTGGGTGGTGGTCATGAGGATGCGGTTGGCTCCCCTTTCCTCCAGAGATTTCAGGGTGATGCGGTCACGAATCTTGGATCCCACGGGTACGGGATTTAAGAATCTGACGCGGTTTAAGCCGTAGTTGATGGACATCTTGGCGCCCTCAAAACGGAGGGGCATCTGATAACTGAAATAGGGGATGTGGGAGAGGGTAAGGAATCCATGGGCGATGGTCTTCCCAAAGGGCCCATTTTTTGCCTTTTCCACATCTACGTGAATCCACTGATGGTCACCTGTACAATCGGCGAACTTGTTGATCTGCTCTTGGGTGATTTCTTTCCAGTCCGAGACGAAGATCTCTTTGCCAATGTAAGGTTTCATCTTCTCCATTGCTTCTTGTGCCTGCATGTCCGTCTCCTTTCTTCGTGTTCATTTTATCCTCTGAGGTAGAGCCTACATAGCATGTCATGGTCGAAATGCAAAGCCCACCCTTACGAGGAGAAGATGCCGTTAAGCCTTTGGTTCGTTTCCTGGGCCTCGGCTACCATGCGCTCCATGAGTTCGGCGACCGATGGTATATCGTGGATGAGGCCCTGAACCTGACCTACGGGCAGCACCCCTATCTCCGTATCCCCCTCCTCGGTCGCCACCTTTATCATCTTGAAGGCGTTGGCCATGTACGCGAGCTGGCGGGCCGTTGCCCAGCCCGAGGCGAGGACACCGACAAACATCTTCCAGTACGGGACGTTCATTTGCCGGGCGATATCTCGAGAATTTATGAAGGCGGCCCAGAGATTAAGGCCCCTCTTTACCGCCTTCTGAGCGGCCTCGGTTTTCATAATGCGACACAGTAGTCCGTCGAACCGGTCGGAGAAAATGGTGTCGTACACATCCTTTTCCAAGGCCAGCTTTTTGTAGTTTTCGTGAAGGGGGCTTTCTTTCGTGGTCATGAACCTGGTCCCCATGGCAATGCCTTCCGCGCCCAGGGCCAGGGCAGCGGCGAGGCCCCGTCCATCGGCAAAGCCTCCGGCCGCAATAACGGGAATCTGAAGGTTTTCTGCGAGATGGGGGACAAGGACGAGGGAGGTTACCTCCTCGCCGTGGGCGGCGGCTTCATTTCCCGTCGCGATGACAGCATCGCAGCCGTAATCCTGGGCCCTTTTCGCGTGGCGGAGGTTGACCACCGTGGCGATAACTTTGCCTCCGTATTGGTGGGCTTCTTTTACTATCCAATCCCCTTTGCCGAGGGCAAAGTTGATGACCGGTACCTGTTCTTCTAAAAGGACGCGGGCGTTCTCTCTCGCGGCGGCGAAAAGCAAGGAGGCGTTGGCCCCGAAAGGTTTGTCCGTAAGTTGCCTGATCTCACGGATGGCCTCTCTGGTCTGCTGGGGGCTTAGGGGCCCGGTGGCAAGGATGCCCAGACCGCCTGCATTGGAGACGGCAGCAACCATTTTGGGTACGCTGATCCAGCTCATCCCGGAGAGCAGGATTGGGTACTTTATGCCCATCATTTCCGTGACTTTCGTTTTCATCTGCCTTCTCCTCCTGCAGCACGATACGCCTGTTCCAGATAAAAACGGGCCTCGGAAGCAATTCTTTCTATGAGTTCCCGACAGGTGGGAATATCGTTGATGAGGCCAATTGACTGGCCTACCATGAGGGGTGCGTAATCCACATCTCCCTTTTCCCAAGCCTCTTTTACCCGCAGGCCCGACATGAGGGGAATGAGCTCTTCGAAGCCGCCGCCTCTTTCCTCGATGGAAATAATCTCTTCCAACACCTTCGTTTTGAGCCCTCGGCCCTGCAGACCGAGAGATTTCCCGTAAAGAACCGTTTCGTATTCCTGGCGCTTGACAAGTTCTTCCTTTATCCTTTCGTGAACTTCACATTCTTGGGTGGCAATAAAACGGCTCGCCATCATGACTCCCTGGGCTCCCAGGGCTAAAGCCGCCGCCATGGTGCGACCGTCACCGATGCCGCCCACGGCGACGACGGGTATTTTGAGGCTTGCCGCCATCTTGGCGGTGAGCACCATGGTGGTCACATCGTCGTTCAAAGGATGGCCGCCTTCTTCTATGCCGGCGGCGTATATGCCGTCATATCCGATTTTTTCCGCATGAAGGGCGTGTCGGACGGCCCCTACTTTATGAAACATTTTTACCCCGGCCTTTTTCAGCATTTCCACCGCTTCCATGCCGAGGGCCTTGTCCAGAGGCGTCCCGGAAAATTCAATGCCTGCCACTTGCTCTTCGGCGCACACCCGGATGTACATCCGGTGATGCTCCGGGGTGATCCGCACCGAGGGCAAGAGCGTGATGTTCACCATGAATGGTTTGTCCGTGAGGCGGCGGGTTTCCTGGATGGCGGCCCGAAACTCTTCTTCCGTCTCGTAATTGCCTGCTGTCAGGTTTCCCATTCCGCCCGCGTTGGAGATGGCGGCACAGAGCCTTGGTTTGCACAACCACATCATCCCTCCACAGATGATGGGATACCGGATGCCGAACATTTCTGTAATGGCCGTTTGATACATTTTATCCTCCTCGCCCGGTTTCCCTTACGGGTAAAGCCTCTGCCTGAATAACTGCTCAAAGGGGGGCTGTCAAGGAAAATGAAGTATTCAAAATTTGCATGCAACAAATAGAACAATTGAAAATATGAATTTGACTTGCAGGAAGATTTCGCTATTTAAAACGGCAAATTGAGGGTAGGAGGATTTCGGTGATGAAGAATATTTTTGCTTCAAGGATGGGTATTGTAAGCGTCGGGGCGATGATCGGGATCTTGGCCGCCCTTCTCCAGCACTTCGGAAATCCCCCCAATATGGGCATCTGTGTGGCTTGTATGGAGAGGGATATAGCGGGCGCCCTGGGTTTGCATCGTGCCGCCGTGGTTCAGTATCTGCGGCCGGAGATCATGGGTTTCGTTCTGGGCGCTTTCATAGCGGCCCTTTTGGCTAAGGAGTATCGCCCCCGCGGGGGATCGGGCACGCTGATCCGGTTTTTCTTGGGCATCTTTGCCATGATCGGGGCCCTCATTTTCTTAGGCTGTCCGTGGCGCGCCCTGCTCAGATTGGCGGGAGGGGATGGCAATGCCATTTTGGGCCTTCTCGGCTTGGTGGCGGGCATCTTTATCGGGGTTCAATTCTTGAAAAGGGGCTACAACTTGGGGCGTTCTTACCCCCAACACCGGGCGAGCGGTTGGGTATTTCCGGCCTTAATGGTGGTTTTGTTTTTGCTCCTTGTCTTTCGCGTCTCCTTTTCTCCTGGTGGCCCCATCTTCTTTAGCGAGAAAGGCCCCGGGTCGCAACACGCCCCTCTTCTTGTTAGTTTGGGGGCCGGCATCTTAATCGGGGCCATTGCCCAACGCAGCCGTTTTTGCACGATGGGTGCCATCCGGGATGTAATCCTCATTCGCGACTTCCACCTCGGAAGCGGCGTTTTGGCCTTGGTGGTGGCGGCCTTCATTATGAACATCATTTTGGGGCAGTTTAAGCCGGGTTTTGCGGGTCAACCCATTGCCCATACGGATCATCTGTGGAATTTCTTGGGGATGGCTTTGGCCGGGCTGGCCTTCGTCCTCGCCGGCGGATGTCCCGGCCGCCAGCTCTTCCTTTCCGGGGAAGGGGACATGGATGCGGGCATTTTCGTCTTAGGGATGATCGTAGGGGCAGGGATTGCCCATAATTTTAATTTTGCCAGCTCTCCCGCCGGGGTTACGCCCTTTGGTCCTATAGCCGTACTCGTCGGCTTCATCTTCTGTCTGGTGGTCGGTCTGACCCAGAGGGACAGGATTTAATTTACTTGAAGGAGGAAGAGACTATGGGTACATACCGAGTTGATGCGCGGGGTCTTTCATGTCCTCAACCTGTGGTCATGGTGGATCGGGCATTGAAAGAAGGGAAGGAAGATTTGGAAGTGCTCGTGGATAATGAGGTTTCGAGGGAAAATGTCTTGCGCCTCCTCTCCAAGAAGGGGCTCCGTGCGGAGATAAAAGAGGAAGAAGGGGCTATCGTGATTAGGGTCTTTCGATGATTTACTTTGATAATGCGGCAACCTCTTTTCCCAAGCCTGCCTCTACCTTGGAGGCGATGGCAAATTACCTCACCAAAGTCGGTGCCTCACCGGGCAGGTCTGGCCATCGGGCTTCCGTAGAGGCGAGCCGGATCGTCTACGAGGCGAGAGAGTTAGTTGCCAAGCTTTTCAACATTTCCGATCCCTTGCGGATCGTGTTTACGAAAAATGCTACCGAGGCCATCAACACCGTTCTTCTGGGGATGCTGAAGCCGGGAGATCACGTGGTGACATCCAGCATGGAACACAACAGTGTAATGCGGCCTTTGCGGTATCTCTCCCGGCGGGGGGTAGAAGTGAGCGTCGTTTCCTGTACCGAAAGTGGGGTGCTTGATCCCCGGCGGGTAAGGGAAGCGATAGGCCCCCAAACGAAGCTGGTGGCCTTGACCCATGCCTCCAATGTGACGGGGACCATCCTGCCCATAGAAGAAGTGGGTGAGGTGCTAA
>ERZ795060.1630-NODE-1630-length-25674-cov-9.471486_pt1 | contig 25674 bp, 20 predicted proteins | sample MGYA00375144_ERZ795060 | MGnify/ENA primary metagenome ERZ795060 (study PRJEB30189, sample SAMN05720157) | activated sludge metagenome | isolation source: anaerobic digester from wastewater treatment plant | place: Japan | collected 2015-05-15 ...
ACTATTCGTAATGCTGCAAAGGGGTATACCATGTCTGGGATATTTTCTGATTTTTTTTTATTTTTTTCTTGACAAAAATATAATAATTAAAATAATATATTAATTAAAAATTTAAAAGGAGGTTTATATATGGCAAAAGTAGCGTATCCAGAAAAATTTAATGCTTCAAGTCTTATCAAATTTGTTGCTGAAAAAACTGATTCATCCAAAAGATTGGTTAAGGACATTATTGGTGCTTATCTTGATGCAGTAACACAGGGTGTAATGTCTGGTCAAAGAGTACCAGTTGGTAACATCGGCAGATTTTTTGTTAAAGTAAAACCTGCTACTAAAAAGAGACAGGGTATTAATCCTTTAACAAAAGAACCAATCACTATTCCAGCAAAACCAGCCAGAAAAGTTCCAAAATGTTCATTCTCCAAGCAATTTAAAGAAGCTGCTAAAAAAGCAAAAATATAAATAAAAAAAAGGGATTGTATTTATTACAATCCCTTTTTTATTTTTTCTTTAAATTAATTTTTTTCCCAGAGTTTTATAAATAATTTTCTTTTAAATATTCAGCTCGTTGACGGGCTTTTTCACTGATTTCTAAGTGTGGATATTGTTTATGTAATAATCGATAATAATTAAATGCTTCAAAAAAATTTCTTATCTGTTGCTCTGTTTCAAATAAATTCCCTAACATATATAACGCATTTGCTCTTACAAGTGTCCCTTGATAATTACTTACAATATATTTTAAATAATCTATTCCCTTTTCTATTCTGCCAATTTTTATATTGCTTAATGCAAGATAATAATATGCTTCTTTCGTCCATTCATTATCACCATAATAATTTATCATTTTTAATAATGTTATTATTGCACTATCAAAATTATTATTTTCATAATACATTCTACCTGTAAAAAAATCTATTCTTCCTTTATTTATATATTCATCTCTAAAATTATTTAAATTCCGAACAATATTTATTGCACTATCATAATTATTTATTTTTGCATACGCTTCGCCAATTATATAACTCACTTCTTCTCGCACACCTTTTATTAACCTATTATTTAATAATTCTTCTCCTTCTTTTATTACAACTACATAATAATTATTCTCATAATATTTTTTTATTAACTCTTTCTTTTTGTTTATTTCATCTTCATTCATTTTTTTTAAACCATTTGCTCTTTCATATTCAAATTTTTTTATTTGCTTTGCCTCACTTTTTTCGACTTTTGCAACTTTTTTTAATTTTGGCTTTATTATATTTTTTTCATTTGTTATAAATTCATCATCTACTTTTTCAATTATTATCACATTATAAATTATTTTCTCTTCTTCTTTTTGTTTCTCTCTAATTATTTTTATTTTGCTTTCGCCTTCTCTTATCGCTTTAAAATAATAGACAAATTCATCTGTCGCTGGAAAATATTCCTGGCCATAATAACTTAACAATGATTTATTATAATCCTCAATATAATAATTTACTGAAAATTTGTTTGCTGGTAAATTTATCTTAAATAATTCATTCTTTTTAACCAACAATTCATTATTTGAATAAATTACATTTGTTAAAAATAAAAAGATAAAAATAAAAAAAACTATTTTATTTTTCTTTTCTCTCATATTTTTATTATCGACAAAAGAAAATAAAAAATTTAATAAATATTAAAAATTAAATTGTGTAAATAAAACATCATTTAAAATATGATTAATAATTATTGTTGAAAAAAATAAAATAAGTGCTGATGATAATAAACCTATATTAAATCTATAATTTTTAAAAATGTAATATTTTTCAATTTTAAATTTTACAGGTCCATAAAAAATTAAACACAACATTTTTATCTTTCGATTTTTAATTTTATTTAAGCCAAATAATAAAACAACCATAAGCAAAAAAAGACTGTAAATAAAAAGCAAATTTATATTTATTGATAACACAACAATTATTCCATTTATTATAGTATGAAAATCAAAATTAAAACTTAAAAAACACCATAGCACATAATAATAAAAAGTTGCTAAAAAAATAGTGATTAAATTTGTTGGATATTTTATTCCACCATAAGCACTCGCTCGTATTTTATCATATAATGGTTCTATTAACTCAAATATTAACTCAAAAAAATCTGATAATTTTATTAATTTTATTTTTGCAAAATACATTATTGATATTACAATTATTAATCTATACAGAATAGTAAGTAAAAAAATAATCGAAATTGTAATTGAATTAAATATGCTTAAATCTGGTATTCGTTTGTTATTCGCATCTAAATAATAATATCGAACATACCAGCCAAATATTTCTGAAGTATATAAATTATTATAAAAATATAAAATTAATATTCGAAGAATAAATAAACTTGATATGCTTATAATAATGCCTTTTTTTTTATCTTTAAAAAATTGTAAAATATAACTATTCAAATTTTCGAGATATTTATAATATTTATTTTTTTTTATTCTTTGATTTTTTTCTAAAAAAAATTCTATTGATAGTGAGAAAATAAAAATAATTAAAATTAAATCAATTAAAAACATAATTATAAATCAACGCGCACTGCACTAATATCTTTCTTAAAAAATTGACTTCCTAATTCTGAAAATTTATAAGGTAAATCACTGACATAAAAATTTAGTGTTGCTTTCTTGTTCTCTTTATTTATTATTTTTTTTTCTATTAATACTTTTCTGACAAATTCTGCTGTTGATTTTGCTGAATCTATTATTCGAACTCTTTTATTAAAAAAAAGATTTATCTTATTCTTTAATAATGGATAATGCGTACAACCAAGTATTAGCGTATCAATCTTTGCTTCTTTTAATGGCGATAAATATTCTTTAATTATTTCATTTGTAACTTTTTTATTTATCCAACCTTCTTCTATTAGTGGAACAAATAAAGGACAGGCAATTGAAAATACTTTACAATCACTTTTATATTTTCTGATTAAGTTTGAATAAACATTACTATTTATTGTTGCTGTCGTGCCTATTACTCCAATATTATTATTTTTTGTCATTCTTATTGCTTTTATTACACCAGGTAAAATAACTCCTATTACTGGTATTTTTACAGTTTCTGAAATTATATCAAGTGCATAAGAAGAACTCGTATTACAGGCAATCACAAGCATTTTAATATTTTTTGATACTAAAAATTCTGTGATTTCAAGAGAAAATTTTTTTACTGTTTCTGGACTTTTTGTGCCATAAGGTAAACGCGCTGTATCACCAAAATATATTAAATTTTCTGCGGGTAATAAATCATTTATTGCTTTTGCTACTGTTAATCCACCAAGCCCTGAGTCAAATATTCCTATTGGTTTTTCTGAATTTTTCATATACTTTTTTTTACAATTTTTTTAAAAAACTATTTCAGAACTTCTTCTACTTTTTGTAATAATTCATTTGGTTTTATTGGCTTTTCTATAAATGCTTTTACTGGTAACCATTCTTCATTTGGTTCAATTGAAAATGGTACATTCATTTCTTTTCTTATTCCTGATACCATTATTATTGGTATTTTTTTTGTAGATTCATCACTACTTAATGAACGCGCTGTATCAAATCCTTCTGTCTTTTTAGTCATCATCACATCAAGCAATATTAAATCAGGTTTATTTTTTTTAGCACTTTCAAATCCTTCTTTCCCATTTGAGGCTGTTATTATTTCATAATTTTTCGCTTCAAGCAAATTTGTTACTGCATCTACAAAATCATTATCATCATCAATAATTAAAATTCTTTTTGACATTATTTTTTTCCTCCTTTATTATATTTACTTTCTTTTAATTTATAAATAAATATCTATATATGTCAATTCAATTTTTTCACAAACTTACTATTCTGCTCTTTAATTCTTTGCAACATTACTCTGTAATTTTTTTTCTTTTTTTCTTATTTCTTTTATTATCTCACTTATTTTTTCTGGTGTTAAATCACCATAAATTTTTTCATTTATCATTATAACAGGTGCAAGTCCACAAGCGCCCAAACATCGTGCTTCCTGTAAGGTAAATAACATATCTTCTGTTGTCTCACCAATATTTATTTTTAACTCTTCTTTTAGTTTATCTAAAATAAGTTGTGCTCCTTTTACATAACAAGCAGTACCTAAACAAATTGATATTACATATTTACCTATTGGTTTTAATTTAAAATAATGATAAAATGTCGCTACGCCCCAAATATGTGATGTTGGTATCTTCATATAATATGCAATTTTTAACATTATTTCTTTTGATAAATAACCATATAATTCTTGTGCTTTATGTAAGATTGCAATTAAATATGATTCTGGATACTCTAATTTCTTTTTCTCATCCATATACTTTATTAATTCTTCTTCGCGTTTATCAAGTTCTTTTTCCATTATTTTTCACCTCATCTTACTTTAAATTCTGCTGGTAATATTCCTTCTGGTTTTTTTGCACTATAATGTGTATGCAGCAATTTATGTGATAATGAACTTAATGGTCTGCCAAGAAATTCCTTATATAATTTTTGTATATTTGGATTCTCGTGACATCGCCTGATTGTCTTATTTCTATCTAATCCATATAATGCTTCTGCTCTTTTCTTTAATACATTCTCATCAAGTGGAATAGACGAACTACCAGCATAAGGTTGACCGCCGCCGCCTATACATCCACCTGGACAGCCCATTATTTCTATAAAATGATATCTATCTGGTTCTTTGCGAACTATCTCTAAAAGTTTTGAAGCATTACCAAGACCATGCGCAATAGCAACTCGAATTTCTTTACCTTCCATCATTATTTTTCCTTCTCTAATATTATTAAATCCTCTTAATTCTTCAAGTTCTATTTCAATTAATGTTTCACCAGTATATAATTCATATGCTGTTCTTATTGCTGCTTCCATTACTCCACCAGTTACACCAAAAATTGCACCGCCACCCGATGATAAACCAAGTGGATTATCAAAACCTTCACCTTTGATATTTACAAAATCTATTCCTGCTGATTTTATCATCCATGCTATTTCTCTTGTTGTAACTACTATATCAACACCTCTAACATCATCTATCATTAATTCTGGTCGTGCTGCTTCATATTTTTTTGCTGTGCAACACATTACTGCTACACTTAATATCTCTTTTTTATCTCTTTTTATTTTGTCTGCAAAATATGTTTTAATAAGTGCGCCCATCATTGACATCGGTGATTTACAGGTTGATATATTTTCTATTAAATCACTATGAAATTGTTCCAAATATTTCATCCAGGCACTTGAACATGATGTTATCATCGGTAACTTCTGCTTATTTTGTAATCTTTCTAAAAATTCACTTGCTTCTTCCATTATTGTTAAATCAGCACCAAATTGCGTATCAAATACATAATCAAATCCAAGTTTTCTTAATGCTGCTACTAATTCATTTTCTTTTTGTGTGCCAGGTTCAAAGCCAAATGCTTCGCCAATTGCTGCTCGAACTGATGGGGCAAATTGAACTACTTTAACTATCGAATTATCATTTAATTTTTCAAATAATTCTTGTGTATAACTTTTTTCTATAAATGCTGCTGTTGGGCAAACATTTATACATTGTCCACAAGTTGAACATACGCTTTCTGCTAAATCTTCATCAAATGCAGGTATTACAACAGTTTTAAAACCTCTATATGCCTGTGTTAATGTATGAACATTTTGGATTTCAGAACATATACGAACACAACGACCACAAAGAATACATTTATCAGGGTCACGAACTATTGAAGGTGAAGATAAATCTCGATTATAATGTTTTTTCTCGCCTACAAAATGTCGTTTCTTTATGCCCATACTCATTGCTAATCGCTGTAATTCACAATTTGAATTTCGTTCACATGTATGACAATCTTCTGGATGATTATCAAGTAATAATTCTACTATATCTCTTCTTGCCTGTCTTAATTCTGGGGTATTCGTATATATCTTCATTCCATCTTGAATAGGAAAAGCGCACGAAGCCACATAATTATTCATTCCCTGCACCTGCACTATACAAACTCGGCATGCTCCTTCAACTGATAATTTTGGATGATAACATAATCGTGGTATGTGAAATCCAATACTATCAGCTGCTTGCATTATTGTTTGCCCTGATTTTACTATATATGGTTTATCATTAATATAAATCTTTATTTTTTCATCTTTCATTTTTCATCCTTCCTTTTTAGTCTTTTTTTATTGCTGAAAATTTACATTTGCTATAACATAAACCACATTTTATACATTTCGTTTCATCTATTTTATGAATTGACTTTGGTTCGCCTGTTATTGCTTTTACTGGACATACTTTTTTACATAAACCACAACCTATACATTTATCTGTTATTATGTATCTTAATAATCTTTGACAAACACCTGCTCGACATTTTCTATCTTTTATATGTTCTTCATATTCTTCTCTAAAATTCTTTATTGTGCTTAATACTGGATTTGGCGCTGATTGACCCAAACCACATAATGATGCCTTTTTTATCATATTTCCTAATCGTTCAAGTTTTTCTATATCACCTACTTCACCTTTTCCTTCTGTTATTCGCTCTAATATTTCAAGCATTCGTTTTGTTCCTTCACGACAAGGCGTACATTTGCCACATGATTCGTTTTGTGTAAATTCAAGAAAAAATTTTGCTATATTTACCATACATGTATTTTCATCCATTACTATCATTCCACCAGAACCCATAATAGAACCTGCTTTTATTAAAGACTCATAATCAACTGGTGTATCAAGATATTGTTCTGGTAAACAACCGCCAGATGGTCCGCCTGTCTGGACTGCTTTAAATTTTTTATTATTTGGTATTCCACCACCAATCTCATATATTATTTGCCGTAATGTTATACCCATTGGAACTTCTATTAATCCTGTATTTACTACATTTCCTGCAAGTGCAAATACTTTTGTTCCTTTACTTTTTTCAGTACCAATAGAACTAAACCAATCTGCACCTTCAAGAATTATTACTGGTATATTTGCCCATGTCTCCACATTATTTATTAATGTCGGTTTTTCAAATAATCCTGATTGTGCTGGATATGGTGGTCTTGGTCTTGGCATACCGCGATAACCTTCTATTGAATGAATTAACGCTGTTTCTTCGCCACAAACAAATGCACCTGCACCAAGCCGTATCTCAATATCAAAAGAAAAATTCGAACCTAATATATTGTTTCCTAAAAAACCTTCTGCTCGTGCATCATTTATTGCTTTTTCTAATCGCTTTATTGCTAATGGATATTCGGCTCGTATGTAAATTATACCTTTTTGACTACCTATTGCATATCCGCCTATTATCATTCCTTCTAATATTGTATGCGGATCGCCTTCTATTGCACTTCTATCCATAAATGCACCAGGGTCGCCTTCATCTGCATTACAAATTACATATTTTTCTTTTGCCTCAACCTTTGCTGTTAACTCCCATTTTTTACCTGTTGGAAATCCGCCGCCACCGCGACCGCGTAATCCTGATTTCTTTACTTCTTCTATCACCTGCGCTGGTGTCATTTCATTTAATACCTTTGCTAATGCTTCATAACCACGAACAGATAAATAATCATCAATGCTTTCTGGATTTATTATTCCACAATTTCTTAATGTAATTCGCATTTGCCGACCAAAAAAATTTACATCACCAAATATTCTAAAAAACCGGTTAAATAAATGGTCTTCTTTAATTATGAATTCAGAAATTAATTCTCGTTTTATTAAATGTCTTTGAACTATTGTTTCTATGTTTTCAACTTTTAAATTACCATATATTACATAACCTGGATTTATTATCATTATTGGTCCTTTAGCACACATACCAAGACAACCTGATAAATGTATCTCAACTTTTGAAAGCAAATTATTCTTTTCAAGTTGTTTTATTAACTCATTCTTAATATCATTTGATTTATTCTTCAAACAACTTGAACCATTGCATAATATTATTACAAATTCTTTATTATTCATATCTTTTTCTCCTGAATTAATTTATTATCCATTCTTTTATTATTTCACCTTTTAATAAATGGCGATTTATTATTTCTTTTGCTCGCTCTGGTGTTATTTTCCCATATTTTACTGGTATTTTCCCTTCTTCAATTATTTCGATTGTTGGTTCAAGATTACATCTACCAGCGCAACCTTTTTGACTTAAATACACATCTTTTAAAATTCCTTTTTCTATTGCTTCTTTAAAAACTGTTAATACATCAGCCGAACCAGCTGCTATTTCACAGGTTGCCATTCCAACATAAATTCTAAACCTTGATAAATAGCCTTTTTCTATTATTCGCTTTACTGCCTGTGCTCGTTTTTGTTTTATTATTTCTAATGGTGTTGCCAATTTATAACCCCCTTTCTATATTAAAAATAAATGAATTGCCTTCTTTTCGTGGTTTTACATAAATTGAACCATTATGTTTTTCTATTATTTCTTTTGTTATATATAAACCTAAACCAGTACCACGAACTTTTTTCGTGCTTTCTGTTATTATTCTTGAAAATTTTTTAAATAATCTATCAATCTGGTCAACCTCTATTGGTTGACCATCATTATACACTTCTATTTCTATTTTACCGCCTTCGATTTCCTTTTTTCTGATTATTATTTTTCCTCTTTTGGCGCCATATTTTACACCATTTCCAATTAAATTATTAAATACTATTCTCATCAAATCAAAATCAACATTAATTTTATATCCTCGTTCTATGGTATTAATTATTTCCATTTCTTTTTCATTTGCTTCTTTTATAAATGCTTCTATTGTTGGTTCTATTATATCTTCACTTAAATTTACTATTTGCTTATTTACCAACAATTCACCTTTTTCAAGTCTTGATAAATTTAAAAAATTTTTTACTGTTGCTGCTAAATAATCTAAATTACGAGTAATTGAATCAAGTGCTTTTCTTTGCTTGAAATTTATCATACCTAAAAAACCATCGCGAACTGAATATGCATTTAATATTGTTGATGATAATATACCTTTTAATTCGTGTGAGACAAAACTGATTAAATCTAAATAATTTTTATTTAATCCATTTAATCGTTCATTTGATATTTTTAAATTTGCTTCTCGCTCCTTTATTTTTTCCGCCATTTCATTAAATTCATTTGCTAAATTATTAAATTCTTTTATACTAAAATTTGCTGGTATTCTGTAATCAAAATTTCCTGCTGCATATATATCTGTTGCTTTCACAAGAACCATTATTTTATTTGAAATTGATGTTGCTAATACAAATGAAATTATTATTGTTAGTATAAAGCCTATAAGAATAATTATTGAAAAAATTAAAACTATTTTTTTTGTTAAATCAATAAATGGTTGAAGTAGTGTGCCAACATATAACATTCCTATTATTTTATTATTTATATCTCGTATTGGTTTATATGCTGTTAAATACCAATCTGTAACAACAAATGCTTTATGAAACCAAACTCCACCTTTTTCTAATACTGCTTCTTTTACTATTTTTGAAACTCTTGTCCCTATTGCCCGATTTCCTTCATTATCAATTACATTTGTTGAAATTCTTATATCATCTAAAAATATTGTCACTGTGCCTATTGGTTTTGATTTATACAATCTATTTTCAAAAACGAAATCTCGAATTTTATCTACGATATATGTATCTCTATTCAATATTTTGCCACCATATACTACTTTTTTTACTATTCCATTTTTATCAACTATTGGCATTGCATAGCCCATTGCCAATGCATTTTCACATTCTTTTTTTTCTGTTGGTTCTGAATATTTTGTCTCACGAAGTGGTATTCTTATTCGCTCATATATTTCTCGGCCCATTTCTATTAACTCTTCTTTTTCTATCTTTCGCGTACCGCCTACTCCTTTACCTGTTTCAAATGCTTTTAATACTATTTCACTTCGAACTTTATTTTTATCTTTCACATCTACTACAAACAAATAATCAAGACTAATTGTTTCTTTTAAATTTTTTATATTTTCTTTATTAAAATATTTTACTAATGAAAATGCACGCTTTACTGATTCTATTTCTTCATTGTAAACCATCTCTGCAAATTTTAAATCATTTTTTATTTGATTTTGTGCACGATTAAATATATCATTTCGGATAATATAAATTCCAAGCAAAGTAATAAAAATACTCAAAAAAACAATAATAGTCAAAAACGAAAACAAAATACGATTTTTTAATTTTAAAGGTTTCATAATAAAAATATTAAATTCACAATTCTTATTGAATAAAATAATTTTTTAAAAAATATATTTTTATTAAAATAAAAAATCAAGAAAAAATTTTTAATTTTTTTATGGAATATTTTTATTTGTTATGAAACTTATTAAAAATGATATAAATAATTCTAACTGACTGTTCTATATGAAAAAATCTATAGTCTTAATTTTACTCTTTAACAACACACTAATTTTTATTGCTTTTAATTTTATCTTATCTATTAATCTATTTAATTTAACCTCCAATATTTTGCACCTGATTTTTCTGAAAATTCTTGTAATTTACCTAATTTTATAAAACTATTTTCTGTATCTATTACTATTGTTTTTATTTTCAAATATTTTATTTCTTCAGCTAATTTTAATAATAGCTCATACTCTTCTTTTATATCTTTTGCAGATGAATTTATTTTACCATCTGATATTATTATTAGAATAGGTTGAATCTTTTTATCTTTTTTTATCTCTTTTTTAATTAATTCTAAACCTTTTAAAATTCCTTCATTTAAAGGTGTTTTACCACCTGTCGATAATTCCTCTAATTGCTTTTTTGCAAATTCAACATTTATTGTTGGATATAATAATACTTCCGCTGCTTTACCCTTAAAAGCAATCATACTGATTTTATCGCGTTTCTGATATGCGTCTATTAAAAATGAAAAAATTAGTCCTTTAATTTTTGACATTTCATTTTTTGCTGCCATTGACCCTGAGGAATCAATTAATAAAACAAGAAAATTTCTGACCTTTTTACCACGAATTTTTTCTCTTATATCTGAAACTTCAATTATTAACTGATTAAAATTATTATGCTTTTCTAATGTAGTTAAATTTATATTATCTAATTCTTGAATACCTATATTTTTGTGTCTTAATATTTGAAAAGGTGCAGCTGCTCTTATTGTTGCATCTATCGCTATATCACCTGTAACTTTTTGCGGAATAACACTTTTTATATATTTACCACTATTATTATCACTTATTGCAAATGATCGTCTTCCACCACTTTTTTTTTCTTCTTTTTCATCAAAATATTTTATTGACTTAAGTTTTACTTTTTCACCTATTTCAAATTTTGTTTCTTTATTACCAATTAAATCATTATCTATCTTTGCTTGATTATGTGATATTGTTTTATTATTATTCGCATTATCATTTTTTATTTCATTCTGGTTTATTAGTTTTTTTTTATCTTCAATAATTTTTTTTAACTTTTCTTTATCGATTGTCTGGTCCTGTAAAGGTTTTTTCTTTATTCTATGTGATAATACAAGTTCGGCTGCTTCTAAAACATCTTCAAGACAAACATTATTTCTTTGATAATAAGCTGCTAATGTCTTTGCTACTTTCAACATAATAATATCAGCACGATGACCATCTACTTTCATCTCAATTGCTATATTAGTTATCAATTCCAGTATTTTATTATCATACTCAACAGAACTTAATTTAAGTTTTGCATTTTCAATTATTTTTTTTAATTTTATTTCTTCATTTTGCCATTTATTTTCAAATATATGTGGTTCATTTTCATATTCTAAACATCGCCTTACTATTTCAGTTCTTAACTCAGGATCAAATATTCCTTCAACTTCAACAAATAGACCAAATCTATCAAGTAATTGTGGCCTCAATTCACCTTCTTCTGGATTCATTGTTCCTACTAAAATAAATCTTGCTGGATGTGAAAATGAAATTCCTTCTCGTTCAACATAATTAAATCCCATTGCTGCTGAATCAAGTAAAATATCTACAAGATGGTCATCAAGCAAATTAATTTCATCAACATATAAAATACCACGATGAACTTCAGCTAGTATACCAGGTTCAAATTTTCTTTCACCTTTTTTTATTGCTTGCTCTATATTTAGTGTTCCTACTACTCTATCTTCTGTCGCACCTAATGGTAAATCAATAATTTTTATTTTTTGCTTTATAACTGGTAATTTTTCTCCTGATTCTATTCGATGTAAACAGTTATTACACATTTCATTTTTATTATAAGGATTACATTTGAACTCGCAATCTGCTACAACTTCAATTTCAGGTAATATATTAGCTAATGCTCGAACTGCTGTTGATTTTGCTGTTCCTTTTTGTCCACTTATCAAAACTCCTCCAATCAATGGATTTATTGCATTTAATATTAATGCCTTTTTCATTTTTTCCTGGCCTACAATTGCTGTAAATGGATAAACTACTTTTCTACAACTCATATTATTTTCTCCTTAAATTTATTTCCTCTTGCTAATTTAATTTATTATAAACATTTTGAATTATCAATATATTTAATTATTCATCTTTATTATTTTTAATTTTTCTAAATCATTATTACATATAATCTTTTATATTTACTTTACTTCTTAACCGCCAATTCGCAACTTCATCTTTCGTTATTATATTAACATTGCCGCCTTGAAAATTTGCGCCTTTTAAATTATCTATTTGTTCTTCCATAATACCTTCTATCTGTATATATTGATTTTTTAATTCTGCGAGTATTTCAGGGTCTGCATTCCATAATCCTCGTTCGGCTGCTTCAAGAAATCTGCGACTGAGTTCTTCAAGTGCCCATGGATTATTCGCTTCAAAAAATTTTCGCATCTCTTCATCTAATATATATTTTTTAGTTACTTCATCAAATATCCAATCTTCTACTACATTTGCTGTTGCATCCCAACTATAAAGCGTTGCTGCTTTATGCGCAATATCCTGTGCACCTTTATAACCATGTTTTTTCATATTTTCTAACCATTGTGGATTAAGTAATTTTACTCGAACTATTCTTTCTATTTCTTCACTCAATTCTGTTATTTGTGAATTTAAATTATTTTTTGTATTGCCCCAAAAAACTTTCGGCATTTCTTTTGATAAACTTCTAACTGCTGCTGTCATTCCACCTTGAAAATCATTATAACAACAACCAAGTGGATCAGTTTCATCACTTTCCATTTTATGAAATACAATTTTTACTTTTTCTAAATTATGTGCAAATTCTGGATATGCTTCCTGGCCAAAGACATTTTCACCATAAGCAAAACCACCATGCTCTAAAAAGACTTCTCCTAAATCATCTATTGTTTTCCACGCACTTGCTGCTATTATTAGTTTTATTCCATTTCCATAAGTTCCTGGTTTCGCTGCAAATAATCTAAAACTAGCCATTCTGAATAATGCTTCTTCACTTAACTCTGAATTTCTTTTTTTTAATTTTTCTTTTATCGCTTTTACATTCTTCCGTATATAATTCTCTTCTTCTTTTTCTTCTAAGTTTGCTATTCTTATTATCGCTTTATCAATTAATTCTATTAAATTTGGTAATGTATCTCTAAATATTTCACTCGTTCTTATTATTACATCTATTCTTGGCCGCTTTAATTCTGATAATGGTATAATTTCTATATCATTAACAACACCACTTTCATTCCATACTGGTCTTGCACCAATTAAATGTAATATCTGAGATATTTCCTCACCATCGCCTCTATAAACATCTGTGCTCCATAATACCATCCCAATTTTTTCTGGATATTTATTTTCTTCTCTTTTATATTTCATTATTAATTCTTCCGCTAATTCTACTCCAATTTTATATGCTGTTTTTGTTGGAATTTTCCGTGGGTCAATACTAAATATATTCCTTCCAGTTGGTAATACATCTATTTTATTGCGTGTTAATAATCCGCCAGCGCCTGGACTGATATATTTTTTATCTATTGACTTTATTATCTGTGGTATTTCTCTTTCTGTCTTCATTAAATTCTTAAATATTATATCTTTTATCCATACTAATATTGATATTAATTTCTCTATGCTCTCTTTTTTAAATTTTATTTCTTGAAATTGTGCGCTAATAAAATCTTCATCTATTCGATTATTTATTAAAACATTTTCTATTAATCTCAATGCTATTTTTTCGCTCTCATTAATAATTTCCAGACCTGATTTATTTTTAAATATTTTTTCTGGTCCCTTTATTATTTCATCATAATTATAACCCATTATTTCCAATATAATTCTTCTTATTGATGGTAAATTTCCATCGTATTTTAAAATCGTAAAAATCATTTTTGCTGTTTTTGTTTTATCATTTGTTTTACTTAAAATATGTAATCCCATATTTATTGATGAATCGCGTATTAAAAATATTTTATTATGAATTTCACTGATAAATTTTTCTTCATCTATATTTATTTGTGAATGTTTTTCGCATCTATGAAATAATTTTATTTTATTTGATATTTTTATAATCTCATCAAATAATATTTTTTTTCGATTATTTTCATTCAATTGTTTTGCATTATTATATTGTGCTATTAGTTCTTCTAATTCTGATAATTCATTGTATAATTCAGTTGATTCCATAAATGGTATGATATGGTCAACTATAACTGCATAAGCTCGCCGTTTTGCTATTATCGCTTCATTTGGATTCTTACTCGTATAAACATAAATATGTGGAATTTCACCAGTAATAATTTCGGAAAAACAATCCGAAGATAAACCAACTGATTTACCAGGTAAAAATTCGATATAACCGTGTGTCCCAATTGAAATAATTAAATCCGAATTTTCTTGTATCCATTTGAATGCAGCATAACACTGATGTGTTGGCGGTATTTCAGGATTATGTAATATTTTACATACTTCTCCATCGCATCGTGAACCATAACATCCTCTTTTCGGTTCTACCATTACTTTTATATTTCCAAATTTTAATCCGGTTATTACAATTTTATCTTCATATACCATACTTTCGCCAGGAAATTCGCCCCAATTTTCTATCATCTTTTTTTTATTTACTTCCGATAATTTATTAAAATAGTCCTGGTATTTATCTTTATCCACAAAAAATAGTGCCCCGCCTTTTTTCACTATTTCTTCTATTGTAGTCCACCTGAATTCATTTATCGCTTTTTTACGCATTATCTCTTCTAATAATGATTTTCCATTTGCTGGTATATTCTCTATATAATATCCTTCTTTATCCATCATTTTTAATAGTTCGACTACACTTTCAAAAGTATCAAGACCATTTCCTCCTCCTACCGAAGCTTCTGCTCCTGCACATGGATTATTATGTAATAATATTGTTACTTTTCTTTCTTTCTTCGGTATCTTTGATAATTTTATCCAATTCTTTATTCGCTTTATTAAAAATTCTATCCTATCCTTTATCGGTATATATTCTTTATTTTCATTATCGCTATTTGCTGATGCTGCAAAAATTACTATTGGTTCAATTATGCCATTAAATTCTGGCTGCGCTATCCAATATATTTGATTCATTGCAGTTATACCCTGTTTATTATTTCGCCATTCTTCTTCTGTCTGTCCTGTCGAACAAACAGCTTGAAATATCGGAACATCAATAATATTAAGAATCGTATTCTCGTTATTATCAATTATTTTTTCATTTAATATAAACGATGATACACAATTTATTATTGCATCTGTATTTTTTAATTGTCCAATATCAATACTATAACCATTACATTTAATTGTAGAATGTTCTTTTTGTTGCGAAAATACAGGAACAGGAATAATATCATTTTTTTCAAGTTCATAAATAAGTGAATTTATTCCTAATAGATTTTTTCGTAATATCAAATGCCTTGAAAAAAATATTCCAACCTTCGGATATTTTTCCGTATCATCCGAAGAATTAAATTTTTTATTTTCATACCATTTAAGATATTCATTAAAATCAGTAAAATATGTATTACTATCAGGATGATAAAAACCTGTTGAGATATTTTCAATCATAAATTTAGACCACCTTTATATATAATAATTATTACAATAAATATTAATCTTGAAATCATTGTTAATATTGTTGATGTTGATAATATTTTAATTCCAAGTCTTACTCCAAATATTGAAATGGATTTTGCTAAACCGCTCCGCAATGAAAAAAAAGGCAACAATAAAAAACTACCAAGTATTATTGCTAATACTGCATCAATATAATTAATACACTCTTTTTTTAATAATAAACTAATTGAAGTGGCTCCTGCAACTGGACTAAAAATAAAAGTAATAATTGGCACTATTAAAATTGATGGTAATTTTAATATCTTCGTTATTGGTTCAATTAATCCTTCGAAATATTTTGTTATTTCCATATTCATTATATATAAAATAATAAATGTTATAAAAATATAAATAGAACAATTTTTTAGAAATAATTTTATCTGCTGTTTATATGAAATATTTATTTTTGGTTGCTGTTTGTTTATAAATGTTTTTGAATCTTTAGTTCCACTCTCTATTTGATTAATCACTTTTTTATCGCATTTTAAATATAAATAAATATAAACCCACTTAATAAAGATTGAAGAAACAAAACAAAAAAAATAAATAATACCAGACTTTAAACCAAGAAGAGGCATTATAATTGGAAATTGATAAGTAAATATTTCTTTTATTGTAACTGATGTTGAATTTAATATAGCACCTAAATATGTTTCTCTTTCGGTTATCATTTTCATTTTATAAAATTCAACGAGCATAATATTAGCACTCAATGCTGAACCAAATGCAACTATCGAAGATAATGTAATTTGTTCTGGTAATTTTAATATGTTATTAATTGGTTTTATTATTTTATTTATATAAATAAATAATCCTTTTTTAATCATTATATATGTTATTGTTATTGAGCAAAACATAATAAAAATCGTATTTGGAACAAATTTCACCATTTCATTTATAGTTTTATTTATCTCTTCCATATTTTATTTTTAAACTGCTTTTATAGGGAAAATGTTTAATATTCCTGTTTTTGATTTATTTATTTCTACTTCCACACCAAATACATTACGGATAATTTCAACATTTAAAATTTTTTCTGGCTCACCATAAGCAATTATTTTTTTATTACTTAAAATCAAAATTTTATCACTAAATCTTACAGCAAGATTTATATCGTGCAGCACCATTAGTATTGTTATATTATTTTCATCAACTAATCTCTTTAATAATTCTAATAATTCAAATTGATGTTTCAAATCAAGATGTAATGTCGGTTCATCAAATAATAAAATTGTAGGCGTTTGTGTTAATGCTCGTGCTATTATTAACCGCTGAAATTCGCCACCACTTAATTCTGTTATATATTTATCTTTTAATTTATATATATCAGTTAATTCCATATTTCTTTTCGCTATCTCAAAATCTTCTTTTGTTTCTTTTGAAAATTTCTTATGATGAGGATAACGCCCCATTATTACTGCTTCTTCTACTGTAAAAAAATAATTATGTTCTGAATTTTGTGGAACTAATCCAATTTTTTTTGCTATCTCTTTTTGTTTGTATAAATTAAGATTTTTATTAAATAGATATATACTACCTGTTTTTGGTTTTAATGATTTATACAAGCACTTTAACAGTGTTGTTTTTCCTGCTCCATTTGGTCCTATAATTGATATTATTTCTTTATCTTGTATTTCAAAACTAATATTTTCAAGTATTACATCAGAATCATATTTAAAACTTACATCATTTACTTTAATTATCATAATATTTGATTACTTTTCTTATGTCGTTTTAATAAAAAAATAAAAAATGGGACTCCAAGTAAAGAAGTCAAAATACCAACTGGTATTTCAACTGGATAAACTATAGAACGAGAAAGTGTATCAGTTATTAAAAGTAAAATACTGCCTGCTAATGCTGATGCTATTAACAAATATTTATTATCAGAACCTATTATTAAACGCATAATATGTGGACAAATTAAACCAATAAAAGCAATTATTCCACTTACTGAAACCGCTGATGCTGTTAATAAAGAAGAAAAAATTAATATAATCATCCTTACTTTTTTACAATTTATTCCAAGTGATTTTGCCTCTTCTTCACTTAATAAAAGTGCATTTAATTCTCGATAATAAGTATTTAATAATATTATTAATATTAAAATAATCGGCAACACTATCTTTACTGAATGCCAATTAGCTTTCCAGAATCCGCCCATTATCCAGAATATTATCTCTCGTAAATTTGGGTCTGATGATAAATATTGAATAAATGAAACAAGTGATGAAAAAAATAATGAAATAACCATACCTGATAAAATTAATCTTTCTTTTTGCAAATAACTATTTTTGACAGCAAGCAAATAAACAAAAAATGCTGTAAATATCGAAAATAAAAATGCGCCTGCTGTGACAAATTTTAATGAAAATCCAAAATTAATAAAAAGTGCAGCACCAAATGATGCACCTGATGCAATACCTGTTGTATATGGTCCTGCCATTACATTTCTAAATATTCCTTGCATTACACAACCACTTACTGCTAATGCTGCGCCAATTAAAATAGCAAGAATAATTCGCGGCAACCGAACAATAATAATTATTGTTTCAACATACTCTGGTAAATTTGCATTATTATAAAAACCAATTTTATTTAACAATAACTTTATTACTTCTTTATATGTAATATTTGAATATCCTTGAAAAATGCTTATAAAAAAAACGATTATCAAAATTATAAATAATAGTTCTATTATTATTATTTTATTTTTCTTCATAAAAAAATTTATAAAATGCTTCAATTGCTTCAACACATCGAGGTGTGTAATTTGTATAGTATATTGGCACTTTTAAAATTTTATTTTTTTGAACTGCTTTTATTTTATGCCAAGCTTCTCTCTTTTTTATCTCATCTATACTTGCACCATATTCTTCAACTATAATTATATCTGGATTTTTCTCTATAATAAACTCATTACTTAAAATTGGAAATGCACCAACTAATTCGCTGCCTATATTTTTTCCTCCAGCAAGTTCTATTAAATCATTTGTCAATGACCCTTTACCTCGTGTCTTGCCAAATGTTTTACCTGATTCAAAATATACAAGTGGTTTTTTATCAAATCTCTTTTGCTTTTCTACTATTTCATTTATTCGCTTTTTCATTAATGTTACTATTTTCTCTGCTTCTGAAGATTTTCCTATTATTTCGCCTATTTCTAATATTAATTTATATACATCATTTAATGTGCAGGTTGTTGTCCCATAGGTTTTGATTCCATATTCTTTAAATATTTCTGTTTGTGATTTAGAACAAATTATTAAATCAGGTTTTAAACTTAATACCATTTCTATATTTACAGAACCATAACTACTTCCTATTTTTTTTATTTTCGATACCTCTGGTGGATAATTACTATTTGAACTTACACCAACAATTCTATCACCTGCACCAAGTTCAAATATTATTTCTGTTGCTGCGGTTGTTAAGGATATAATCCGTTTTGGATACTCATTTTTATTGCTTTTGCCCTCTCTTATATTCTTTTTGTTCTGGTTTAAATTACATTTAATTAAATTAAAACTTATAAATAATATACTAACTATATAAATTATCTTTATTTTCTTCATCTTTAAAATTTTGAATTTATATATATTCCATAAGTTCTTCCATCAGAACCTTTATAGTAATAGTAATATTTCTTATCTAAAATATTATCACAAATTGCAATAATTTGAATAAATTTGTTAACTTGATATGTCACTCTTGAATTTAACATTTCAATTTTGTCATAACTACCAAATACACCATGCACAGTATCAGAATTAGTATCTGTTGAAAATACTTCATCTTTATAATTATATGATAGATTAACTGTATATTTATCCTTGATGTAATCAAGTGATAAATTAAACATTTTTTTCGGAATATATGGTAATTCCTTTCCGATACTTGCTGGATTGCCAATATTACTTATTACTTTTGTCTTTGTTAATGTAAAATTACTATTTAAAAATAAATGTTTTGATATATCCTGTTTAATTTCTATCTCTATTCCTTTTGCTTCGGCTTCGCCTATATTATCTTTTATTGTCATTTTACTATTAATATTTACTGTATCATAATTTGTATTGTATAATGAATTTATATACATTACTTCACTTGCATTACATTGTCTTGAATAAATATAATCTTTCATTTTATTATTAAATAATGCTAAATTAATCCTCGTTGAATTCTGAATTAAAAAATTACTTCCTATTTCAAATGAATTTACTTTTTCAGGTTTTAAATTTGGATTACCTAATCCAGCATAAGTTGAATAAAAGTTCCGCTTATATAAATCATAAGATGATGGTGTATTAAACGCTGTCCCTCAGGATGCTCTCATTATTATTTTATTATTTATTTTATATACTCCTGATATCTTTGGATTTATTGAATTCTCATCTCGCTCTGGATATCTTGTCTCTATATATTTTGTATATTTTTCATAGCCATCTTTTGTCTTCCAGATAGAATATCTAATTCCATTATATAGTGTTAATTTTTTATTTACTTCATATTCATCATTTATAAATATTCCTAATACATTTGATTTCCCACCATAATATTCTGCTACATTTGTATCATATACAACTGAATTTTTGTCCTTCCAATTTGTTAACTTTTCTTTTTTACTATTTAATTCGCTCTCTACTATATCAATACCTGTTGTAACTAAATGATTCTCTATTTTCCAATATTTTATTTCACTTTGATAATAATTTTTTTCTTCTTTATTTGTCATTTTATAAGAAGTTGATGATGGATAAGCATACCAATAATCTTCTTTTCCATTTCCAAAAGCAAACTTAACAGAATAATTATTGCCAATAAATTTATATGATAAATTAAACATATTTACAGGCGCTTCGCCATAATCAGACTCAAAATCATACCAATACAGTGTCATTCTTTTTATTGTGCCTGAATCATTTATAAAAACATTTCCTGTTTTTACCATATTTCCTGCTGTATCTGATAAATATGATGGCCCACCTTCATAACCATATTTATTATTTATATATGTATATGTTCCATCTAAATAATGTTTTTGTTTTATTGAATAATTCAACTTTACATTTATTGCTTCATCTTCATAATAATTTTTTCCTTTATCGCCTATTAAAAATACAGTGCCGCCATTTTTATCAAGTGTTTTAATTGCGCCGGTTACTGTTGCTGTTGAACCATTTGTTGTTGCTGTTTTTGTCACATAATTGGTAACATAACCATCAGTTTTAAATTTTTGTCCTGATATTGACCAACCTAAATTATTTAATAAACCTGATACACCAAATTTTAATAATTTTGTATTATATGTTTCATATCCCATATTTATACTTCCTGAAATTTTTTCGGCTGGTTGTTTTGTTATTATATTTATCACGCCACCCATTGCATTATTCCCATATAATGCAGAAAATGGTCCTTTTGTTATTTCTATTCTATCTATTATATTTTCATTAAGCGGTATTCTTTGCCAGCGAATTATTGGAAGTCCATCAATTAAAAAAAGATTTCGTTCACTTACATAAGTACTATATATTCCTCTAATCACAGTAGCTGGCATTATATCAGTTATTTTTGTTCTTCTATTATAAACACCTGCTTCTTTACCTATTATCTCATCCAATTTTTTATTTATATTTTTTTCAATTGTTTTATTATCAATAATTGAAATAGAAGATGGTGCTTCAATAAGCATTTTTTCACTTCGTGTGGCAGTTATAACAATTTCACCGAAATCTAAAACAGAGGTATCAGCAAATAAAAAAGTGAGTAAAAAAATAGAAATTAAAAAAATAAAAAACATTTTTTTAAACATATTAAATCACTCCTTTCAAAAATTAAATAACACAAAAATAAAATTCGTAGCACTAATTATTTAAAAAAAATTTTATTATCACCTCACTTCCATTAAAATTTTTGATTCAAAAAAATAATTTAAAAATATCATAGTAATTCTTATTAAAAAAAATTTCAAAACAAAAATAGCACGAATTTTTAAATCGTAACACTAATATATATATATTTTTCTTTCTTTGTCAAGTAAAAAAATTTTTTTTAGGGTCAGACGTCCTTAAAGTCCTTATTTTATTATTATTTTATTTATATAAAAAATAATAAAATAATTATTAAAATAAAATTAACATATAATAAAAATAATTTTAGAATAAAAAATTAATTTTAAATAGTTATAAATTTGCGTTAACTTTTGCATTCCTATCAATTAGGCATAGCAATATAGAAAATAAAATATATAATCATCAACAAATATCGCCAAACCTTTAAAAATTTAAAATAAAAAAATCAAAAAAACTTAAAAAAATTAAATTTGATAACAGCGAATTAATAGCAACTGAATTAACAAAAAAACAAAAAGAAATATTACAACTTTTTAATTTTAACCTATAATGTACAGCCTACCTAATATTGTGCCAGCCTAAATATTGGGAATTTGAGATATAAAGAAATAAATGATGAAAATTATTTTAAAGTATGCGCAGATTATATATACATCTTATTCCTGTAAAAGAAAAAAATTGAATATGAATCAGAAAATAATAATTTTACTTCCACCTAAAAAACCAAGAAATAAAAGAGAAACGATGAATAATACAATAATAGAACAAATAAAGGGGCAAAATTTATAGGTAGAAAAAATAAAAAAAATATCTTTTAACACTTGATAAATTAAAAAAATGTGGTATAATATAAATAGAACTTAAAAATAAAAGGAGATAGTTGATATGTTTATTCATAGAATAAAGAAGGATTATAAGGGGTCAGACGTCCTTAAAGTCCTTATTTTATTATTAATTTATTTATATAAAAAATAATAAAATAATTATTAAAATAAAATTAATTTATAATAAAAATATTTTTAATATATAAATTTAATTTAAAATAATTATAATTTTGCATTATAATAAGTTTAATAAAAGGAGGTAAAAAATAATGGCAAGAGAATTAAGAATAGTAAAATCACAAACTTTTTACCATATTTTTACTCGTGGTAGTAGAAAAGGTTTATTATTTATCGAAGAAGACGATTATCTTTTCTTTCTAAATGAATTTATGAATTATAGTAATAAATTTTCAATAATAGTTTCTGTTTTTGTTTTAATGAGCACTCATCTACATTTTATTTTATACCTTATAGAAGAAAACTTATCAAAATTTTTACACGCTATTTTTACTAAATATGCTATTTATTTTAATAAAAAATATGAAAATACAGGTCATGTTTTTCAAGGTAGATTTGGTTATAAAGAAATAAATGATGAAAATTATTTTAAAGTATGCGCTGATTATATACACCTAAATCCAGTAAAAGCAAAAATTGTAGATGTACCAGAAAATTATAAATGGTCATCTTGTAAATATTATTTTAAATTAGAAGAAGTGCCAAAAAATTATCCAGTTGATATGCGGTTTTTATTAAATTATTATCAAAATAATACAAATACTGTTTTTGCAAATTATAAAAATCATTTATATAACATTTTAAATAAAGAAATTGAAATAGAAAAAATGCGTCAATTTGAAAAAGACATAGATAATTTATACAATCGTAGATGTGGTGATCCAATTAAAAAAGAAGTAAAACTCAAACGTCGAAAAGAAGATTTATTATATATTAAAACTTTTCAAAAAGAAGAAATAATAAAGTATATTTTAAAATATTTTAAATTAAAAGATTTAAAAAGCAATTTGAATAAAAAATATTTTAATATAAAATTCAAAAGATTAGTTATTTATATATTATTGTCATTAACTACAATAAAGTATTCTGATTTATTTGAAATAATTGAAAATACAAATAAAAAAACTATTTATAGCGCTAAAAAAGATGTTGAAATAAAAATTAAAAATGATAATAAAATTAAATTAGAGTTAGATAAAATTATAACTTATATTAAAAAAAAGTTAAAAAATATAAAATAAGTATATAATAAAAAAAGGACTTTAAGGACGTCTGACCCCCTTATTAAAATAAATAAGATAATGAGAATTTATGATTATCTTCGCCTACATCAGATAATTTTGATTGAAATGAATAATTTATCTTTACTTTTTCTAAATATTTTATTCCAAGTCCTGCTGTAAATGAACCATCATTCAAACCCATTCGCAATATAAAATTTTTATTTACATTATATTCTGCACCTACATAAACAAGATAATCTCTATCTCCTTTATCATCATCTGTTGATACTAAATCAAATGCACCTAATATTTCGTCCATTATTTTTGCTGATATTCCTATTTTATACTCTATATTTGGCTTCTCGCTATTAAAATCTGTTGCTACATTTCTTAACATTATTCCATATTTTATATCTTTTATATTTAATTCACTAAATTGTTTTTTTGATTTTATTAATAATGATACATCAAAACCTATTCCAGCGCCTGCTGCGGTACCACCACTTGTTATCTTTGTATTTATCATATATCTTTTTATATTTAAGCCAAGTGCTGCATTTTCTCTTAATTTAGTGCCAAAGCCCAATATATATACATCATCATCCCATTTATTTGTTCTTGATGTTGTGAGAAACCCTTCTTCTAAATTTGCATCGTGATGTATCCATGCAAAACCTATTCCTACTCCTTTGCCTAATGGATGAACTAATGATAGATATTCCTGATATATTCCCACATTAAATACATTTGAATGTTGAAATCCTATCTCATTATTTTGTATTAATCCTAATCCTGCTGGATTCCAATATACTGCATCAACATCATCTGCTACTGCTACTCCAGCGCCGCCCATTGCACTTGGTCTTGGTCCTGGTTGATAATCACTATATATAGCACAAATTCCACTACCTGCCATTATTACTAACATCACAAAAATAATAAAATTTAATTTTTTTAACATTTTTTAACCTCCAATTATTATTTTAAAAGGCTCTCTGTTTTTTTCAGAGAGCCCTTCTCTTCTTAATTTTCCTTTATTTTATTATTCCTAATTTACCAAACTTTTCTATTATTTCACCATTCTTTAATTGAACTCTTGCTTTGTATACATACAAACCAGAACCAATATATTCACCACCATTATTCAAACCTGTCCACGGCACTTCATTTGAATTATTACTTAGTGTTGCTTTTAATCGACCATTTAAATCATATATATTTACTGTAAATAATTCTACATCAAATGCATTATAATCTATCTTAAATATCGTTCCTTCATTTTCCTGACTTGTATATGGATTGCCTGGTTTTAATGGATTTCTCGTCATATATACTGTCTTTGTATTTGTTATTGACATTGATGAACCTGCAAATATTCCAACTATACTAAAATGATTTGTGTACCAGATTACTACTTTATTTACTGTATCAACCATACAATTCTGTTCTACCCATCTTATTCCATCCCAATAATATGCTCTTAAATCATTCTCATTCAAATCCGGTACTCCATCTGCATTTGTATCAAGGTCTAAATCTGTATATGGTATTTTTACTGTTACTGTCTTATTAAATATTGTTCCATGTGGTAAAAATTCTCTTGCTATTCCTGTGCTTATTATCTCTGTTGTCTGAGTACTTTCTCTTTCTGGAACGAATATATCTTCTTCTGGCACTGGTTTCACTGTTATTTCCTTGCCTACATCTAATGC
>ERZ795060.1633-NODE-1633-length-25647-cov-5.275438_pt1 | contig 25647 bp, 19 predicted proteins | sample MGYA00375144_ERZ795060 | MGnify/ENA primary metagenome ERZ795060 (study PRJEB30189, sample SAMN05720157) | activated sludge metagenome | isolation source: anaerobic digester from wastewater treatment plant | place: Japan | collected 2015-05-15 ...
TATCAACTTCATAGTAGTTCTTTAAAGTAACATATGTTGAAACTAAATATCTTAAAAATCTTTGTATTACGCATGTTTTAACATACAATTTGCTATATTTTTTCCTGACTTCTTCTGATAATACCTCAATTGTTCTTTGTAACTTTGTATAAACTAATGTTAAGTATAATATCTCTGAAGTTAGTCTTAAATAATTCTCTCTGCAGTTAGAATCTTTTAATACATCTCTTAAGTCCAGTTTAGCTATAGGAAATGTGCCTACTTTACCATTTTTCAATAGATTTTTAATTGAGTTTCTATAAAGCACATCAAGTATATACTGTTGTTTTAACAAATCTGAACTAAGATCTTGCTTTAATCCTATTGTCAATTCTAAAATATAAGAAATTGGACAGAAAAACTCTGCATTTGTTCTTTCATCAGATAATAATACAGAATATGCAAGATCTGAGAGTTTGTTAATTTTACAATTCAAAATGTTAGAAATAAATGGTGAATTTTTTTGCATAACTATCTTTTTAGAAAAACTTTCTTTGTGTTTTTTCTCTGTATCTCTATTAATAACATCATCAATAACATTAATATCTTCTGAATCTGATATTGTTGTAACCAAACCTGATGTTGTTATTGAATTGTTTTGCTTCTTCTTAATGTCATCTGTTATTATTGTTTCCACTAAGTTTTTTGAAACACTTGTTGAATTTTGTTTATCAAAAGAACTAATGTTTTTCCTAATAGATTCTGAATTTAACATTATACTAGAACCCAAACTAGAAAAATCATCGAATTCATCAGTTAAATTTGATTCAGCACTTGATACAATATCTGTTGTTATAACAAGTTGTTTATTTTCTGAATCAACTGATTCGAAAACGTTTGCTTTGATGTTTTTCATTATTTCTGTATCAATATCATGATCTTTCGAAATTAATATACTGCTATTACTATCATTTTCGATATCTTTTGTTGACATTACATTAAGATTCAATTTTGAAAACTTTTCAATTATTATGTTTAATCTGCTATTTAATCTTGAGTTCTCTAAACTATTGTAAACTAATGATACAACATTTACAAAATAATTCTTTACATTGTTACAAAGAGATATCAAAGAAACGAATTCAGCAATTGAAAATGTTATTTCTCTTCTATTAACAGGTGATGATTGAGAGTCTGTTATTTCTATTCTGGATAAAATATCATTTAAAGACTTTGTAGTATTATTATTTTGTTGTCTTGGAATTATTGATAATCTAAAGCTTTTTATTCTTTTTGAATCTCTCTTGTTTAACAGAATGTTTTTGTTTAATATTGCTTGTATATTTTGAGTAAAATTACCATTTGTTAACATGCTTAATAGATTTTGAGACGAAGAAGTAAAAATATCAAGATCAAAATAATTCATTTCATATTGTATTTTACTATTATTTATGTTTCTATCTTTAATTATAAAACATAGATAAGTAAGATTTGAGTTAATGTAATTACCACTTTCTGTTACACTTGATGTTATACAAACATCTAATGTAAAAGGTAACATTATATCACTAAGACTTATCAATTTTTGATTATAGTAAAAGAGTTTTTCTGAATTTTCATTTGACATAAATTTTGTCTCCTTTAAATCTTTTTATGAGTTTTTATTCCTAAGTGTATTTGTAATTATCAAAAGTAAATAGCAATGGTTTACAGCCGTGTAAGATAGCGATAGTGTAACACACTTGTTCTGTGTGTCAAACGTATATAAAAAACTTTCGTATTAATCAATAGTTTGAGTTATTAGAAACGTTTTTAAGAAAGATTATTAGATTGTACGTATTTCGAAACATATATCAAGCTTTGTATTAAATACATTACGTTTAGAATACATATTAAAGAAAGAATAAGCACCTTTAAAAAAGGTTACAAAACCACATAACCACAAAATCCCATATGAGAACTTTCGTAATACAATAGTAAAAGTGTTATACTAAATTAAATACAATCGTTATTGTCAATACGTATTAAAAATACTTTCAAAAACTCTAATAGAATTCTTGAAAGAACGTTAGTTTAATCCTCATCTGATTCTGAAATTTCAGTACTATTGTTTAATACAACACTTAGTTATTACTATAAGTAAAAACATTTTGATAATAGGACTATTAACTTGATTTTATATAAAGATTTTTAGAAAGGAGAAAACAAAAGAATGACTAGAAAAAGAAAGATTAAAAAGACACCAAAGAAAGTTAAGAAATTATTACATCAATTTGGATTAGATGATAAAAGAGCACCATATGTAGATACAGTTCAAGAGTTGGTTAATGATAAACCAAGATACATAAGATTTAGAGTTAAAAATAATTTTGAAATAACAGATGATTTAACGAAAGTTAAAATTCAACTTGTATCAGGAAATGATTACATTACAACTATTAGCGCATATATGCAAATGAGAAAGAGTCAATCTGTGAAGAATTCTATTGAACCTTCAAAGAAAACTTTTATAGAGACATTCAGAAGATATTATAATCAAGATTTAACAAACAAGAGCTTGTTAATTTGGAGATATGGTGGAATTGGTGATCTAATTATGATACAACCTTTAGTTCAATATTTGAAAGATCACTATAAAAATTGTAAAATCATATTTGCAACATCTATTGAAAATATAAAACTACTACAGCTTTGGCCAAAAGGTTTAGTTGATCAAATAATTACTATACCCATAGATTCAAGAATTTTTGATATTTGTGATTATCACTTAACTTTTGAAGGTACTTTGGAACGTTGTAAAGAACTTAAAATAGAAAATGGTGTTAGAATGTATGCAAAAGTTGCTGGTATTGATTTAGACACAAATGTTTATACTCCAAGATTATTAGTACCAGAAAATAAAAGATTAGAAAACGATTTACCATTGTTATTGGATAACAATCTTGTTATTTTACAATATTCCTCATCAACAGCAAATAGATCTATGGCACCTGTTGTTGCAGCTGAATTGATTTCAATATTAACAGAAAATGGTTATACAGTCGGAATATTAGATACACCAATAAGGGCAAAAGAAATTGATTTTATTTTTAATATTGCTTTATCTCGAAATATTTCAGAACCAAGTAAAGTTCTTAACTTATCTTATTATTCTAGAGATTTAGTTGATTGCGCTTATATCTTGTCAAAGAGTATTGGTATTATTGCTGTAGACTCTGCTATATCTCATATGGGACCAGCTTTAAATATTCCTACGGTTGGTGTCTATACATCCTTTCCAGGAAAAACGAGGATAGCTGCATATAAAAATGTTGATTGGTTTGATGTGTCTACAAAATGGAATGGGTGTGGAAAATGTCCATGTTATCTTTTAGGTTTTGAGTTAAATAAATGTCCCTATGTTTCTAAAAAGATGGAACCTGCTTGTATTTATTCTATAGATGTTGTTGAAATTTTTGATAAATTTGTTAAACTAATTGGAAGAGAAAAGGACTCTTATCTTAGAAGAGTCAGAAAAACAAATGTTGATGAATTTTATAAAGAAAGAATAGAAACTCGTTTCCATCTAATCAGAAATAAAACGACAAATGAAACTAAAGTAGCTACTGTGTTCAACGTTGGACAAGAAGAAGTGTTAATTGAAAGATATTTGACTAAGACTGAAAATTGCAAAAGATATAAAAGCAAGGACATTGATCTAAACAATAAGAAACTCATAATTTATAGATATTCTGGTATTGGTGATATTCTGAATATACAACCTTTAATTAAACAACTTAAGAAGTTGTATCAAAATTTAGAGATTTCTTTATCAACAAGAACTCTTTGGCATCAACTTTTAAGTGATTTTTTACCAAAAGGATATGTGAAGAATTTATTCGATTATACATCTGTTAGTAAAGATATTTTTGAAAGTCATGATTATCATTTGATTTTGGATAATGTAATAGAGTTTCAATATGCTTTGTTTGATGATTTGAAAACTAATATGTTATCAGAAGCTTTCATTAGATATGTAGGATTTAAATATGATGAGATTGATGATTGGAGTTATGAATTACTTTTGGATGATTCAGTAGCCAAAGAATATCAAAATTTGGTTGAAGATCCACAAAAAAGTATTGTAGTTAGTTTGGTTTCTACTACTAGTATTTCAAGAACTATTAAAGATCTTAAGATAATTGAGATTCTAAATTTGCTAGGTGAATCAGGATTTAAAGTCTTAATTGTTGGATCAAATTCCGAACAAAATCATTATCTAAGAGTTCTAAACAACAAGAAACTTTTGTTTAGAGAGGGTAGTTTTATTAAATATTTAATACCTGAAGTTCACTCAAATTGGCCAAAGTTACTAAGTGTTATAAAAAACTCTAGTATTACTCTTTGTGTAGATAATGGTATTTCTCATATTTCAGCGTCATTAAACAAGCCTACTTATGTTATTTATACCTCTTTTCTATCCCATTTAACTTGGTTTGATAAGTTTGATTATTATGAAGTTTCAAAAAATTGGAACACATGTAAACTTGCACCATGTGAATTTCACAATACTTTATACAGATGTCCATACGCAAGAAATTACTTGCATCCAGGTTGTTCTTTTGAAGGTGTTGATTCTTTAAAGATTGTCGAAGGTGTAGTTAATTTGTTAGATCGAATTGAAACTACAAAGAAAGGAGAAACAGACAAATGATTTTTCTTTTAGATAATAAGTTAATAAAGACTAAAAGTGAATTAACAAGAGTTTGTAGAAATCTCAATCATAATATAACTCTTGTTAATGGTACATTTGACTATTTACATCCAGGACATTATTATCTTTTGTATAAGGCTAGAATGTTAGGTTTTCCTTTGTTGGTTCTTTTGAATTCCGATAGTAGCGTTAAAAGATTGAAAGGTAAAGATAGGCCTATTTTTAAACTATCTGATAGAGTTTTTTGTTTGTTGTCATTAAGTTATGTTGATTATGTTTACGTTTTTAAGGAAGATAGAATTACATCTTATTTTGAAATAATTAGGCCTAAATTATGGGTAAAAGGTTCTGATTATAAAGATTCAATAGATCCAGATGAAAGAATGGAAGCCATTAGATTTCATGTGAAAATACATTTTGTAAAGAGGACAGCATACTCTAGTAGTAAAATTTTGAAGAAACTAATTAAGAGTGAAAATTAAAAAGTTGTTTATAAATTGTAATTTGTTGTAATTAAAAAGGGTTTCAATATGATTACAAATGAAGAATATGAGTTAAATGTTTATGATGTTTTTTTAGAAAGATTGAAGTTGGAGTTTGCTGAATTTTTAAGATTGGCTGAGGCTGGTAAAACAATTAGATATCAAGGTTTAAAAGCAAGAAAGAAGTCAATATTGATTAGAGAGCTTATGAAAAAATTTAGGTCAGTTTCATTAAAACAAGAGAAGTATATAACTAAAGTTTGGTTGGAAACAAAGAACAAATTAAACAACAATGATAGAAAAGACTAAAACAGGAGTAAAATATTTAAATGAAAGAAGTTCTTTTGTATACTCCTGGAGTTGATAGTAAAATTGCTAGTTGGATTCTTAAAAGTGAATATAACAAAACGCCTGTAAAATGTTATGTTGATGTCGGGAGTATGTATTCAAGTATAGAAAAGAGCTTGCTTAGTTTATGGAGAGTTAAAAATGTTGTGTTCTTAAATGGACTTAAAATGTCATCAATAGAAGATTCAAAAACAGCATATATACCTAATAGAAATGCATTAATTGCTATCATTGTACAAAGTTTTCTTAATTGCGATGTTATATATTTTGCTGCACCAAAAGATGATAATGTTAACGATAGTAGCATAGAGTTTAGAAATAAACTTTCAGAGTTGTTAACAATATCAAACAATCGAAAGATAAGAGTTGAATCTGTTTTAGATACTAGAGATAAATCAGAATGGATTGCTTTATATTCATTTAGAACTAAAAAGAAGTTAGAACTTTTTGAAAAAACGTATAGTTGTTACTCATACTATTTAACTAGTTCTTATACAAATTATTATTATTATCATTGTGGAAAACTTAAGAAAAGTTCTAGAAGTGTTAGTTTTTTTGGGTGCAGAAAATGTAAAGCTTGTTTTAGGAGATTGGCTGCATTCAGTGCTGCTAATATATATTTGCCTATGAAGGAAGATAGCAGTCAAATTATATCAGAATATCTTTCAAGATTTTTGACAGAAGAATCATTTAATAATGATAATTCAGCAAGAGCTTATTACACTAGAAAATATTTGTTAACATTTTATTCAAAGAACAATACAGTTGAGGAATTACTTAATGAGAAAAGCATATCAAATTTCCCCGTATATTCAAGTACTTAAGTGGATAAAAGAAAATGATGAGACTATTGAATTAACAGATGATATTTTATCTAGTATCAATCCTATAAAGTTTCTTGAGAAAAACTTTTCAATTTATGGACAATTGACTATTTTTCTAAACGAAAATTTTAATAACTTTAAAACGTATTCTTTAGATAAAAGAGATTTTTTGAAGTACATTAAATATTGTTTTTCAATCTACAAAAACAAAAGGAGTTAAAGAATGTTGTCAGATCAAGAGAAAACACATTTACTTCGAGTCTCTGAAAAAACTATCGATATAGAAAATGCATCAAAAAAAATTTTAGAAACATTTGTTGGATTGCATGGTGTTAATAAGGAGAAAAGTATATTGAATCTTAAGAGAGAACTTATTATTAGAACAGGCTATTTTTTGAATGTTAAAAAGAAGTATGCTTTAAGAGTTATTAATCAGGAGGGTGTTGATATAGATGAAATAAGAATAGTTGGACTTGTGCCAAAAAGAAGTGATTATCCTCCAGTAACTAGGAAAAAGGTTGAGGAACTTATAGGTTTGTTGTTGAATCCTGAAATTTCTATAGATGAAATTGATGAATTTGATAAGAAAACAGAATGCGAAATGAGAGAATTGTCTTCTCAAGGTTTAAGAGAAATTGGTAGACCAGTTTCATATTCTTATGCATTTAATGATTATAAAAGACAGCCACCTCATGTTCTAGGAATGGAGCTTTGGAATCAACTCGAATACAAAATTTTCTATGCTGGTTCAAAAGGATATATGTTTAGAATTAAAGGTGTAGATGTTAATAATGTAAATGCACCTCAAATTTTAAGAAAAAATCAAGTTAGTACTAAGTTATTAAATAATAACTATATTGTTATACCTGAAGATGTTGAGAAAGTTCCTGAATATTATATCATAGATGTCGATAGTGTGGTTAAGTTTGCATGGATTGATAGAGTTGATGAATTACTAAAACCCTTTGGTGGACGTTATAACAACAGAGAAAAATTAAACGAAGAAAATACAATGATTGATTTGTTTTCGGATCTTTTTGAAAACTAAAAATTTGTTTCTATTTTTTAACAGAAAGGAGATTTTCTGCTATGAGCGAAATAATACAAAACATTACAAGAAAAAGTTCTAAGTTTAGTGATTGTTCATCTTGTCCACTTTTTGAACAACCAAGATGTATAGGAGAAACTAATAGTAAAACAATTTCTGTTGATCTATTTGTTATAGCAGAAGCACCATCTCATGAAGAGGTGAAACAAAATAGACCATTAATAGGTAAGGCTGGTCAACTATTTAGAAAAGTTTTTTCCGATTTGAAATTAAATCAGTATAAGTATTTTATTAGCAATGTTGTTTTATGTACTAATATAGTCGATGGAAAAACAGTTACACCACCAGAAGAGGCAGTTGAGAAATGTAAAGGTAACTGGCAAGCTTTGATTGAAAAAACTAAACCAAAAATTATACTTGTTTTAGGTTCAACTGCAATGAAAGCTTTTGAACTAAATGAGAATAATGAAGGAATAACAAAGTTAAGAGGTAATTTCTTTGACTATAATAATATTCCTTTGGTGTTAACTTACCATCCATCTTATGTTATGAGACAACCTAACGGATTACAATCAGAAGAAGGTAAACAATTTATTTCTGATATTAGAAAAGTTGAAAATTATCTTGTTGGACTAGAAAAACAAGGTGTGATTAGTAAAATTTTAGAAGTAAGTTTAGAAAAAGAGTTGCAAACTAATTTAACTAACAGCAGTTGTGTTTCACAAAACAAAGTAAAACTTACAAATTGTTATTCTATAGAATTACCTTCTGAATTCTATGATGATAAACTTATGTTGTTTGATTGTCAATATGTTTACAATGATAATTCTGTTTTATATATATTCAAAGATTCAGACGAGAACAAAAAGTACTATAAAACAACAGCAGAAAAATACTATTATGTGAATACAAGACAAACTTTTCTTGGTAATTCTGAGTTTATATTACCAGTTGAAAATGTTGATTTGATTGTAGTTAAAGGTGTTGGTGATAAATCACAAAAATTTGCAAGTTATGAAGAAGATGTTTCTCCTGAATTGAGGTGCACAATAGATTACAAGTTCAAAAGACAAAATGTGGAACCTCTTTATAATCTTAAAAAGATGTTTGTTGATATAGAAGTTTTTTCTTCTGGTGAATTGGAGTTCCCAGATCCAAAAAAGGCCGAAAAACCAATTTCTTGTATTACGTATAAAGTTACTAATAAAAAAACAGTTGTTTGTCTAAATCGTTTGACTGGTATTGATGAAAAATCAAAAAACTTGAGTGAGAGAGAGTTCGATGATTATATTTTGAAAATTTTTGATAGTGAAAGAGATCTACTTTTGCATTTCGCAAGAGTTGTTTCTGAAGAAAATCCGGATGTTTTGACTGGTTGGAATTTTATAAATTTTGATCTTCTAACAATTATAGGTAGAATGCAAAAAAATTCGATCAACGTGAATTTATTGTCTCCTCTTGGGATTGTATATTATAACATTGGTAAGAGTTTCAAGATCTTTATTTATGGTATTCATGTATTAGATATGCTTGAATTGTATAAGTTTTTTACATATTCAAGAGAAGAGAGCTATGCATTAGATTTTATAGCCAAGAAGTACTTAGGTGTTGGTAAAGTATCATTTAGTGGATCAATAGATAAAATTTACTCAGAAAATATAGAATTGTTTTTAGATTATGCTAAAATGGATGTCGTTTTATTAGAAAAGTTAGATGATGCATTAGATTTTATAAATCAAAGATACACGATAGTTAAAATCTGCGGTACTACCTGGAGATCATCCGAAAGTACTATCGGTTTAGTTGATCCTTTGTGTTTAACTTTTGCTAAACAAAATAATTTAGTTTGCAGAAGTGTTTGTTATGCTTCGAATGGTGAATACATACCAGGTGGATATGTTAGAACTCCTAAAGGTGGTAGATATTCATACTTAGTTGATTTTGACTTTTCATCATTGTATCCATCTATAATCAGAACGTTTAATATAGGTCCAGATACTTATATAGCTAAAATTGATCCTAAAAATGCATACGAAATAATCTATAAGAAGGATAAAATTGATCTTAATGAAATGTTAACAGTTTCTATGCTTCCAATGTATGAAGATAGAAGAGTTAATAAAACTATAACTTATGGTGATTTTTTGAAGAAATTAGAAGAAAAAGGATATATAGTAACGATATCTGGATGTGTATTTAAGGGTCATCAAGAAACAGAGTCTTTTCTCTCTAATATAATCAGAAGAATTATGTTAGAACGCACTAAATACAAAAGTCTAATGAAAGAAAGCAAGAAAGAAGGAAACTCTGATCTTGTTAAGAAATATGATAGTTTTCAATTGGCCTATAAAACTTTGGCTAATTCTTTGTATGGTGTTTTGGCTTTCCCTGCTTTCAGATTTTTCTGTTCAGATTTAGCTAGTACTATTACTTTAACTGGACAAGAGATAACTAAGTTTACTGGATATCATCTAAATAAGTACTTAAAGAACGGAAGTTTTGATGTTGATAACGACTTTATTTTTGATTATGATAATAAGAATCTTGAATATGTATTGTATCAAGATACAGATTCAATTTTCTTGAGGTTAGATGAGTTTAAGTAATTTTATAACAATAAAAAAAGAAAGGAAATGTTATGTTAGAAATTAATGAAGTTTTTAAGTCTATTCAAGGTGAAGGTTATTCATGTGGTGTACCAACTGTGTTTGTTAGACTATCTGGCTGTTCTTTATCTTGTCCCTTTTGCGATAGCAAGTATGCATCGAGATCATTAGAAGATCGAGAGTATAAAGTTTATGAATCTGCAAACAGTATCAAGGAGTTTGCGGAGATAGTTACAAGTCTTGCTTACAAAGGAAGTAGACCAGTTAAACTTATTGTTTTTACCGGTGGTGAACCACTATTAAATAAAAATTTGGATGTACTAATTCCTTTGGTTATTTACTTGTGTAATGTTAAAGGTTTTCAGGTTGATTTTGAAACTACTTTGGTTGACAATATTGAAGATATTGTTAGTAGAAAAATAACGTTTATGGATAGACTAGAAAAAATAGTTGAGAGTTTTGTTACATTTGATAACAAAGTATCTTTGGGTAGCGGATTATATCTACCTAAGAGTTGGGATAAAACAACATCTAAAGTAGAATTGTTTAATGGCGATCTAGTTTTTTCAAGGGAACGTCAACCATATGTTGGGGTTTTTGTTATTTCACCTAAATTTGATTTAAGAAGTTATCAATCAAAAGTTACAATAGATGATATACTAACATATTATGTAAATGGTTTTGATAATAGACCGGAAAGATTATCTTTATTGATTCCTATTGCTAGATTTAAACTTTTGTACAATCAAGAGTTAGAATCTGTCATAATTGAATTCATTAATAGATTAAAGAATTTTGTACCAGATCGACTAGTACAAGAATTAGTTCAAATTATGCCTTTAGTTGATATTGATGATTACACAGATGAGAAATACAAAATTGCTTGTAAACAAACAGCTGAATTTTGTATAGAAAATTCACTAAGCTATTCACCCAGAATACATTTTGATATTTGGGGTTATCATAAAAGAAAAGTATAAAATTTATAACAAATTATAAGAAAAGGAGTATTGTATGTCAAAAAATAGTAACGGCTGTAATTACGTTTGTGCTGGTTTGGATACTGTCTATTCTGAGCTAAATGGAGCTGTTGAAATGTATCCAGATCGTTTTAGTTTTGAATCTTTTGATAGTTTTTTAAAGAACAATGTTAATAAGTTTTTAACATCTATTGGTTCTGTTGTTACTAGACTGACTGAGAATTCAGCTAAACGAATGAAAATATTGAGTAAAGGTAGAATAAACACTTCTTTAGTTGATAAATATACAGAAGTATTAAAACGTTTTAAAGAATGTCGTTTCTTAAAAAATTGTGAAATAATTGTTGATTCTGGTGCTTATAGTATGCAAGTTGGTTATTTTGATAGAACAGAAATACCGCAGTTTATAGAACTGTATAATAATTGTTTTCTAAAAGAAAAATCAGATTTGTTTGATTATGCTTTTCTATTAGATATAGTTCCTGGTTCTTCTGTAAATATATTCAATTCATCTGAAGACATGGAGGAACTAGCTGATAAATCATATATGTTAGCTAGTCAATTAAGTGATGAAATAAGGTCGAAATTGTTTTATGTGCAACATTTCAGAACACCATTAATAAACAAAGTTTATAGGGAATTACTTAAGAAATATGGAACTGCTTTTAGTAACTTTTCTACTGGGGGACTAGTTAGTTTTTCAAGAATAGGTACTAATATTCCACCGTATTTATTGTATGCTATTCCTCTAATTTATATTATCGATCACTTAAAGGATACAAACATTAAAAAATTTAGATTCCATGTTTTGGGTGGAAGTGAATGGAAGGAAATCATAAGTCATAAAATGTTTGAAAGAATTATTAAAGACCTATTTGATATTGATGTTCAGATCACATATGATAGTTCTACTTTATTTAGAACAGTGTGTATGGGCAGATATACATACTATACCGACGAAAGATTAAGAAGAGTCGGAAAACTAATTTTAAGATCAACACACCTTGATACTTATGATGTTACTCAAAAAACAAAACCTACTTCTGAAGATCTAACAAACTATGAACTTTTCTGTAGATTGATTAATAAAGCTATTTCTGGTACGGGTATAGCAACAGTAAATAGTGAAAACTTCAAGATCTATGAATATGATGATGAATCTAATATTGATAAATCAGATTCTTTATTAGATTTGATGTTGAATTCTGAAGAGAAAGCCAAGTCAAAATTTTCAAAGTTAGCATATATCTACAGTACATTACAAATGTTACATGTTTTTAAAGAAGTAGAAGAGTGGTGTATAGAGGATTCAGAGAGATTATATAAGTTATATTCGAGTTGTAAAGATAGTTCTAGTAAATATAATGAATTGGTTAATGAATTAGATAAGCTTATGATTATGTTAACTGGTGGTGTTAGAGTTAGTTCAAATTTGATTAGGATTAGATCATTATCTCTTTTGAATTCATTGAATCTATTCAAAGAGTACAAAGAATCACCTAAGGACACATTACAAAAGTGCGATTATTTAATTTCAGAATACATGCAAAAAGATGAGGTGCTTGTTTCCAAGAAAAATATAGTTTAAAGAACTTAACTTCCACATTGAGGTTCTTATATGTTTGTAGATAGTTTTATACGTATTTGCTTATCTGTTCTAGTTTCAGAAAAGATAAGAAGAGATACAGTCGAACTAATTAGAGATTTGATTGATTTCTATGAACAAGATAATAATATAATGGAATCACCTGATATTTCTGGTTTTGAAAAAACATTATTTGGTTTGTTGAAATGGTTAGTTGACTATAGACTAGAGCATTATTTTTTTGACTTTCAAGTTTTGATTGTTGATTTAGGGAGTTGGAAACTAAATCAATATTGTGAACTTTTGAAAAACTTAAAAAAAGAACTAACTGATGATAAGTTATCTGCTTATATTGAAACAATTAAAAATAAGAAGAAGGTTCTTGAAGTTTTTCACAACAAAAAGGATTTTGTTGAACTTTTTGAAAAATTAGAAAATGGAAATGTAGAGCAAGATAGTGAAGTAATATCAAAGTGGAGAAAAGCGGTTGCTAAAGCACATGAGAACTTACTAGAAATAGACAGAAATGAAACAATATTAAAAGCTTCTCAGCTTAACTTATCTAAAGATTCTTATGAAGGTGTTTTTAAGGAGATTGATAAACAAATTTCTGGGAGTCAAGTTATACCTTCCGGTTTTAGATCTTTAGATGACTATGTTTTTTCAATGGGTGGTTTTGAATCAAGAAGATTATATCTGATTGGTGGTTCTAGTGGAATAGGTAAATCAATGTTCTTAATTAATTTACTTGTTAATGCAATTAAAGGTACTACAGAATTTGTTAATGATAATAACAATAAAGTAAGAACATTTGTTTATATTACAGCTGAAAATTTGCTTGATGAAACATTTATTAGATTTTATTGTTGTTTAACAGAGACACCATATTCTTTGTTGATGAAAGAATTTGCTAGTTGTAGACATGATAAAGCTCGTTTGTATGAACTGTTTAACAGCATACAAAATAAAGTTAAGAGTTTATTAGAGGCTAAAAATGTTAATGTGATATTTAAGTATGTTACTTCATTTCTAACTTCAGTTTATGACATAGAAAATGTTATTGTAAGTCTTAAGGAGGAGTATAATTTAAATTGTTTGTATTTGGATTATTTGGATTTGTTATGTAGTGGACAGAAATATGCAGAATATAGAAGAGAATTGGCTTCTGTTACGCAACAACTTAAAAACTTAGCTGTTCATTTTGATATGCCTATTATTACAGCTACGCAACTTAATAGACAAGGCTATGATGTTAAAGCAGCACCATCGTTAACTCAAATTTCTGAATCTATTGAAAAAGTTAACAAAGCAGATTTTGTTTTGTTTTTACAAAACACAGAAAAAGATATCTTTTTAGTTGGTGAAACAGAATATAGAGCAATTAAAGCTACTGTTTTGAAGCACAGGAATGGTACTATTACTATTCCATTTGTTATTTATTCACCTATACGTAATACAAACACCAAACTATCAGTTTTTGATTACAAATTTGTTGAACTGAATGATATTGCGAAAACACCAATTGCAGCAAATGGTGGTTCTTTATACACCTTTGATGACTATTAAAATTACAAACACAGTTTAGAGTTTATCAAAAGGACAAAACTTTAATACATTGGTATTAAATGCTTGTAATTACTTAATAATACAACATCTGTTGTTAGGAGACTAGTTTTATGTCTACAGATTTTGAATCATTTTTGAAGAAAAAATATGAAAATCAAGATTCTATAAGAGATATAGTACCGTTAATTTCTCCTAATGCAGATTTAAGTGAGGTTACAGATATAGATGCTATTATTCAGTCTTTGATTAATATATTATTGACACCAAGAGGTAGTTATATTTTTGATCCAGAATATGGTAGTGAACTGTATAAATATGTTTTTGAACCATGCGATGAAAATACTGAATCTGCAATTAAATCAGAAATAAACTCAAGTCTTATGAGATATGAGAATCGCGCGAGTATTTCTCCTCAAGTTGTTTTTCTGAAAGATCATAAGGGTTTCTGTGTTACTTTAGTTGTAAATTATAAAGATAGAAAGAAATCTGTTAATATATTTGTAGATGAAGATATTTTGAAAACTCTTCCTCCTGATGATAATGTATAAAAGGATGCTAGACTAGTATGTTAACTAATTGGATTCGAATTTATAATTACATAGAAGACTTTTTTAAACTTATCTATGATATTTATGGTACTGCATATATAGCTAGTTATCCTGTTACATATTATTCAATTGATATGAAAAACTCAGTGTTAGATAATGATGAATTGCTATCTGGATCTTATGAAAAAGGTGGTGTTGGTCCTCTATCGGGAGTTAGATGGAAAAAGATCTATATGTTGCCTATTTATTCCGTAGATCAGGTTAGAATGGATTATCAATCTAGTGATCGAGGAATAATATATGAACCTTCAAGTCAATTTATATTGCCATCTTTGTATGGTATACAGCCTTTGGAAAATGATGTAGTTGATTTATCATATGGTTATCTAAAACCTCATCAACTTGATGAAGTTAAGATGTTATATTCAGTAACTAGTGTTAATTTGGCTCATCAAAGTGATTATTTTCAGTTGTATCTTATTAACTTAAAAAATTCACCTTTTGATAAGTATCAGATTGATAAGCAAGTAAGCGGACATTATCAATTCTATGATTTAGCTAAAAAGATACTTCCTGCATCTAACGCCATCAAGTTGTTGGATTTGCAAAATAAGATTGTTTTTATGAGTAAAACAGTGAATCTGCTTTTTGATAGATGTGGTTTTTATCTACAAAAAAGTTTGAATAACTAGTGCATTAGGAGTAAAACTTATTATGAAAGATCTTTTTGATAAGAATATAGAAATTTTTGCTTCTAGAGATAAAATAAGAAAGAGTTTATTAGATTATTGTAAACTCTATTTAGATCTTACTGAAGCTGATATTAGTAAATCATCATATTTGTCTTATCTAATAAATGTGTTGTCTGTTTTAGCTTCAAATTTAATTTTCTATAATTCTTCTGTTTATAGGGAGTTCTTTTTAACTAGAGCTAGGCAGAGAGAATCTGTTATTAATCTTTCTAATATGTTGGGTTATACACCTAATCTGGCTATTTCTGCAACTGTTCCTGTTTTGGTTACAATACCAATAGGTGAACTAGGTGGAATAAGCGGAACTATAATGATAAATGGATACAGCAGTGTTGGTAAAGAACCACTTAGAGTTGTAGCTGGTGATGATATAATTTTTTTAAGTAAAAATACTGTACAAGTTGAAACAATCTTTACTTCTACTATCGGTGAGAAGAATAAAAAAGTTAGTAAATTTAGTGTTGCAAGAATTATAGCTATGGATGAATCGGGACAAGTTCAAGAAATTCCGTATAACATTATAACAATAGATGATTCTGAAGTTCTTGCTTTTACAATAGAGATGATACAAGCGGATGTGATATATGAAATGTTTTATGTACCTACTTTAGAACCGTATCAATTTTACACACACACAATTCCACTCGAAAATGCATTCTTATCTGATATCAAGGTTTACAGCAGTAATATAACAGAAGAGGAATTTTACAAACGACAAAATGTCGAAGGGATGGATAACTGGGAATATACAAGTTCCTTATTCCTGTTATCACCAGAAGAGAAATATTATACCTATAGATTAACAGAAAGAGAATTGAAGTTAATATTTGGCAATAATATTATAGGAAAACAACCCAACATAAAGGATTTATTTGTTGTTATTCTACAAGCAACGAAAGGTTCAAAAGGTAATGTAATTTCTGGTGCTATTAATACTTCAAGTTCTTTACAGAAAGTTAATATTAATGGAACAACTTTAGATGTTAATGTTTCATTTGTTAATCTAAGTTCTGCTACAGGTGGTTCAGATTATCCAACACTAGAAGAGGTTAGGAAATCAGCAATAGCTCATGTTAGATCTCATAACAGATTAGTTTCGAGTTCGGACTATCAAGATATAAAACAATTAAGTCCAAGTTTACCCATACGTTATTCTATTCCTATCTTAAAAAGATCAGATCTTAAATGTAATGAAGTTTGTTTATATACAGATTTAATTTACGATAATTCAATAGTTCCAACTCGAAATGAAATAGTATTAATCGAAGATGATGATTATTCTGATGTATTAAGATTGAGGAGATATTCTGAATTAAGTTGTCGAGATTTTTCTGGTAGTTATTTTTTAGAAATGGCTATAGGTAGCAATAATTTAGTAAGATGTTCATTACCAGGAGATAAAACTACAGTTATGGAAGGGACAATAACTCATACTTACGATATTGAAGAAGAGTTAATAGAAAAAGAAAATGTTGTTTCTGCGTTTGATATAGAACTAGATAAGAAAAGCAAAGAATGCAGATATTATTATGTAGTTGATAATAACAAATGCGTTCCAAAACTTAATGTATCTAATTTTGATACTTTATTTATACAACCTACTACATTGATGTTAACAAGACAAACCGATGATGTAATTTCAATAGATCTAACATGTTCTGTCTTAGATTATTCTTACATTGGTTATTTCAATTTTGAAGATGGTACTGCATCGAATATTCTGTGTGAAATATCTCTTGAAGGTACACCAAATACATACTATTTATACTTTGATTCAAGTAGTTCTGGTGCAGATTCGATTGTTTTCACTAATAGAAAGATTAAAACCGAACAAGAATTGAGAACATATCCAACATTGAGTAAATACTGTTACGATTATCCAGATGATCAAGTAAGATTTAATATTAGATTAAAGTTCACAAGTGATAATAACAAAGTCATGTATTCAGAATGGAGTGTAGATACTATAATTAAGAAGAATCTAACAAAGTTTATGTACAGTCCAGTTGATAGAGTTAAATCGTTGATATGCAATAATAGATACTTTTGGAGAATTTATGAAGTTCCGTCTTTTTCTTCTAGTTTTGTTGAACATCTGAAGGCGAATGGTGAAATAGAAAAGTTTGAAAATCTAGTTATACATGAACTTATTTCATTTCGACCAGAAAAAATGAAGATGTTAACTGATTTTGTAAATGTTAAGTTTTCTACTGCAACTGGATTACTTACTAATATGTTACAGTATAACAAGCTTTCAAGACGGGAAACTATAATAGCTATTGATCCAGACGAGTTACCCAATTGTCCATCAGATAATGATGCAATAGCAATCACGAGTTATGAAAAAAGTAAAAGATGGTTATCTGATTACAATATTCCAAAAACACTTACTGGATATTTACTAAAATATTCTGATACGTTAGGTGATTGGGTTGGTCCTCTGATATTGAAGCCAAACGATATATTGTTATACAAGCCTTATCTTGTTAGCGGTTTTGAAACAAAACTTATATACAATGGATATAAACTAGTTAATTTAATAGAGTCCATACCATTAAAGATAGTTGTAGATGTGTGGATTGATGCGAATAAGTTGACTGGTGGTGAATATAAGAAAACAGAAAAAACATCAATAACAGACGAAATTAAACAAGCTATCATTTATCAACTAGCAGAAAATTTTGGGTATGATACTTCAATAAGTGTTGTTCAAATACAAGAGGCTGTCAAAAGTGTTAGAGGTGTAAAACGTTGTGTTGTAGTTAAACCAAATCATGATATTTTTTATAACTTTGCTCTTGAAGATTTAAATCAAGATCAACTGTTAAGATACACACCCCAACTATTGTATGTTGTATCGAGTGGTATTTCAGTAAATATAAGAGAAGAATAATATCACGGAATGAACTAATGATGAAAAATTCTGAATTTGTAATAAAAGATTCGTTTGTCGAATTATCAAATGATGTTTACAAAGATCTTAAGAGATATATGGCTAATTCAGCTGCAATAGAGATATCAAATTTAGATAAGCCGTGTTATCAGTCAAAATATTTGAAGTATAAGTCTGATATTGAATATATGTTGAAGTTAGATAGAGAGAAAAGAAAGTTATTTTTGAAACAATTTAGAAGTAAATATAGAAATTTCAAATTAATTAATGATGATTTTACTCTTGATTTAATTATGTTGTTAATATACACATTTAAAGTTAAAGATTATGAATTTTCAAGAATAGTATCTCTTTTTCTTTCGATTAAGTTCTATACAAGTTTGATTAAGATAATGTTTCCTCTTACATGTAATGAAAGTAAGTGGAATTTAGCGTTGTCCAAGTTGAGTTCAAAACATCTTTTTAAAACAGAGAAATCTATTTCTTTATCTATATCTTATTTAAACAAGGTTGTTTTGGATAAATACAAAAGTGATTTTATTAAATCGGAAATAGATGATGAAGTGTTAGTTAAATATGTTTTTGAATTAAGATCAAGAATAGCTCAATCATTGAAATCTTTTGCTAATCTGTATTATTCTGTGATTCCAGGAGAAACTTTTGTTGTAGATGATTTTGATAAAGATGAACAAGTTAAAACTTCTGAATCAAATTTGTCAATTATGATAACAGATAGAATATGTGTTTATTCGGAAATAGACGAAAGAGCAGTATTGTTATCTGCTAAATATTCTGGAGTATTGCAAAATGTTGCATCAGAAATTGTTGAGGAAATATCTAGTGTGGAATATAAAGAAAGTCTTGGTTTTCTATTAGTTTTGTTATTCAGAGCAGTAACAGATGTCAAAAAAACCTTTTGTTATGAACGAAATAGAACAAGTTTAATCAGAAAAATCTTAAGTGGTTCAGTTTATGTTGGTAAGTATAATTTGAAGAAAAATATAACAGATTTTTTATCTAATTTACAAACTGTTAGATTTTCAAAAGAAAGTAAGATTAAATCAGTAAATTTTTTATTACACTATTTAACATTATATATACAAAAGAAGATTTGTTAGTTTCTAATTTTTTCAAAAACTAAACATTTTCTATTAAAATTTAGGAGTACAAAAAGTGACTTTAAGAAGAACTTCTGGAATAATAATACCTAAAGATTATCTAAACATTGATGAAATAAAAACAGATTTAACAAGAACAGTAATCAATTGGGATGAAACAACTAAACAAGTTAAGTTTTATGAGGAATTAAATACTAGTGATATTTTGATACCTAGATATTATAAGAAGATAAATGATAAAATTATAGATGAATCTGATGAAGGTGAAATTATAGATATAGAAAGCAAAGTGATTCCAAGAAATGAAAGACAAAGAAAAGCTATAGATGAATTTACAAAGAGAAATGATGGTATATTGAGACTAGAACCAGGTACAGGTAAAACAGTTATTGCAACAAGTATAATCTCTCATTATAAAAGAAGAACGATTATTTTTGCACATAAAGATAAGTTATTAGATCAATGGAAAGATGAACTTTTGAAGCACACTACAATTAAAGAAAGTGAAATTGGAAGATTGAGTAGTCAGAATTATAAAGAGTGCTTTAAAAAGTCTATTATACTAAGTACACCACATATCATATTGTATGCAATTTCCAACAACAAAGAAGATTTTTTGAGAGAACTACAGAATGCTAATATTGGAATTCTGATTATAGATGAATGTCATGTTGGAATAGGTCCTGAACAATTTTCTAAGTCATCTATATTTATCAAATCTAAAAGAACTTACGGTTTAAGTGCTACACCATACAGATCAGATGGTACATCAGATTTGCTAGATATGCATTTAGGTCCAGTTATTTACTATCCGCCAGAAGAAAATGAATTGTTAAAACCTCTTGTGTTTATGACTTTTTTACCTTTTCGAGTGTTTAAAAATTCAAACTACTTTATGTATGGTGGGAAGTTTCAACTTTCAAGATACTATACTCAGATGTATAAATCAGATTTCTACAATAATAAAGTTTCACAATTGATTAAGAAATCTTTTGAAAAAGATAGGACTATATTAATACTAGGCAAAAACATAAAACCTTTATTAACATTGGCTAAAGCATGTCAATTACCAAAGGAATCTGTTGGTATTTTCATACCAGGTGCTGTTTCAAATAAAACTTACAAAAAAATGGTTCTAGATGTATCAGATACATTAGATCTAATGGAATCATTCTATAGCAAAAAGATTGTTTTTTCAACATATGGTGCGTGCAGAGATGGTAATAACAGAAAAGATTTAGATATGTTAGTTATGTCATGCCCAACTACCAATCCAGAACAGGCAGTGGGCAGAGTACTTAGACAATTAGAAGATAAAAAACAACCTATTGTTATAGATTTAGTTGATATAGAAGGTCCAAGTGTGTATAGTAAATTATTGAACAAAAAAGTATCTTGGTTTGTAAGAAGTGCTTATTTAAGATATCAGTTCTACAAATCTAAAGATTGGACTGTTAAATTTGTTAATTTAGATGCAGAATCTGAAAACTATGTAAAAGATTTAATCAATTTGTTTGAGAAAAACAATTGATCTAAGGAATAAAACAAAAGAAAAACAAAAACTTTTTAAGAAAAGGAGAAAAATATGGTTGATTTAAGAAGACCCCCAGATCCTTCAGAGTATGGTATCATAATGGAAACACTTCCAATAAGATATCCAGAGTATTCAGTAGTAACACCCCAAATGGGATTGGAGTACAGAGTCAGAGGACTAAGTGTATCCGAAGTTGGCAGAATAAGATCATCTTTAACTACAGCTGCATCTTCTGTTAAACTTATTAATGAAACAATTTGGAATGCATTAGTTAGTAAGCCACCAGAAATTAAAACTTATGAAACTTTTTTGCGGAGTACAACGATTAAAGATAGAGAGGCTTTGTTACATGGCATTTATATGATGACATTTGGATCAGAAAGAGAATTGAGAGTTATGTGTAATAATTGTGGTAGAACTAAAGATATTAAAGTAAATCTTGATTTAGCTTTTTCTATAGAGCCATATCCAGAGTCTAAAGCTTTAAAGAATCAATATTTACTTGATAAGGCTAGAACTGGAGAACAAGATGAATATATGGAGAAGATTATAAATAAACCAACTGTTATTAGTAGAGAAGATCTTAAGAAAAATCTTGGTTTAACGTCTGAAACTCAAGAAGTAGAGGATAAAGAGAACATTGAACACATTGATAATCAAAAAATAATAGAAACTGATTTTGCATTACCTTCTTCTTTTGTTGATTCCATTTTGTCAAAAGAAGAAACAATAGAACTGCCACACTTGAAAAATGTTAAAGTTACTATTTTTCAGCCAACTTTAAAAGACGAAGAAATGTTAGTTAGTAATATACCGTTTAGCCACAGAAAACAATTAGATGCTCTTAATGAAACAATTATTATCAAAAAGATAACATATACTTCGAAGGATAAACTTATTGTTTTAGATGATAGAATGCAAATTTTTAATGAATATCAAAATTTACCAAATATTGATAGATCAATTATTTTGGATAGATATTTAGAACTTTTTGGAAAATATGGAATAAAACTTACTTCTGAGTGGAACTGTATTGATTGTGGTACAGTAAATGAAACACCAATCGATATAGTTTCTCAATTTTTTCGAATGGTTGCAATTGGATGACGAAAAACTCAGAACAAAAAGTAAAAAGAGCTTCGAAGATGATATCAGAGGGTTTATAGAACTAACTCATGAATCTTGGTTGGCTATACAATTGATGCCATATGAATATTTTGTTGGATCTTATAAATGGAAGATTGATCTTGATGAAAAGAAAAACAAAAAGGCAGAAGAAAGAGCTAGATTAGAAGATGAAAGAATTAGACGTATGGTTAGAAAAAGTCAAACAACAAAAAGAAGATAGAAAGGAGAAATTTTTGATCTATGCTACAAGACGATAATTTATTAATTTCAGATAGTTTAGAAGAAGTGTTGAACTCAGATTCTAACGAGATAGCAAAGAATGATAATACTGTTATCAGTAGTACTAATAGTGCTAGCAGCAACGATAAGGAAATTCTCTTAAGCAAATCTGTTTTCTCTGTTTTAATGGATTTATTGGATATAGTGAGATTTTCTTGTTCTGATTTGTATATAACAGATGGTTGGATTTCACAGTTAAGTTCTAAAAAGAATATGATATTTCTTATTAACTTAACACCCATACTAGGTAATATTTCTATTTCATTAAATAATATATCTTTCAAGTATGATTTACTGAGTGTGTTTAGGAAACAAAATGTTGATGTATCTTTAGTTGTTAATGAAAATGATTATGTTTTTAAAGATAACTTTACAAAAGTTTACTTTAAGAGGGCCCTAGAGAAATATTTAGAAAAAGTTAAGTTAGAGAAATCAAAAGTAGAGGAAACGATTGTTAGCACAAAAGATACTTTAGTATTTAAAATGACGTGGAATAAAATGTTGCTAGATAGATTATCGATATATTCAAAAACACTATCAACACCACTAATAAAGTTTACTTTCAATGATGATTATAGTGTTACATGTAAGATTCAAGCTTTAGATAATGAATCTACTACACAAATTGATTTATTTTCGGTATCTGATGGATTAGAAGATGATAGTTTATTTAATTGTTATGCTACTTTTCCTGCAGCTTGTTTGTTAAATCTTACGCAAGGTAATGTTTTTGAATTTGAATGTAAATTATACAGTAAAAAAGATGGAAAGAAATCTATAGTAATGAGATTAGACGCTAAAGTTTTAGTTCCAGGAACTAATAAAAGTATAGACGTTAGTATTTTTTCTCCATCATATTTAATTAAAACATAAAAAATAAATTGGGATTCTTAATGCGTTTTACTAAGAATCCCAATTTAATCACATTAAAAAAATTTAGAAGCCTATTTTCTTATAAGTCTTAGGTTCTTCAAATAAACATTCATATTTATCGTATAGTGGTGGTTTTTGCAGTTTAAAATTGTATTTCTTAAGTATTTTTTCATTCCAGATCTTATGATGTTTTTTGTAAAGATAAATATTAGAAAAGCTTTTGTTGGGAAAACTCAAAACTTTACCTGTTAATCTATCTTTTGTATTTTTAAAGTTAGTTTTTATATAATGAGGTTTATTTATTTTAAACCATTTTAGATCAGTTGAATAGTAAGCAATCAACGTAAGCACTAAATCTATGCTTTCAGGTAAGTAAAATTCTGATCCATTCGTTAGTTTATTTGTTTCATCATAACCGCCTATTTCTTCAAATTTTTCTCTTTTGAGTAGTATGCATGAGGGAATATTTGCTTTAGTAAATGGATTTTTTAGAAATTCAATGTCATATATATTAGTTCTATAGTTGTAGCCAACCGGGTTTCCTTTATTATCTAGGATTAAATCATCTGAGTATATAAGATCATAATCATTCAAAATGTAATTCCAAAGTTCGGGTATATAGTTTTCATCTATTTTATCATCAGAATCTAATACAAAAATGTACTTGTATCTATTTTTGCATTCTGATATTGCAAGATTTCTGTTTTTACTTACTCCTATGTTTTCTGATCTTCTGATGATTGTTATGAATTTACTTTTATCTTTTTGTCTTTCTAACACATTAGTTGTTTGTTTTTCTTTAGAATTATCATCACTGATTACAATTTCGCATTTTAGTTGAGAACCGTACGTTTTTTTGAATTCATTAATTGAATTGAGTATTGAATCTATAGACGCATCTAAATATTTATGCTCATTATAATAAGTTACAATAAAATTAATGCCTAATTCGTAATTCATAAATATTGTGTACTCCTTTTTGAAAATAAGTCCTTTTTTTCGTTGATTAACACTTCGAATGAGGACACAAACAATATAATATAGTAAAGATAAAAGTTTTTATTTGCACAAGATCAGGAGTTTTTTCAAATGGCTATAGAGATAAGTAATATAGTAGATTTACAGAAGATAGGTAATGATCCTGACTATCCGTTAGATGGTGAATATGAATTGACACAGGATATAGATGCATCAGATACGATAAACTGGAACGACGGAGCGGGGTTTGTCCCGATTGGTGATTCTTCGAATTTTTTTGCTGGTTCATTTGATGGAAAAGATCACACTATAAGTAATCTTTATATAAATACTACCATTAATCAATTAGAAGATAAATTTGCATCGATTTTTAGTTGTACAAACGATTCGTCATTTGAAAACTTAACTTTAGTTGATTGTACTGTTATAGCACATGAATGTGAAATTAATATTGTTGATACTACTCTTTCAAATGCATCTAGTGTTCTTTTGGGTGCAGCAATACAAACAACTATTTCAAACATAAAACTAATAAATTGTACTACAGGTTCAGAAGATAGTTTTGCGCATTCTTCTGTTTTAGCAAGTTATTGTTTATCATGCGATATTACAAATTGTCACACAGTTCTTTGTAATGTTTTTTCTAGTCAGTCGACGACACCTTTTATTTTAGCTGTCCTTTCTGATAGTAGTAGTTCAATAGTAGGATGTTCTTCTATTGCATGTGCAAATTATTCAAATGAAAGTTCATCATCTTTTATCTTTATGGCTCAGGTAGACAATGCTTCTAGTTCTATTACTATTGAAAATTGTTTTACTACATCTCATTTGTTTACAAATTGTTCTTCTGCTTCTGGATTTTTGCACACTGTTAATCTTAGTGGTGGTGGTTCTATTGAACTAACTAATTCATATTCTTTTTCACTGATTGCACCAGCTGAGACTAAGAAAGGACTAGTTTATCATTTTGAAGGTTCGCCAGATAATTTAACTATAAATAACTGTTATTGGAGTGTCGAGTTGTCAGATACAACAGAAAGTGCGGGAAATGGTGGTACTTGTAAAACGATCGAAGAAATGTTTGATTCTGCAACGTATGAAGATTGGGATTTTGAAGGTGTTTGGGGTATAAGCGAAGGTACATTACCATATCTTGTGGAACTAGAGGAAACATATGTTCCTAAATTAACAAATAATCATTTGCTCTATGCACTTATATTTTTGATGTCAACTTTTTTGAAAATAGAACAACATAGTTATCAGTATAATGATAACCTTGCCTTGAACTTTATAATAAGTCAGTCTCTTGATGAATATTCGAAAACTAATTTTTCAACAGCTATTGATATAACTATTTCATTAGGTGAGTACAAAGAGATTGACATAACTACTGTAGAAGATTTGATAAAAATTGGAGTTGATGAGAATTATCC
>ERZ795060.1638-NODE-1638-length-25537-cov-5.006436_pt1 | contig 25537 bp, 36 predicted proteins | sample MGYA00375144_ERZ795060 | MGnify/ENA primary metagenome ERZ795060 (study PRJEB30189, sample SAMN05720157) | activated sludge metagenome | isolation source: anaerobic digester from wastewater treatment plant | place: Japan | collected 2015-05-15 ...
GAGGTGCCTACTTTGTATTACATTAACGTGCAAGTTGAAAGCAACGTGTTGAAAGATTCTGCTTCACCAGAAGATAAATAGCTTGAAATATTTATAATTGCCACGCATACAGATGTACCGATAAATAACAGGTTGTATATAAAAACAGAGGTGTTGAAGTAGATCAATACATGGATACAGCCATACCCAGCACCTATATTGCTGTCTCATGATGATCAAAAAGATCCAGTTGGAAGAATTGTTGAATAGAAGTTTTTAGACGTGACTGAGTTGGCGTAGTTTAAAACATTAAATAACCTCAATATGTACATGCCAAGAGAAGCTACAGGCGCTGTAATATTGCGCGGATATATCTTAGACGATGAATAGATAAAGAAAATAGAAGCAGGGCTGTACAAAACAGTTAGTGTTGGGTTCAGCTGTGACAAATTGATATGTAGTATATGTGGTCAGGAAGAGTGTGAACATATTCAAGGCGAAACTTACGATGGCGTTGTTGCGTACAGAATACCAATTGATATGAGATACCACGAAGTCAGTTTTGTAAATATCCCTGCAGATGAATACGCCGGATTAGTGTAGTTCAGGCAAATACCAAAGCAGGAAGCATCAGAGATTTTAACGAACAATCTATCTGTACAACAAAATATAAACAAACAATTTGTAAAACAAAGTGTTAATTCACATTCAGAAAACTTAGATGATGATTTTTCACAAGTACATAAATACAGTACAGATGAACAAGGGGGTAACTTAAAAATGGAAAATGCCGGTCAAGTAGAGACAACTGATTTTAAAAAGCAATATGACGATTTACTTAGCGAACACAATGAGTTGAAAAAACACTTTGATGAGCTAAAACACAGTTACGAGAAACTGCAGAAAACTCTTGATAACTTGCTTTAGTCGATAAAAAATGAATTGGTAGATTAGATTGTATACGCAAAAACCATTATATTAGACGAAGACAGTGATGAATTTATTGAGAAAAACAGACAGTGGTATTTGCAGATGGATGTCGAATAGCTTAGGATTTTAAAAGACGAATTTTCGCGTTTGCTTGACCAGATGCTTGAAGAAACCGATTGTGAAAAGTGTAATGAAAAACAAGAAGATAAACCAGAAGAGGCAAAAGACACCGTCAACAACAACACAGTTAAGGATTCAAATCCTCAAATTGTGAAATACGATAGTATCAACGATGTTCTTAAAAAAATACTTGGCAAATGAGGTTAAGGAGGTATAACTTATGGCAAGAACTTTTTCCAGTATTCCCTTGGCAAGAACTTTTTCCGGTATTCCCTTTTAGTAGAAGGCTGAGCACAGTGATTTCAGAGAGTATTGCGAGGGTACTAGAATTGGCGGCGGTTTGAAGTTTGCACCAGCTCCATACCTACCAATACTAAAGGTTGACCCAATACTCAATGCCGGAGTCGTTATTAAGAAAGGTACATTTGTAACATTGGATAGCAATGGATTCCTTGTCCCCGCATTCGTCGGCAGCAAATCACTAGTTTACACCAGTGTAGATGTAGAACACGGTGTTATCGACATTGACACCGATTCTGCTGTTAGTGCGTAGAAGACATCTATACCTACAACGAAAAAAATTGGTACAGGCGCTACAGATGATGTAAAGATAGGAAAACCAATAGGCGTTGTTGTTCAAGATGTGTTTAAAGACTACAATGACCCATGGTTTACCCCGCAAAAAGGTGTTGCGATATTGAATCACTATGCTGTACTCATTGGTTTGGACACAGCACACTAGTCCGTTACATACCAAGTCGGTGACCTCTTGACGCTCGATTTAAATGGCTTCCCTGTACCATTTGATACAACTTTTACAGTTACGGATTCAAATCCTCAAATTGTGAAATTAGACGATATACACTTTGTTGTTGGAAGACTTATAAAAGTAATCGACGCAACAAAAGACATGTTCACGGGTGGATTGGAATACGTTGAATACGAACCAGCAGAATTTGCAACAGGTCTACCTGGAAGCCAAACAGGCGGTATAATGGACGGTATAAATCTCCAGACCAAAAAAGGTCTATTGATAAAACTCGGTATGTAATGAGTTTATAAATTATAAAGGAGGTTAAAAAATATGGAATTCAAAGACTATGTAAAGCAAGCAGTTGAAGAACAAATACAGCAAATTGTTGCTGGAGACAATGAGGTAATAAAGCTGCTTCAGAAAGATGTAGAGGAACAGGCAAAGGTAAAATTGTTCACTAAACTGCTGAAAAGAAACGGAAAACTAACAGACAAGTAGTCAAGGTACATGCTTAAAGACTTGCTCACTTCTGAAGAATTCGTTCATTATTTCCCAAAGGTCATAACAGAACTTGCTGGCGAGGTATACGAAAATACGCTAGTTGTCACCAACTTGCTCGAAAAGGTGTACGTCGATGCTGCTGGCTCGATAACCATTCAGACTCCGAATTTCACCGGTGCGCTTGGTCAGGATCTTGACATTCCCGAGGGCGGAGAATATCCAGAACTCGTATTGAAGGTTGGCACTGGTGCATTTTAGACTGTTGTTATAGGCAAATCTGGTCTTGTTGTAAACATAACAGAGGAAGCCATCAATTACTCAAGATATGACATCGTAAACAACTAGATCAACGAAGGTTTGAAAGCGCTTGCAAGATGGAAAGAAAGAAAAGCAATCAAGATGTTCATTGAATCCGCGCAGGTTGTTAAAAACAGCGGTTCTGGTGTCGATGTATCTGGTACTGCAAACAGCGGTCTTACAATTGAAGACATTATAGATGTTGCTGTACAGATGATGGACAAAGGATTCACACCAGATACAATTATAATGCACCCGCTTGCTTACCCAATCTTTGCATTCAACGGAACGCTGAGATAGTTCTTCTATGCATCAACAGGAGATAAAGGCTCGTTGGTTCAGTGGCCAAAAATTGAAGGCGGACAACCGAAGGCTTACGAATTTCTTGGTAAAACCGCTGATCTCAACGGAAAGCATATTACCTCAATAGAACTACCAACTGGAATCATTGGTAAACCGCTTAGAGTTATTTTGTCAAGGTTTGTTCCATTCAACAAAACAACGAAAGAAACAGATCTGTACATTGTTGATTCTGAAAATGTTGGCTACCTGTATGTTGTTGAAGAACCAACCACAACCGACTTCGATGATCCATTGAGAGACATTAGAAAGCTCAAGATTTACGAAAGATATGGTATGGCTCCAAAATTCGGTGGCGCTGCAATTGGTAAGATTGCTGGTGTCAAAGCTGTTAAGACATTTGATCCTGTTCCATTCTATGCACTTAGTCCAGGAAACCCTTGAATGAACGTGTTTAATGCAGGCGCTTGATGCGCCTGCTTTTTTTGTATTGAGCTATTGAAAAGCCGTTGTTAATTAAATCTTGAGGAGTTGATTGCGTTGAAGGTAGTAAGTTCGGTACCAGAAAGCAACGGTACAATTACAACTGGCGGGACTATAAAACTCATTTTTTCAAAACCGCTTGATTAGTCCACTTTTACAAGTGCAATGTAGTACATAGAAAGAGATAACAGTGAAACCGTGGACTTCACATTTAGCATTTCTGGTAATGAACTTATAATCACGCCAAATGTTAGATACAACGGTACGTATTACCTATTTCTAACTGGAACTGACTTAATAGCCGGTTTAAGGTTAATGAGTACAGACGGGGAATTTCTCACAGAAACTTTCTTGCTGTCGTTTACCGTCTCAGATGCAGAACAACCCGGTGAAATTGTGGATTTAATAGATGTAAACATAGACACAGCAGATATATCTGTCGATTACACAACCATACTCTTCTCTGGTGCTTTTTCATAGATATTTTCTGAAAACATCTTGGAACCTTTTAATTAGCGCATGGTAGTAGAACCATTCGATGGGGAAGAAACCACCACGCAGTTGTTGGTGACAAACACTTCAACGCCGCTTATCTGCAATGGAAATGTAGTAACAGGAATTATAAATTAGCCCGCAAATGCACTTGTATACATAAACATGGATAACATTAAATTCCAAAGTGGCAGGTCAAAGAGTTTTGAATTTGTTTGTGTAACCCAGCTAAAGCCGTATATAAATTTTGAGTATATACGCAAACAATTCGGGACATACAAGCAAAATATAACAACCGAAAACCTGTACTTTGCATAGCTGTAGTAGATGATCAAATTCGAAGATGCATTTGGCAAGCAAATAATAGGTGTGTCAACGTTAACTCCAAGAGAAAAGATGTTCTTGCAGCAATAGTAGCATCTTGAACTGTTGAAGTCGCTAATGCTGACAAAACAGCTTGTGGCAAATGATAGCATTTCAATAAACAACGTAAAAATACAGTATGGCAATAGTTCTTATACGCTTGACTATATAAAACAAATGGAAAACAATTTCATAAGTTCTTACTAGGACCTCAGACCATCTGTTGCCGAAAGAGGAATCAACCATGTGAATACAAGGGTGCATTAGCGCGCATTGAAGGCATTAGATGTTTTGTTTAGATACCTAACAAAAGGCGGGTCTTTAGAATATGCAGTACCAAATTACTGATATATTAGACAAAGCCGGTCAGACGTTGTTAATCGAGTAGGAAAACGGCAAATAGTACATAGTAAGAGGTGTTGTGTCAATATCAACGACAGACAGATAGCTTGGAAAGGCATCGTAGTTTACAGAAGCGTAGTCATATAACAACGTAGCGTGCGTTTAGTTTATACCAATTATGTACGGCATTAAGCCCAAAGCGAATGGATACTTATGCACAATAATAGATAAAAAAATAAACGCCGAGTATACGATTGAAACTATAGAACCAATTGTGTTCCAGAACGAAGTTATAGGATACAACTTGTACTGCAATGATTAGGAGGTAACAAAATATGCTAAAGGTTGAACTCCAATCATATATGGATGTAGTAGATATAGCATAGAATGGTTTCAACACGTACTTAAAAGCGATAAACTTTCCCGTTCTTGTTAATGTGAAATAGCCGGCTTCAGAAAAGACATTGACGTAGTAGTAGAACGGCGTTCTACTCATTTACAAATTAATCAAGCGTCAACCGGGTTCAATGAAATAGCCATTTCAAGAAAGAACATATTTAAGACCGTTTTTTGTTAATTCACAATCAGAACCGAGTGGTTTGGCTGTTACTAACTCGTTTGAGTTTCGCTTGGACAATTTAATAGAATTTTAGTTTTATTCAACTGATTACAAAAGATGTTAGGAATGTTAGGAACAATTTATAAATTACATGTAGATAAGCTGGGATTTGTACCGGCAAAAAGGAATTCAGTTACCGATTTTTTGGGAACAGTTAGAAGACGACATAGTAGACATTGGTAACACCAAAACATACTGTATAAAGTTGAGGTATTAGGCACAGACACAACAGAAGATTCAAACATCAACGGACGTAATAAGGAAAATCAACCTTTACTTAGATACTCAATTATAATTGTACATAACAAAAGGGAGGCATTTTAATGGCGGAATTAAGATTGTACCCAAATTTACCTGGTGTTGTATCTCTAATCTCTGTAGAAACACAGTTACCAACATTTGATGACACTATGCCAAAAGTACTTATACTTGGCAATCACAACGAGGACCAGTTCACAGATGGTACACCAATTTTTTTCAATGAACCGTACTTTGTGATCTCCGACACAATGCTTTAGGGCATGTTTGCTAGCGAATCAAAGCTCGGAGCATATGCTTCTGTTGTTGGCAACACAAGCGGTTGGGAAGTCATACCAGTCATTGTTAGAATTGGTAAAAAGGATATACAAGCTGGTTCTGGAACATCTGCAAACTCTATTACTCTTAGTGCCGCTGCAAGCAACGGCTTTTTGACTCAGGGTAGTATAAAGGTTTCTTGGGTTGGTGAACCTACCTGGAGAGCAAACTTCCTGTTAAAAGTTGAATATTCAGAAGCGAGTAATACTGCATCGATATACGTAAATAACGTACGCATAAAGGAAAACGTTTCACTGCCAGTTGAATTGAATACGTTGGGTTTGAGGGTTCAACTTGATGGTACACCAACAGATGACGAAACAGCTTATTTCAAATTCCAATATGCAGTACCAACCACCTCTGATTAGGAACTTTATGATGCAATAAGCGACGCAATGAGCTGGCTGTCTGGTATCGAAGTGGATGTTATATACTGTCCAGATGCTGTATTTGATGCAACAGAAAGCCAGAAAAACCCAGTAAAATTGCTTGCTCAGTTTGCAAACACACAGAGTACTCAATTTAAGAGCGTATTGGCGTATGTAGGCACATCTTTGCCAAACAGCTATACATTCTCCGGAGTTAAATAGTGGGTTAATAAATTGCTTGACGTTACATACCACACTGAATCTACATTTGATTCGCTCGGTAAATATTTGGTGGTTGTAGCAGGACATGGTTATGTTAAAGGCGTTTCTGAATCTGTCGTGCTTGATCTTGCACCGTACGTTGCAATGTACATACTTGCAAATGATGTGTATACAGGACCAATTAATTTGCAGTTGAGCAATGTCACGCTATTGGAGAATATCACACTCGAACAAGCTAACCAGTTGTCAGCAAAGAGAATTACGGCATTGTACAACAAACCTGGATATAACAAAGTAGCTACTATTTTGGTTGGTAGAACATGCGCTCCTATTACAAGTGCATTTACAAAAATCTCAAGTGTAATTGTTATAAACGAATATGTAAACGGGCTCAGAGAAATTGCCGACAAATTCTTGGGTCAACCAAACAGTGCAACTGTTAGAATGAGTATGCAATCCACAATGCAGAACTTCACGAATAACTTTGTCAATACAGGAAGAATTGCCGGCGGAACAGTATCCGTAGAGCCTGATGTAACAAGCGGATCCATTAATGCCGTAAACGTAAAAGCAACTATCAAAGCATTTGCAGAAATAGAGTTGATCACTCTTAACGTCAAATTCGAGTATCAGGTCGGATAATTTCCTTGTATGGGGGTTGATCCCCCATACGATTTTTTAAGTAACTCAAGGGAGGCACTCAGATGATTTTTTCGCCGTCAAATTAGTTCATTGTATACGGTATCAAAGCGAGAAGTTCAGAGCTAACAACCCAAGTACAGACAAAATAGCCAGATCCAGGTACAGGCGGAAACAACAGTATAGATGTTGATTTAACCATATACAATGTCATTGGTACTGCAATGAATATAATGATAGATACCGTCAGGGGAAAGGTGCCTATCTTTGCCATGGGTAATTCCGAGGCTATAGGTGTTGCCAGAGGTGCACAGTTTATCTCAGGGAGTATAGATTCTGTTGTTATAGACCTATCTGTACTCAACGACATGCTTGCAACTCAAAAAAGCTATATAACAGAAATAGAAAAGAAATTACTTGACGGCATTATTCCAGAAGACGATGTGATTGAAGTAGAGAAAAGGATATACGGAAATACCGTGAAGTTGTATCAAGTACTTGAAAACCAACTTGATTCAATCTTGTTGGACGAACTTAGTGTTGTATAGGCGAATCCGCTTCCCAAGGATGGTAATGTCTATTATTCGGCGCTTAAGTTGATAGACGTAGAATTCCATTCCTACAGCTATGCAAAAAGATCAACGGATGTTGTGTAGCTCGAAAGATTGGAATTTATCGCAAGGACAATTTATCCATTCACCTTGAACATGATGGATAAAGACGGTAATGTAATTAAAATATGAAAGGAGTGCATTTTAAATGCCTGAATATTCAGCACTTTCGCCAAGCAATGTTGTCATATAGCTCTTAGAAAATGGGTACATACTTGGCGCTTAGACAAATTTCATGGTAACGGTTGACAGAAGAAAACTGCCCATATTGTCGCTCGGTAGGACCGAACCTCTTGGGTACGGAAGAGGATTCAGAATCATCTCTGGAACTATTGATAAGGTAATCCTTGAAAAGAGTTTGCTGCTCGAGATAACAAATTCTGGGATTTCAGATGCATTTGAAGTCGTTGTGTAGGACGACGAATTCAGCAAATTAAATCCAGTTGAAGACTATCTGTACGGTGATCCTGAAAATGCACAGTTGACAATCGAACACAAAAAATATTACAAAATGAAGCCAGTTACATTGGATATGTTGCCGCCGTTAGATATAATCGTCTATGGTATAGATGATTCTGGTCGTTAGAGCGGAATGGTAATCTACGGATTGGAGTTCTCTTCCAACTCATTTGTTGCGACTGTAAATGATGTTGCGTTGGCTGAAAGAGCAGAGTGGGTTGCAAAGTCGATGATTCCATGGGCTCCAGAAAAGGTCTAATAGGTGGTGATCGATAATGGCAAGTTCTTCAAGAGAAGTATTAGCCACACCGTCTAACACAATAATTTCAATAGAATTGCCAAAACCAGCGGAAACGGTTATTGCAGTTGGTACGCTACAAGACTTTGCATATCAAACCTAGAGAGCAAAATAGCCAATTCCTGTAATTGGCAGCAAAACACCTGTTACCATTGCAAAAGGATAGCGCACAATTGCGGGTAATATGACAGGCGTTGTACTCGATAAATCTTTTTAGTTCACACTGATAGCATATTTCTGGTACTCAAAGGACAACAACAAAGCCACATTTGCAGAGCCAACTAATCACAGAATCCTTGGGAAACAAGAGTTAAAAGACATATACGGCACAATAGAGAATTTCTTAAACAACATCGCCGTGCCAATACTGAATACACTTGGTATTGATCCAAGCGGTGTAGATCTTGCAGCTGCATTTGGTTTAACAAACACCAAAAATGCACAGCTGTCTCCACAAACTGTACCACTTGTAGACTATGCAAAATTGCCGCCGATATATTTAGACGAAATACCTCCAATTAAAATGACACTCATAACACCATATGAATACATAAAAGACGGGGCAAATACAACTGGTATGAAATACGAAAAGATTACCTTCTACGGTATGGAATTCCTGAACAACGACTATGCAGTAAGCGCAGGAAGAGAAGCGATTTTTGAATCAATTAACTTCATTTAGAGATCGGTTACAAGGTCTATAGGAGAATAGATGTTTGGATGAAGAAGCATTTTTTCTCGCCGTCCAATTCGGTAATAATAGGCGTTGCAAAAGGATTAAATTAGACTGTATTCCAAACATTAGACGATATAGTTCAGATAACGCTAACAACTCCGATAGATACAAAACCGGTTTTGTCATTCGGGCAAAAGGAATAGGTTGGATACAGTTATGGTTAGAAAGTATTTGCGGGTACAATGTCAGTGCCTGCAAATGCTTTTCCATCGTTTTTTGAGCTGTTCAAAGACTGGATACAGATACTGAATTACAATAAATTGATAGCCTCTTTCAGTGCTGAAGACTTGCCGCTTTTCGACATGATGATCGTTGGAATTCCAGAATACATAAGCAAACAATCGAATTACATCAGTACATTTTTGTGGACTATATATGGCGTGAAAATAGTTGAGACGTCTATAGAGTTATCAAGTGTTTCGCCAGAAGGTCAAATAATGCTGTATAGATTTACGGCACATGCTGCTAAACAGCAGTTTGTAAACCTATCCTCTAACAACGGCGAGGTAGTAATCCCATCTGGAAGTCTATATGTTCCTTATGAACGCACATTGGAAGACAATTCCTTCTTAAATATAAAGATTAAGCAAATCTATGGTTCGAGTTCTTGAACAATTAGGATGTGCATACCGTGAAGGAAATTATCCTATCCAGTGGCAGAAACGTTGCTATATACACATATTACAACAATGAATGCATGTACTTGGACAACGTATTTGCCTTTGAATTTGTAGACAATCAAAACACACAACCTGTAAACGACTTTTCAAGCGTGTATCCATCTTTTTATTCTTCATCTAAACGTATTATTACTGGTATAATCTCATTTTCAATGCATTTTTAGGATATATTCGAATTCATGTACAAAGCTGGTAAGTGTGAAAAAGTAAGTGATATGGTGTACTACTTCGATTATCTATCTATTCACAACAAGACGACTATATTTGACCCGTAGTTGATGTAGGAAGTGAGTGTAAAGCCTATCATCAAATTATTCAATGTATTTATGACGGCGCCTGGTATAACCATAATTCCAGATTAGACTCCCGTGCAACTTGTGTCTAGAGTTGTATAGTTAAAAATAGAGAAAGAAGAAATAATATAGAAGGCGGGTATAGATGGAACAAGTAGTAATACAAACTACGTATGACTTGAATTAGGCAAAACACCTATATCTGGAATATTCAAGAAGGCATTAGCTTCACTATGCGTTTAACAGTTCAGATGCCAAGGTATATTAGTCTAGTTTTATCATAAACGAAGAAATAACCGACGAACTGTTTGCAAGATTCAAGGCGTCGAGTGTTTTATTAGACCACATCTAGTATGTTCAGTTTATTCCAAATTAGTAGGTATAGCCAGTATTCAGTTAGTTCAAATAGGAAGCAACGTAGTTTGTAACGTTGCCTCATGTAATAGCTGGAAAGATTGGTTTTAACCTTATAACATCAAGCACATTTGAGGATTTATAGAAACTCGGTGTATAGATTCGTGAAAAAACAGATGATAAGACAATCTATAAGTTGAACACATTGTTGTTTCATTTCAGCAACCCAACGATCGTATAGCATGAGTAGTTTATAATACTCAGTTCCGTGTCTGTGTTTTCGCAGGAGTTCAACATGCAGTCGGACTCGCTGCCAGGTCAGGAAGTGTACACAATATTTGCTGAACAAATAAGGTACAGCGATAGGAGTATTAACCTAAACGATTACTTCAAATGGAGGGATACAAATGACTGAACCCAACGATATTTTCAAAAAAGCCGAGGAAAAGGTGTCTAACGAGCAGGCACAGAACATAATAGCGAATAAAGATGCAGACTGGATAATGAACACAGAAGCTATAATGACCGAACTAAAAGAAGCCGCTATACAAATAATCGCCGAAAGAAAACCGGACGTTGTACCAATCATAGAACAGTTAAAGAACAAATACAAAGAACTGTTCCTGTACTTCTTTTCAGAAGATGAATTTTACGTTTACAGACCAATTTCAAGGTTTGAACACAAAGACTTATCTTAGAAGTATACAAACAGCGAAGAATTAGCTGAAAACATAGTGTTAAGGGCCGTGCTATATCCCAAACTCGAACGCGATAATCTAGACAACCTTAAAGCGGGCGTTATACCAACGCTTTTGGAACTCATTTTGTCTGTATCTAACTTTGGGGTAAATAACCCGGTGATCAAGTTGTGAAAGTCTTAGAGCCTTGGCAGTTAATAAAGCTCAAACAAAAGTACGGCGGGTTGTATGTTATCAAATATGAAAAAGCAATATATGCGTGCAGACAACCAACGTGGTCTGAACTAATAGCATAGCATGATGTAAAAGAACTGTATGACTTATCAACAGAGGAAACGTTTTTGGAATTGTAGAAATAGACACTTGTGTTTCCTGAAAAAGTAGAAGAGGTACCAAGCGAATAGCTTTACATGCTTGCTGAATAGATAGCAGAAGATATTCCGTACACAGAGGAAGAATTAGAAAAGAAGATTCAACAAATTTTGGACAATGAAAATCTGTACAGGCAGATAGCATTAAAATTGTGGTCTTCTGTTGGAGGTACAACATTAGACGAATTTTATACAAAGCCTTTTCAAGAAGTGTTGGAAATGTTTTAGACAATGGAATTAGTTAATACATTAATGGAAGAGCAAAAAGCGCAGAAACAGCCAATGTATGTTACCGAACAGGATGTTGATACATCTCAAATAGTTAAGTAGCGTCATGTTGTTAAAAATGATATAGACTACTCGCAATATCTTGGGAAACCTTTAGATGAAGTTTTAAAGGCTATCGGGAAAAAAGGAGGATAAATATGGACCAGAACAATGTTATGACAGATGTTTGGAATCCACCTAAATAGGGCAGCAGTAAGAGAGAAGAAATGCCTTCACATGCGTTTTTGCTTCCTAAAGAGAGAAAATTCCCGTTTAAGAAAAAGGTCAATGGCAAATGGGTAATTTCGTGCGAAGGTCTTAGGTAGGCAATAGTCAGGGCATAGCAGCATGGTTACGCTTCTGTACTGAAAAAAGCAAGGTAGCTGTATCAAAAGCATTGCAAGAAGGACTAATTTCTAACCTGCCGCCAAACAAGTTTTCCTATATCACTCAACCAATCCTTGCAGCCTAAACTGCAAGGATTTTGTTAGGTAAAGGAAGTGAAACAATGGCTAATACATGCAATGAAGACAAGATAAGAGAATTAAACGACGTGAATGAAAAGTTGAAATCCGAGATGCAACAACAACACTTCCTAACGGCTTTGGTTTAGAGTGCTGCAGGAATAGCCGCCGGATAGTTGTTTAAACCCGTTTCAAGGAAATTATCTGAATTATTCTGGAGATATGCATAGAATACAGATACCTTAAAAGAGTTAATAACAAAACAAGGTAGTGTAGAAGAGTAGCTTCGAAAATCACTTAAAGCTTAGATTGGAACAGACCAGTACCCAATTTATACAACATAGAATGTACTCAACTAGATGATCAGAAACAAAGCTCCTTCCCTTGCCAACGTTTAGTCTCTTTTGACCAGTCTTGCATATACAAAAACAGGCTCAACAATTTTTTCGCCGATTTCCTACTTTGTGTACTCAACAGTATCAAAAATGATACAGCCAACGTAGAGAGTAAGCCTGACAAATTACTTACTCGCTAGTGGCGCTATATTCGGTGCCAAATATGCCGAATCTAAGTACTCAGAAATGTTGTAGCTCGAAGATCCTGATACATATGCAAAGTACATGAGGTTTAAATAGAACTTTCCAACAATGTTTCCGGTAACATGGATCTTCCAATAGAAGTATGCAAAAGCGCTTTTTCAATCAACAAAAGGTATGTTCAAAGAATTTTTCAGCGGTCACATGCAAGCAGCAAAATCTTATTAGCAAATGGCTGGTGAATAGCTGTTTGGTGTAACAGTTGGTTCTTTCGCAAAATAGGCGCAGGTCATATCAAGTCCATAGATGTAGCAAAACATAGGAAGAAGAACATAGGTTGGTCTAAGATAGGTTGCAGACTTCAAACACATAGCTGAAACCTATCTTGGCAAAACGCTAGACAACCTGTTTCCAAATATATATGCCAAATGGGATATAAAAGCAACTGGTAGGTCAAGAACCTTGGAAGATAGATACATGAGGTTGATCAACTGGGTGTTAAACGCCCCAGAAGATGATCTTGTACTAAAGCAATTCGTATCAAGTTTGAACGAAAGATTGGGCAAAATAAATGTAGCCAAAATGTATGCAGGGTATGAACCCGTAACGTTTTTAGATATATAGAAAGGCATTGTAAAGGCAACAGATATTTTTGGAGACCAAAGAATCAGCAATACAATTGAAAAAACAGATATATATAACAGAAGAATTCAAGAACTGGTTAGCTAGTTGGGAAGACGCGGGTTGCAGTTAGATCTGCCGATTGGATATGGAATTTACCACAAAGGTCAAGAAGTGTTGTTTAACCCACCTGGTGTAATTAAAGCATTGTTTGGTCTCTCAACGCTATAGCAAACGGTGCAAATACCATATCTCGGGTTTAATCCAATAAGTGTCTTTCAACCAAACTTGCAGCTTAACTGGATGTTAAGACCACATGTGTAGATACACGAATAGGACAAATACGTGCCTACTATATTTGGTTTGAAAGATGTACAGACGATATAGAAATAGGAACTCCTTAGCAAGTATAAATAGAGAATAATAAACCAAGCAAAAAGGATCAGGGAATTGATATTAAACACCGAAACTGGAATTGCAAAAGAGTTAGGCTTTTCCCCCGAATTAGTTAAACAATTGATTGAATATTCAGGCAGCGATGCCGAACAACAGCAGAAGCTTACGGTGCAACTTAGCAGATATTTTTTCGACTTAAGTGAACCTAATTATGAAGAAAATGCCTATAAAAGGTCAAGACGTTTATTGAATTTGCTAAAGATGACAAAAATAGTCATAGATAAAGGCGAAACAGAAAACTTTCAAAGTTCAACATTGCAGTCTGTTATATCACAGATATAGGATTTTCCTTCTGTTGTGAAATATGCCAGCCCCAATGTTTCAAGCAGGCTTGCTGAGCAATTTCAAAAACTAGCCGCCGAAACTCAAGAGATGAAGAACTACATTTTAAGAACATAGAAGGATTAGAGTGTTCTTTACTTTGGCAAAAAACCATTCTTAGTGTTAGGCGGCAGAACATTTGAAGCAAGCAAGATTATATACGAAGGGCTGAACCTGCCGAAATAGGGACTATCTGAAATACTTGTCGAAGTATATGCAAAACAAACTGGATAGATAAAGCCTGCGAAAAAATAGACATTCAGGGCTGGTGCACGATAGAACATACCTTTCTACAACGATTTCAACGCTGGTGAGACATTCTTCCAAGAAATGAAGGACATAATATTAAGACCAATTCTGTACACAAACCAGGTTCAATAGTTTGCAGATACACTTTACCAACAGAAAAGAATCGGCTTAATGTTCGGTATAATGCGTACGTTTGGAGATGCAAAAAAACAGGTGTACAAAGAATTAACAACCTATCAAGAAGAATTGGGCAAAGACTGGTATTCAGTACTAACCGAAACAGGTTAGATCAACAAAATGCTTGAAAACGTTGCAGAATACACAAACATTTATAACTATTAGAAATACATGTAGTCCAAGAGTAGCGGTGAAAAGAGACATGTGTTTATGTAGATATAGAATGCACTTGAGCCAAGCCCATTCGAATTGAAAACCGTGAACAGAATCTTATCTGAATCGAAATCAACGCCGATTGCAGATGTTCTAAACAGTTTAATAATGTCAAACTTACAGTTTAGCCAAAGCGAAGCAGATGTGTTGTTAAGATACGGGTAGTTCATATACCAGATAGCTGGGCGAGTAAACAAAAAGATAGTAAATGTTTTGTCAAGTCTGTCAGATGAACAACTTAAACAGTTTTTTGATTTGACCACCCAAGCTGTTCCGCTGAATTTTAGGGCGTTTAAAGAAAGATTTATCGAGCAATTCTACGGAATACAAAATATGATTTTAGATCAAAACCTAAGTAAGTTTTTCGAACATGTAATCGAGACCACACCAAGTTTAAAGTTGTCAGATGAATTAGCTGAAATCATTTCCAACGCGTACATATAGACGAGGATTGAAAAAACACATTAGAATCTGATGACTGAATTCAAATAGTTGCCGTTCATACACAACGTGAACAAAGAAGGCGTGTCTGTAAAAGATTACATACAATCTCTTATATAGCCGTTTGAAATACAAAATGTGTAGAAATCAATAAATGAGTGGTAGTACACGTTTAACATAAACTGGTTTATAGAAAACACGAAAAGTGTCTTTGGCGTAAATTATTTAGATTATTAGTACAGAAGGTAGAAAGGTCTAGCCCCAACATTTGAAGAACTGTAGATGTTCATCAGTCCAAGCGAAGAAGTAATGGGTACTTCTGCTAAACGCGAGATATGGTCTTAGTTTAAACCGGCTCCATACAAGTACGACGTAGGTGGAAACAAGTACCTTGTGATTTAGGACATCGATGATATACAAAGCTTCAAGGATATACTCAGATATATACTGCCAGATATATCAAAACGACCTTCAGACATCGGTAAAGTCTCGCTGTTGTCTATGTACTTACACTATATCTTTGCAAGAACTTCTGGGTTGCTTGAAGAGATAGGGCTTGGACGTCCAAATGTGTTTACAGCAACTAATTAGTACAAGGAATTTTCGGGTGTGATGCAAAAAATTTAGTGGCTTTCTTTGTTTGGATAGGTGCTCGGCGTAACAGATTAGTTGGTTACACAGTTCACTGCTGGTGTTGTAAATCCACGTCAAGCGCTTGTAGAAACTGCGTAGTCCACAACAACAGGTGCTGTATAGTTATAGAACATAACTGGCATTGGTCCATTGTAGAGATACTTCCAGCAAAACTTTCCAGGTCTGTTACCTGTTGCACTTGGAGCTGTAGGAGGTATATCTGGTGGCTTAAAGGGCTTTTTAACCTTCTAGTCTATTGGCACGCTTATGCAATATATACCGTATACAAAGGAGTTCTAGCTGCAAGTTGAAGGTTATGCAAACGTACCTGTTTACAGTTAGCAAGGATGGGAATTTGGTCGTGAACCTTACTATGGCGGAAGAATAAAAGAATTCAGACCATCTCTGTTCTATTTAGAATCCAAAGAGTGGCAATACACTCCGCTATTGTTTGGAAGCAAGCTGGAGTATCAAATATATCAACAACCATTTCCAACTCCGCTGAATTTGTTCGGTATAATACCGATGTTTTCAAAGCATTATGAAAAGAAACTGATGATGTATAGACCATATTCAAAGACTGGTTCACCACCTGGGACATATTAGCCTCATAAACTCGCATTACCGCTTGATGAATACACAGGCTTGTACACAATTGGATCTATGATGTAGCGAATGCTTGTACCACGTTCAGATTTGACAAATGAATATATAAAACAGCTCGTGCAGAACAATTTATCCTTTGTTGGTGAAAGCGTGCCAAGTATAGACACAATAGAAGCTTACCAGTAGATTCAAATTATAAACAACGGGATTCTATCTGTCAGGCAGTAGATCGGATTTTCTAATACATATACAAACCAGGTCTATTTACGCGTTAAGCAGTCATAGCAAAACGCTTATGATGAAGTTATAAGGCAGTATGAGTATTCTGGATACAAACTATCGGATTTGTCATCGTGGGTATCTGAATACCTTGGATTCTTTGGGTTCGCAGTTAAAAGCTTCCTGTTAAGCGGCGATAACCAAGTTCAGGATATAACTATATAGACATCAGATTACTATAGATCTCCAGAAAGGCTATACTTCCAACAGAGGCTCGGTAACATCTTTGGTTTAACGGAATTCTACAGAAGGTTGAACCAATCTCAAAGGTGGCAGGAGTTCCAGATACATACGCTGCCAAATCCGTATTTAATAATGAACTTCCCATGGCTTCCTAACAGGTTTCTGATTGGAGATTAGTATTAGCAAATACCTTACGGTGAAGTCAGGTTGCCAGGACCAGGTTATGAGTACATACGTGGTACTGTAGACCAATATGGACCGATAGATATATACAGAATACTGTAGAACATATAGCCGTATTCAGGTATAACAGATGTATAGGAACAGATAGTTGAAAAAGCGCAAGATAATTTGCCGCCTTAGCTCAGATATGTGATTGAACAAGCAAAAGAAGAACATGAGTAGCAATTAACAGGTTTCAAGACTTCAGAAAAGCCGTTTTCTATATCACTTGAAAAGACAAGTATCGGGTTACAGGAATACATAGGAGAGGGCAAATTCATAACCGACACGGGCGAAATTGTTGAATTCAGAGGTTTTACAACAGATGTTGACAGAATTGCTAAAAGGATCTTTGAAAGTAAATTCGTGTCTATTGAAAAGGCATATGAAATGGCTGAAGAAGAGTAGAGTGATATAGAGTAGCAACTCAAATAGTTAGAACACACACGTGTTGGCGCACTTGTACCTAAGGATATAGGTTTACAGTACAGGTACTATGGTTAGGACGATATACGGAAACAGGCTATACTTCTTGGTTTTGAAGTTTCAAGATATGCCCAAACTGACGAAACATAGGTTGATATAAGATAGAACATAAGAACTAACCCGCTGAAAATGCTGTGGGAGCAGTTTTAGCACATGCAGTCATTTGTGCATGAGAAGTTCATATACCAGCGGACGGCATATGAAGAATACTCAAGGTATTATGCCTATGGGCAGTACAGATAGCTGTGGCAAAAGCCTATTTCAGACATTTTAATGCCATCTATGTTCACAACACTGGCTCAAAACCCGATTTTGTAGGGTCTTCAGACTGCATTTACATCTTCAATGATGTAGACAAGCCCGATAGCTAAAACTGCATTCACGACTACAGGTTTTATCTACGGTGCTCTCGGTTAGCTGTTGACACCGCAAAGTTTGGTTTTGCCATAGAACAAAAGAATGTGGGAAATAGAAGAAGAGACAATGTATTTGAAACAGGAAAGCGGGGAAAAGCTGTTTACAGACTATGAACGATTGCCGTCCATGAAAGCAATGAAGCGATTGCTACCAATCGAACACCAAAAGCAATTTTAGAATTTGTAGAATTAGTCCTAGCGAGATTGGAAAGCAATTTTAAAATCAACTCCGTCTTATATGAGATAGATGCTCAGGGAAATATATGAAGCAAAAATTTAGTAGTAGTCAGGACGAAGCGATTACCAGATAGAAGAAGATTAGAGACGAGATATGGACAATTAGCTCGCGCAATAGCAACAGAGAATACCAGATTATGTTCTATAGCATTAGCAGCAGATAGACCCAGACAAATACAGAAGTATGATATAGCTGAAAACCGGTTAGAACCTGTAGACAATGTCTATATATTAGTATCAAGTAAATTCATAGCTTCGTGGAATAGAGAAAGTTAATTCACAAATGCAGTATAACTACTATGACAGCCCCGTGTATTATATAAGGCAAATTCAAAAAATCCGCGGATATTGAGGTGTGTTAAATGGCCAATTTAGAATTCATAAAATTTCTAAAGAACATTGCAGATAAATACGGTACGAGAAACACATACGGCTATGTTCCGTGGAGAGAATTTGCATAGCAATTTGGCAGTTCAGAAAAGATGTCAAGGCTAAACGTTATCAATAAATACATCCAGAGGTTGTTCAGATCTCAAGATGATGACTACACAAGCATAATCACGCCGTTCTTTCCAGTCAACACGCCAGAAGGTAGAGAAAGCCCGTTTTATTCGCTATTAAATTAGTTCGAGATGTTGAAAAGAAATATAAACACAACAACTGAAAATGTAGATGCAACGAAACAGATTGAACAGCTAACAAGCATGATTGCATCGTGGAAAGACCAGGGAAAGCTATCAAGCATATAGCTGCCGTTTATATACTTCGACTACAAAAAGAGAAAATTTGTTGTAGATATAGCATAGTAGCTTGGTGGGGACAGACCAATGCAGTACAACTACTTCCACCAAGGGTATTATGACATCAAAATAACAGATGTGCTGTTTGGCAGAATCCGTGGAGAAAATGTAGAATTCAGAGCTGCAAATGAACTTGGCACAAATGCTAATGACTGGCTTAAAGATTAGTACATGTTTGTAAGGTTAAACCTCAGGCATACTTAGAGCGGTGTTGAGGAAAGCATATTAGTTCCACTTACATTAACAGAATCAGAAGGTAGAAACTTCTTTAAAGACATTGTCAATACGGTATTCGGCGGAATAGAAGAGTTTATGAAATAGAGTTCAAAGATATACACGCTTTCAAAATAGTTGTCTGAGGTCTATGACAGTGGTAGAGATCTAAAGACATTTGAAGAAAAATTGGCAAGCGAAGGCATAAGCACTACAATACGAAATATTCCATAGACGTTAAGCCAAAAAGAAAAATAGCCAATATCTGCAGTTGCGTTAAAAAAGTAGGTTTAGGACGCTATAAAAAGAAGCGGTATAAGCGTGTACTCTTTAGATGAAGAGATATCCGAAAAAGCGGCAGAATCAATATAGAGATAGATATACACTGGATAGACACCAGAACAGTTGCGGCTCATAACACCTGGTTATGACACACAGTAGTATAACCGCAATATTCAACTAATAGCCGAAAAATACAGGAAATTAACCGGCGAAACAGATTTAAGTGCAATACAAAGCAATGTGCAGCGTTTCGTACATGCAATCGGTGAGGAACCATACAGATAGGCAAGCGAAATAACAAAGTAGATAAACATATCGTACAATTTGGCATCAGGGATAAGCGGGTTATCAACGTAGGTTGACGCCGGTTAGTATATTATAAACGACAAGGATCTCTTAAGAAGCTTAAAAGATACGGATTATTTAAAACGTCTTGCTTAGGGTTATGCGATGTCCACGCAGAAAAGCGTGATTGAAGAACTGTCACAAAATGTTGGGAAAATATCCAGCACGATTGAACAAATAAAAAATAGTATTATAAGTAGCGATTAGTACGGAAGGACAATGCATGAGAATATAGACTTGATAAGCTCTTACATTCAAGCCTTCAAAAACTACAGATCATAGTATTCAAAGGCAAAAACAGTTGGAGAAAAAACGCAATACTACGAAGAGATGAAGTCTTTGTATGGAAAAATCTTTGAGTTATAGCAAGCAAAACACGAGCAAGGTAAACCACTTCGTGATTTACCAATCATGGAAGACTTTCTAAAAGGTACTTAGAGTTTGGAAGATATTCTGAAGGCATATCCTCAAATAGACTATAGTTTGTTTAGTACCATGCTTTAGGGAGATGTCAAAAAAACCATTAATTCAATTGTTGGGCATGACATAGAAATAGCAAGATAGTTGAATGGTATAACTTAGCATGACTAGTAGATCATCAAAAGAAGTATATATAAGCAAATGTTGACTAGGGAATTTACATCAGAAGAGCTGGCAAAATTGGTAGAACAAGCGTTTAAAACTGAGGTTCCAAATAATAGATCAATAGATACACTGATAAGCGCTTTAATGACAAATAAAATAAACGTAGATGAAATTGGCGATTTGCGGCTCAAAACAATACATGGGTTTGTACAGTCAATAGACGATAATGTTTTGCAACAGATATCAAAGGTTTTAAAACAGTAGTACATTGCTGGAAATGAATCGTCGATTGTAAAAGGCGGTACTAGATTCGTCCTGTCACCAAACGAAATAGTAAAAGGAATATATTAGGTCATGGCAGGTGAAAAGAATCTAACTATAGGAGATGTATTTGGTTACCCGATATACGAGTTAATCAGCAACGTCACAGAGAGAGAAGATATATAGGATGTGTTTCAAAAATACCAAAATGTTCTTTAGGCTGTTTATAAAGTCTAGTTTGCTATACCGAGTGTTGGTAACCAGGAAAAATTGTCTAAGATAGATGTGGCATCGCTGGATAAGTACAAAATCGTTTAGGCGGTAAGAGGACAAATTACACTAGCCAGATAGTTTGAAAAGATGTACCTTACCGGTACGCAATTTGCCGGAAAGATCTCATAGCAAGAACTAAAATTGGTTAGAAGGTTTACTGGAAACAAAAATTGGATAGAATCCTACCATTTCCCGTACATAGAAGATGTCTTCAAAACAATGTCAACCTTTACGGGTATAGGTGTTTTGCTTGAAGCAAGATCGGCAAGGGTTACACTTAAAGGCGCAAAATCAATTGGGCGCGGTGGTAGAGGTATCTGGAATGTAGTGAGAAAAAAACTCTCTTCGAATAGAATGTATAACAAGCGCATAGAACCGTTTTTGCACATTAAAAGATAGACAGAATAGATCAACAACAAATATTTCGCTCCAAAAAACACCGCTATGTAGAAATTTCTACAAGCAAAATCGGATTTTATTAAACTGAATGACAAAGAAAAATTCTTTCTGGCGTATATGCTTAATTAGTCAGATGACGAAATAGGCAAACTTAAAGCATAGACCTTTAGTGACATTATGAATCCTGACAATCTAGAAGAGGTTCATTCTAAAACCGCCACAAGGTTGATAGAAATGTTCGGCAAACAACAACCATATAAAGTCGGCAAATTATCCAAATTACAATACACAAGAAGCGAACTATTCCAGTATCTAGATGTAACTGCAGATGATTATGCAGGTAACAAAGCGATGCTACAAAACACGCTTTCAAAGATCTACGAACGAATTTCAAATAACGATGTAAAAGGTGCACGGCAAATAATTAGAGACAACTACGAAGTTTTTGAAAAAATGTTTGCCAAAAAATTCTCACGATAGGAAAGGTAGTAGTTAGAAACGGCTATGATGATTTAGTCCACACCTTATGGCGGATTGTCGTTCGAATACTTTGAACAGGTGTTAAAAAACGCTATATTGTCATATAACCCCGCATCAGGTGCAGATGAAATTGTGAAGATAGTTTCAAATAGCCTATTTCCAGTAAATTGGAATGTTGGTAGAAAAGACATCAAAGATTTGGAACAAACGATAAGCAAGTTGATTAATACATATTACACATTCCCAAGAAAATTCTTAGACAAAGACCAGGAAGTTATTGAAAATCTACAGAAACTTTAGTCGTATGTGTATGGATTAAGACCATTTACATTCACAAAAAGTGGTCAAAGGCGCATGGATTATGTAGAAGTACTTAATAGAGTATATGGAGTGTTTACAGACAAAAAATTCGTTGAGTTTTCAAACGTACCTATGACTATAAGCAGTGTTTTAAATAGAATATACGCATAGGGTGACGATGAAATCAATTTGGTCCCAGATGTTATTATGAAAACCATATATCCTCTTTATGGCTCCACCGATTTCAATCAAGTTATTAAAAGATCATACGAAGAGCTAAATGAGTTGATTGACAGAGACAAAACCCTCAGGATAATAAAAACTTTGGGTTATAAGCAAGGCATTGATGAACCAACAACTCTATTGAGTGATTTGCTTAGAAGCATGAATATACAGGATATATCTGATATGGATAACTTTCAATAGGCAGTTGTATAGAAATCTCTAATGGATGTGCTCGGTTTTACAAATATCAATCAGATACCGGACGAAAATTAGTTTCCACAGAAAAACCTTTATCACTACCAAAAATTGATTGCAAGAATGTTTAAGAGAGACCAAAATATAGGGTATATATCGAAAAACCCACAACTTGCACTGTATTACATCCGCTATTTGCAGGAACTTACAGGCGTTGACTTAACAGTTAAAACTATTAAGAGTATAATGAAACGTACCGGCTTACAAATACCAGCTGGCGATTTATCGTTCAAAATGGTAAGAGAAAGAATCAGGGACAACAGGGGTAGAACAAAGATTCGCCACAAATTAGTAGCCAGCGGCGCAAGAACAACACAGTAGAGGATCATACCTATCTTCGGCGAAAGCACTATAAAAGAAGAGCTCGCAAATATCATTACAAAAAGATTCTAGTCAAAGGCTTAGCTGATTAACTTAAACGAAGAATTCAGCGGTGTAGTAACAAACCTACAACAGATGATCAACGAAGAAGACTAGACCAAGAGGCTTGGCTTTATAAAAAGTTTTCTGACCAACACATAGGATGATGATATTGAAGCGCTTTAGACACTGTAGAAATTAAACTACATGTTCAAAAGAGAAAAAGCCACCGGATAGGAATCGCATCTTTTGTTTGCAAAGTTCATCGATGTACTGAGGTACTAGAAAAAGATGCAAAATCAGGATGCGGCAGCTGCATTTGTTGAAGATACGATGAACAGGTACGCTTTGGAACTCGAAAACATGTTTGGCGATCTTGGCTTATCTTCTCTAAGATCTGAAAGACTTATCGAGATACTACGTGAGGTCCTTCCGTAGGATATGCAGGCGAGTGATGCGCTGTTCTAGAAATAGGTAATTGACAACATTTCGATTTAGTTTGATGAAAACAACAAATTCAATCTCGATGCTATGGGCAGGATACTCACTGGCTAGAACTTCAACATAAATGACATTCTACGAGTATTTTCAGACTTTAAAGCAGGTCCTCAATTAAATAATTAGATGTTGAAAGAATTTGGCAAGATTTACTATGATTAGGCTGTTACAACGCTATTTAAATAGAAAGCAAGAGTGTAGAGCCTGGCTGTAAGAACAATGGAAGAATACAGCAAAAACGCATTATCGTTGTAGTCTGACGTTATTAAACAGCTGTAGGATTTGGATTAGCTTAAAAACATCACAGCAACCATGCCAAAAGAGTTTTATGATCTGTAGGACAACCTTAAACAGATTGGTATTGATGAAGAAGTATCCACAAACATGTAGTTCTTATAGTTTTTGCTTCGCAAAAGCGGCGATACTGAAAATATAGATAAGATAATAACAGCGACTACAATCCACGGCGGCGAATCAAAACTTGGGTTTGTGAATGAACTGACAAAGGAAATATTCGGCGATAGTGCTATGTACATAAAAAGCATGGTTGACAAATTAGACGAATAGGATAAGAACCTGTTGGCGGCTTCAATAAACAATGTAATGGAAATAAACACAGATAACATGGATAAATCTGTAGCGGCGTTGTAGATGATATAGGCATAGGCAAGGCAGAAAGGTTCATAGGTTCCATATGAGCTATATAACACGAGCGAAATAAAAAATATACTCGATGCATTGGACATGTTGGGGTTTAGAGAAATAGATGAAGATACACTTGTGGAATAGATAAACGAATCTGTACAGCAGAACAAACCATTTGAGGAAGTACTACTAGGCAAAATGGGTGTGGCATTGAATCTAAGCAAAAAGCCGGAAAAATTGTCTGAAGTTATAGCACATGCTTAGATGAATACTGCTGTAGAACTGAACGAAGTAAATGGTTCTGTTCTGAATGCGATAGAAGATAACAAGATAATCAGCCTGTAGCCAAACGAGACAGTATACGCAACAGATGAAATGTTCTTAAAGGCAGTTTATGATTAGAACCAGCAGTTAGAAAAAGATACTATTGACAGAATAAAATCATACAACGAAATAGTTCAGCCGATATAGGCTATTCAAAAACCACAGGTAAGTGCCGAGTATGCAACCTTTGGTACGAGCAGCCAAACACAAGCTTCTGCCTCAATAAATGATAAACTGGCTGGTTAGAATATTGGTGCCCGCAAAGAAACACAAAAGGTAGATGTCGAACAATAGCTGAAAAATGTGTGGAACGACATAGAACAGTTTGTGAAAAGACACCCTGTAAGTACGACATAGGTGTTTCTCGGTGTAACGTAGCTGTAGGTTTAGGGCACAATAGTCAGATAGAAAGCAAAAAATGATGCTGAAGAGTTGAAAAAGGTTATTCATTACAATGACTACAAAAGTTTGCCACCGATCGTGAACGTATCTCATTCAACACAAGTAATGTAGCATTTCTACGCTCAATAGATGCAGAACTAGATGTATTAGAATAGCATAAGAAACATGTGAATTATAAACCCCGCTTTTGGCGGGGTTTTGTTAATCCTTTTTACTCTCGTTTTCCTTTGTCTAAAGCATAGATGGGTGATACACAAACTGCAAAACGCCGTTGTGCACACTTGGGCAACTGTAATCTACGTAGACTTTATACCCCAAACTTCTGACAAGTTTGCAAAAGTAATAGTCTTCAGACAGATAGATGTTAGTTTCGTTATCTATTTCGGCTTTAAAGACATCGTATATATCGCGTTGTCTGCCGTTGTCGATAGAATTTTGCGCATATATCATGTTGTCCTTGTAAACCATGTTGTTTTTTATGGCATATTCTTTAACATCTTCAGCGAGTTTGCGGCTTATAAGCATTATTCCAGTGCCTGCATGTGTAACCTCCACGAGTGGGAATTTTGATGTGTCGATTGGCTCTGTTACTGCAAGA
>ERZ795060.1639-NODE-1639-length-25505-cov-14.798703_pt1 | contig 25505 bp, 21 predicted proteins | sample MGYA00375144_ERZ795060 | MGnify/ENA primary metagenome ERZ795060 (study PRJEB30189, sample SAMN05720157) | activated sludge metagenome | isolation source: anaerobic digester from wastewater treatment plant | place: Japan | collected 2015-05-15 ...
TAAAAAACGGCTTCGACGAGGGGGCTCGGGGCGGACCGTTTCTGGTTACGAATCGGGGCGACTGGATTTGAACCAGCGACCTCTTGACCCCCAGTCAAGCGCTCTAGGCCAGGCTGAGCTACGCCCCGGTCACTCTGGATGGGCCGGACGGCCGATGGGGGCCGGACCGGCGACCAGAGACGCGTATATTAGCAGAGATGGGGCCGGGCGTAAACTCCGGCGGCGAGCAAGCGCGGCGAATCGGCCGCCGGAGTTCGGGCGAGCCCGTGACATGATGGAGATCGTCATGGCGATCAGGCGAGACGACCGCCGCAGCCATGCCGTGGCCGAAAGGTTTGAGGTGGGGGCACGAGGACTTCGCAGTGACCTCGGCCGGTCGGTGCGGAGCGGCGGGGGACGGCGGTGTGACGGGCGCGGGCAGGGCGATGTCGTGTATGGTCACTCCCGCCACGGGTAGGCAGATCGCGGGCCGGTTTTTCCGGACGCTCGGGCGGTGTTGACAACCCGGGGGGACCCGAGTTTAATAGGGGTCTTGCCAGCGGATGTGGCGGAACTGGCAGACGCGCAAGGTTCAGGTCCTTGTGCCCCACAAGGGCGTGGAGGTTCGAGTCCTCTCATCCGCAAGTTCTTGCATGTCAGGCGGTTAGGGTGAAAACCGAGCCGCCTGATTTTTTATGCGCCAGCTATAAGCTGTGAGCTATGAGCCAGACAAAAGAACGGTGCGTTTTGCAGCGAGCGGCGGGGCTTGACCCCGCCGTTTCAGTTCCCCGTCAGTTCGCTCACCTCGCGCCCCTGCCGGGCGAACAACCCGATCGCTAAACACGGGCACGCCAGAAGCGTGCCCCACAAAGCACGCGAGGCGGGCAGGATGCCCGTTCCCCGGGGGGCGGATTCAGCTCCTGGGCGTGGGCGAGACCGGCTCGGTCGCGTCGGCTTGCTGCCGAGTGTCGCGCCGGCCGACGCTGAGGGCTGAGCGGGGCGTCAGCTTCCAGGTGAACGACAGGAAGAGGACGGCCAGGCCGGTGCAGATCAGGATGGCGGCGAGCACGATATTCCAGGCCGTCTCCTTGCCGTACAGTTCCTGGAAGTGCACGAGCATCCATCCGAAGCCCTTGGCCTGCGCCATGCGGCCGATGTAGCCGAACAAGCCGATGAAGCCGGCGGCGGTGCCGATGGCCTTTTTGCCGGTCGCGTCCAGGGCCATGATCACGATGAGGTTGACGACCGGGTAAATGAAGAAGCCGATGGCGGCGAGCATGGCCATATCGATCTGGAGATACCCGGGCGGCGTGAGCATGATGGTCGCGAAGGCGACGATGATGGGCAGGAGGCACAGGACGCAGACCATGCCACGGCGGCCGCCCAGCCGATCGGACAGCCAGCCCAGGGCGATGGTGGAAGGGATGCCGCCGAACTCGAGAACCAACACAGCCAGGCCACCGCCGGCGAGTGACGCATTCTTGACCTCGCGGAGATACGTGGGCCCCCAGTCCAGCATGCTGTAGCGGGCGATATAGGAAAAGAAATTGCCCAGTGCCAGCAACCAAACCAGCTTATTGGCCAACACGCTATCGATGAACAATTCGCGGTAGGTCAGCTCACGTTCCGGCGGAGCTTCGGTCCGGGGCTCGAACACCAAGCCGCATTCCGGGCACCGCGGTTGCGGCAGGCCGTGCAGGTCGTACCCGCAGCGCTCACAAAAGCGGCGATCGCGGTGATAACCCTCGATGGGCGGCAGACCGACGGATTGTGGCGTGTCGACGAGCCGCAGGAACAGGTACACCGATCCGATCAGGGCGAGAATGCCCGGGAAATAGAAGGCCCACTGCCAACCGCCCCAATGGATGGCGGCATAGGCCGCGATCATGCCGGCGATGCCCCCGCCGACGTTGTGGGAGGTGTTCCAGATGCTGAACGTCAGGCCGCGCTCTTTCTCGCTGAACCAGTGGCCCATGGATCGGCCGCACGGCGGCCAGCCCATGCCCTGGAAGAAACCGTTGAGCGCCCACAGGCCCAGGTGAATCCAATAAGTGCCGGTCAGGCTGTGCGCTCCGCCGAGCCATTGAGGAATCCAGCCTTGCTCGGCCAGGCCCGTGATCCAGGCGGCACCGCTGGCGGCGGCGCCGAACGCGAAGTTGCAGATCGCGGTCAACAGAAGGCCGAAGGCCATGAACTTGCGGGGGTTGCTGCGATCCGACAACGCGCCCATGACGAACTTGCCGAGCCCGTAACTGAGAGCGGCGACAGCCAGGATGTCGCCAATGGCGGCATTGTCGTATCCGAGATCGCCCTTCATGTCCTTGGCGACCACGGAGAGGTTGTTTCGCACGAGGTAGAACATGGCGTAGCCGATGAAGGTGGACTCCATCACACGCCAGCGGTAGCGGGGATAAAGCCGCCGCACTTCGTCCGGAGGCCTGAGCGCGATGTGTGGGGCGGGGGCGAAGAATTGTCGGATGTGTTTGAACATGTGGGTTGTCCTTGGAACCGTGCGGGTCATCAACTCCACGAGGCTGCTATTCCGGCCAGGCCATCTTCTCGGTGGCGATCGAATAGAGGATGGTTTTGTTACCGGTGTATTCGTGGATGGCCTCGTCGAGGCCCAGGTCGGTGCCGATACCGCTCATCTTGTAGCCGCCCATGGGCGTGTTGGCCCGGAACCAGCCGCCGCCGTTGATGGCGATCTTGCCGGCTCGAAGCCGCCGAGCCACGCGCAAGGCCCGTCCGCCGTCGGCGCTCCAGATGTTGGCCATCAGCCCGAAATCCGTGTCGTTGGCGATGCGGACGGCATCGTCGTCGTCCTTGAACGTCAGGATGCTGAGCACAGGGCCGAAGACCTCCTGGCGGGCGATGGCCATGTCGGGCGTGACACGATCGAAGATGGTCGGCTGATAGTACAGGCCACGCTCGTACTCGGGCCCTTCGGGGCGCCGGCCGCCAATGAGGAGTCGAGCCTTCTCGGCCACGGCCCGCGCGACATGCTGTTCGATGGATCGCAGATGCGATTCGACGCCAATGCAACCGAGATGGTTCCGTTCGTCCATTGGATCGCCTTGACGCAGGCTCTTGGCCTTGGCGACGAGCCGGTCCACTAGTTCGTCGTGCTGGCTTTCGTGAACGAGCAGGCGCGATCCGGCGACACAAACTTGTCCCAGGCAGCAGAAAATGCCGGTTAGTGCGCCGTTGACCACATGATCGAGTGGAGCATCAGGAAACACGATGGTCGGCGTCTTGCCGCCGAGCTCGAGCGTGACGCGTTTGATGCCGTCCTTGGCGGTCTCGAGGATGGCCCGCCCGGTTTCGAGCCGGCCGGTGAAGCTGATCTTGTCCACGCCGGGATGCCCGGTGAGCACGCTGCCGATCTCGCTGCCCAAGCCGTTGATGACGTTGATCACGCCTGGGGGGATGCCCACTTCATCGGCCATCTGGACCAGCATGAGCGCTGACAGCGGGGCCAGTTCGGACGGCTTGAACACGACGGTGTTGCCGCAGGCCAATGCGGGACCGAGTTTGATGGCGGCGTTGAGCAGGGGATAGTTCCACGGCACGATGGACGCGATCACGCCCAGCGGCTCGCGGATCTGAAACATGACGCATTCGGGATTCGTGCCGTGACAACGACCGGCGATCTTGTCGGCGAGACCGGCGTAGCTCTCGAACAGCTCGATGGCAGCGGGCACGTCGAAGCTGCGAGTGTCGCGGATGGGCTTACCGATGTTGAGCGTATCGGTCATAGCCAGGTTTTCGGCGTGCTTGCGAAGGCGTTCAGCCAGCCGGAAGAGGTATCGGCCGCGATCCAGCGGGTCGAGCCGCGGCCAGGGCCCTTCGTCGAAAGCTTTGCGTGCGGCGCGGACGGCACGGTCCACGTCTTCGGCATTGGCCAGGGCGACTCGGGCCAGCTCCTGGCTGTTGGCAGGATTGGTGACCGCAAGCGTGCGGCCCGACACCGAGTCCGTCCACTTGCCGTCGATGTACATCTGAGCGGGCCAGTCAGCTCTCATGCTTCCTCCGGCGCTCGAAATGGTCGGGGCGTTCGCCCTCATGATGGGGGCAGACCTGTCACGGCGGCATGGTACTCGCGAACCGCGGGGCGGCTCAAGGCTGGAAGGGAGATGTGTGGTCCCGGGTGCTGCCGGTCGCTCAGGGCACAGCCGGCGTCACTGCCGCGGCGGGAGCGGCGCTGGCCGAAGGTGGAGCAGGCGGCGGAGCGTCGCTAGTCAGCTTGATCTCCGGCTCGACCTCTTGAGCGACGGCCAACGGCGAATCGCCCGCATCCACATTGAGTTCCGGCCGGCATGATCGCAGATCGGCCACGGCTCTGTCGCTCAGGCCCGAGCCCCAGACGTGTACGCGCTGCAGAGCGGGCATGGCCGCGAGGTGGGCCACCGCGGCATCCGTCAGCTTGGTGCGGACGAGCACCAGTTCGCCGAGTTGCGGCAATTTCGCGATCGCCGCTGCGCCGGCGTCGGTTGTGGACGTGCCACGCAGGTCGAGTCGTCGCAGGTGAGGCGCGGATGCCAGGAGTGCAACCGTCTTGTCGCCCACGTTGCAGCCGCTGAGCGATACGGTATCGAGGTTGGCCAGCAGCGGCGTCAGTAAGCGTTCTGCCGCAGCATCATCGGTGCGATTGGCGGCAGCGGCGAAGTCGATGAGCAGCAAGTTGGAGCCGGGCGCCGCCGCTTCGAAATGGACCAGATGCTCGGCCAGGGCTTGCAACGCGGCCGAGTCGGGCGGCGGTGGAGGGGCGACGACCACGGTGCCGGATTTCGGTTCGAGCGGGGGCGGCGGGACTTCAGTCTGTTCGGCCGATGACGCCTCGTCGCGGGACACCGTGGCCTGGGCGAGCACCGCACGCTCCGGCTGCGGCGAAGCAAGCTCGCGAGATTCGATCCACGCTTCGATGGTTCGGATCTGCTCTTCGGACAACGGCGTCTTGCCGGCGGGCGGCATGCGTTTGCGATCGCCTTCGGGCAGCCGAAGCCGCCGGACGATCTCACTCTCATCGGGTTTACCGGCCACGAATACGGAGCCGCTTCTGCCGCCGGCGGTCAGTGCGGCCAGACTGTGTAATGCGAGCCCGCCTTTCTGGCGTGAGCTGCCGTGACACTCGACGCACGCCGTCTTCAGGATCGGCTGGACATGCCGAGTGAAATCATCTTCCGGCGAAGCCGCCGGTTGGGCGACCTGCACGACCGATGCAACTTGCTCCTCGGGCGACACGGGCTTGGCTGCGATCGCCTGCGCCGGTTGCGTCTCGGCTGCAGCGAACATGGTTTGCTCCGGCGGCGATTGTGGATCGAGAGCCATGGCCGTCGCTCGGAGTACGCGAGCCAGCGGTGCGGAGACGTACGATTCGCCGTGCGTGAGGCTCCCGCCCAGATGTCCGACCGGTATGAGCAGGGCCAATGTGATCAACAACGCAATCCGATACACGCGCACACTGGTCGAAGCCCAGTGCACACACGCGGTCAGGCCGCACGCTATGGCCAATGCGATTCCCAGTTGCTGATGGCGGGCGACGATGTTGCCGGCGTCGGTGGTCTCGCGGCCCAAGACGTAACCGGTCGCGGCGGCCATCAGCGTGAAGACGGCCGCGACGCCGATCAGCACGCGGGTCACTTCGCGCGGGTTGGGTTTGCGACGCGCTAGAGCCACAAGCTCCATGGCGCCGAGGCCGGCCAGCAGCCCGATGGGCAGATGCAGCACCACGGGGTGCAGGCGACCAAACAGTTCCAGCCAGGCAGCAGCGGTTTCGCTCACAGGAGGATGTCCTTGATGATGCGGCCCGACACGTCGGTCAGGCGGAAATCGCGACCTTGCACGCGATACGTCAGACGCTCGTGATCCAATCCCAGGAGGTGGAGCATGGTTGCGTGCAGATCGTGCACCTCGACCGGGTTCTCCAGGATGTTGTAGCTGTATTCGTCGGTTTTGCCGTAGGTGATGCCGGGCCGGATGCCGCCGCCGGCGAGCCAGAGCGTGAAGCATCGCGGGTGATGATCGCGGCCGTAGTTGTCGGAGGTCAGCGTGCCCTGGCTATACACGGTGCGGCCGAACTCGCCCGCCCACAACACGAGCGTCTCGTCGAGCAGCCCGCGCCGCTTGAGATCGCGGATGAGAGCAGCTTGCGGCTGATCGACGGCAGCGGTCTGAGCGCGAATCTCCTTCGGCAGGTTATTGTGAGCGTCCCAGCCGCGCATATAGAGCTGAATAAAACGCACGCCGCGCTCGGCGAGCCGGCGAGCCAACAGGCAGTTCGCGGCGAACGTGCCGGGCTTGTTCACTTCGGGGCCGTACATCTCGAGCGTCTCGGCATCTTCATCGGAAAAATCGGTCAACTCGGGCACGGACATCTGCATGCGATAAGCCATCTCGTACTGGGCGATGCGCGTGCGGACCTCAGGATCCAGGCTGCGTTCGGCCTCGCGCTGGTTCAGTTCGCCCACCAAATCGAGCATGCGCCGCCGATCCTCACGGGTCACGCCCGGTGGATTGTGGAGGTAGAGCACGGGCTCGCTCCCGCCGCGGAGTTTGCAGCCCTGGTGCTCGCTGGGCAGGAAGCCACTATCCCAGAAGCGGGCGGCCAGCGCCTGCATGTTGCCGAAGCCTTGCGAGATGAGCACGACGAACGTAGGGAGATTCGCGTTGGCGCTGCCCAGTCCGTAGCTGACCCACGAGCCGAACGACGGTCGGCCGGGCTGCTGCGTGCCGGTTTGGAAGAACGTGATGCCCGGCTCATGGTTGATAGCGTCGGTGTGCATGGTGTGGATGAAGCACAACTCGTTGGCGACGCTGGCCGTGTGCGGGATCAACTCACTGAGCCACACGCCGTCTTGGTTGTTGGCGTAGCGGCTGAACTTGAAGATGGATGGCGCGACCGGGAAGCGCGACTGGCCGCTGGTCATGCCGGTGAGCCGCTGACCCTGGCGGATGGAATCGGGCAGATCCTGGTTGAAGCGCTGGCGGAGCTTGGGCTTGTAGTCGAACAAGTCGAGCTGACTGGGCGCGCCTTCCATGTGCATGTAGATCACGCGTTTGGCTCGGGCGCGATAGTGGGGGCCGGGAAGGGCGATGGACGACGGCGACGCGCCGGGCGACAGCGTTGCCGCGGACATTCGGTCTCCCAGCAACGAACCGAGCGCGAGCGAGCCGAGACCGGCTCCCAGCCCGCGTGCGGCGAGCCCGAAGAATCGCCGCCGCGTCAGATCCCGATAGTGTTCTTCGAGCGGATGCATGTCGGATTTCCTGCGTATCAACGTTGGGTGATGGTTTCCGAGAGATTCAGAACCGCGTTGGCTAGCATTGTCCAGGCGGCCAACTCTGGCTTGTCGATGCCGTCGGGCAGAGGCGCCTCGCCCACGTCGAGCAATCGAGCGGCGTCCTCCGGGGCTGCTTGATATCGTTTCAGGAACGCATCGAGCGTCTGCAGAAGACGCTCCAGTTCGGTTGCGTCGGGCGGCCGGCCCGTGCACGTCCGATAGAGGCGAACAGCCCGCTCGGCGGCGTCGGCTTTGTCGTTGCGAAGTCGTGTGGCCAACACGCGTGCCGCCTCCACGAACTGTTCGTCGTTCCAGAGCACCAGCGCCTGCAGCGGTGTGTTGGTGTTGGATCGACGGATCGTGCACGCCTCGCGCGTGGGGGCGTCGAAGACCATCATCGACGGCGGCGGACACGCCCGCTTCCAATACGTGTACATGCTGCGCCGCCACAGCTCCGGTCCGTTGCCGCGCACGTACTCGCGGGTGTTGGATTGGATCATGGCGACTTCCTTCCACAGGCCGGGCGGCTGATACGGCTTGACCGACGGCCCGCCCACTTTCTCGACCAGCAGACCCGATACGTAAAGCGCTTGGTCGCGGATGAACTCGGCGGGCAGTCTTCGTCGCGGGAACCATGCCAGCAGCCGGTTGCCGGGATCGCGGTCGCGGAGTTCGGGACGCACGATGGATTGCTGGCGATACGTGCTGGACGTCATGATGAGCCGCAGGATGTGCTGAACGTTCCATCCCGATTCGCGGAACTCAACGGCCAGCCAGTCGAGCAGTTCAGGATGAGTCGGCCAGTCGCCTTGCAGGCCGAAGTCTTCGCTGGTGGCAACGATGCCCGTGCCGAACAACATTTCCCAATAGCGGTTGACGGCCACGCGGGCGACGAGCGGGTTTTCCGGTGAGGTAAGCCACTGAGCCAGGCCGAGTCGGTCGCGCGGCGCATCGTCGGGTAGCCGGCCGAGGATCGCCGGGATGCTGCGAGCGACGGGTCGGTTCTTGTCCGGCTTGTCATATTGACCGCGGGTGAGCACGAACGTCTCTCGCGGCTGAGCCAGTTCCTTCATGATCATGGTTCGTGGCTGGCTCGCTTCGATCCGGGCAACCTGCTCGTTCAGCGCGGCGAGTTGTGCCGATTGCTCCCGGTATTCGGGCAGGTAGTTCATCTTCCAGGCTTGGCGCATGCGGGCGGCGAAATCGCCGGATGGTGCGGATCCCGGAAGGAGCAGGGCGGCCAGATCGATGGGCAACTCGTTCGATCGGGGCAGCGCACGATGGAAGAACCCGCCCGGGCCACTGGTGTTGACGATCTTGATCACCAACGCGTTCAGGCCGGCGTTCAAGTCGATGGCGGCTTTGTCCTGATCGGCGGCAACTGGGCGGTTCTCGCTTCGTGCCGCGACTTGCTTTCCGTTGACGAACAGCGCGAAGCCGTCGTCGCTGCCGAGCGACACCTCGATGCGGCGCGGCGTGGGCGAAAATACGCGCCGGCCGAAGTAGTAGACGGTGTTCACACCCTCAGGCAGCGGGAACACCACACCGTCTTTCACGTTCGCATCGTATGCCCACCGTTTGCCGTCGCCGAAGCCCTTGCCACGTCGGACGTGGAGCTCCTTGTGCGGGCCATAATCCCGCATGTATGCCTCGTCGGCCGAGTTCGCCTGGAACGGCCCGGTGATGTACCAGTTGCTCACGGCCGCGGGCAGCAGTCCGACGCCTTCCTTCGCGATGCTGCCGACGCCGACACGTACGCGGCCGAACACGTGCTGCGCGTAGACGGACTTGTACTGCAGCCGGACATGCAGCTGCGTTCCGCCTTCGAATCCGAACGGCTTTTCACTGAGCAGCACGGCCACACGGCCACCTGCGCGTTCGTGGCCGGCTACCGCCCAGCCTTCGCCGTCGCCGGTCAGGATATTGCTGACGCGGAAATCCCCGTTGGCTTGCTCGTGGTCGGCCCAGGCCCAGAGGAAGCGGATCGACTCCTTGCGGGCAGGATCCTGGATGCTGACGGCTTCGGCCTTCACCGCGGTCAGCACGGCGTTGCCGTTGGGAGCCCGGCCCACGCGGCCGTCGGGCAGGCTCGGGTCGGCGAGAGCTTCGAGTGACAGCAGTCGCAAGCCGGCCGCGTCGGTCTGCAGCGTGAGGACGTGCTCATCCTTTTCGGGATTCTCGCCGGACGCCAGGAACGAGTTGTCATCCTGGATGGTCAACGTCGCGCCGTTGGCGGACGTCGCCTCGGTCAGCGTGGCGGACGACCAGCTTACGCCGAGCTTCTCGCGAGTGGTTTTTTCGAATTCGGTGTACTGGCGTTCCTGCTCGGCCGTGCCGCTTTCGATGAGCTGGGCCAGTTGTGCGATCTTGCCCCGCAGATCGGTCAGTTGCGCTTCCTGTTCTTTCGTCGGCACGATGATGAATGGTTCGAGCGCTCGCTGTGGATCGGGGCTTTGCGAGTACAGGCCGGGCTCGTCGATCGAGTTGAAAAACGCGTACAGCCCGAAGTATTCCTCCTGCGAGATCGGGTCGTACTTGTGATCGTGACAGCGGGCACATCCGACGGTCAGGCCCAGGAAGACGGATCCCGTCGTGTTCGCCCGATCGACGACATACTCCACGCGATATTCTTCATCGATGGCTCCGCCTTCGTCGGTGGTGACGTGGTTGCGGTTGAAGCCGCTGGCGATCTTCTGTTCCACGGTGGCCTCAGGCAGCAGGTCACCCGCGATTTGCTCGATGACGAAGCGGTCGAACGGCATGTTGTCGCGATAGGCTTGAATGACCCAGTCGCGCCAAAGCCACATCTGCCGGCCGGCGTCCATGTGAATGCCCGACGTATCGGCGTAGCGGGCGGCGTCGAGCCAGGGCACGGCCATGCGTTCGGCGTACCGTGTGCGGTAGGGCTCTTCGGTCATGAGCCGATCGAGCCAGCGTTCGTAGGCGTCGGGCCGCTCGTCGGCCAGGAACGCGTCGATCTCTTCGGGCGTGGGCGGCAGGCCGGTCAGGTCGAGAAACACGCGACGAATAAGTGTCTCCCGATCGGCCGGCAGCGAGGGCGTGATGCCTTCCTGCTCCAAACGCTGCAGGATGAACCGGTCGATGGGGTTGCTGCACCACGTCTTGTTCTCGACCGCCGGCACATCCGGGCGCATCGGCGGCACGAACGACCAGTGCGGCTCGTACTCAGCGCCCTGTTCAATCCAGCGGCGAATGAGATCGCGTTCCTGCTCGGACAGAGGCTTCATGTTGCTGTCCGGCGGAGGCATTTGAAAATCGGGATTGTCGCTGGTGATGCGCCGCCAGAGCAGGCTTTGCTGCGGCTGGCCGGGCACGATGGCTGCCAGACCGTAAGGCGGCTTGCGTGCAGTCGCGCCGTCGGTCGTGTCGAGACGAAGCTCGGCCGCACGTGTGGCGGGGTCCTGGCCGTGACAGGCGAAGCATCGGTCCGACAGGATGGGCCGAATGTCACGGCCGTAACGGATGGGTTGTGTCCCGATGGGGCGATCGCTGTCAGTGCCGGCAATTGCGGCACTTGCGGAGATTGCCGTCCACACGGCGAACGCGACGGCACACGCCGACAGAGCGCCTGCCGCGCCCAGACATAGACGGGTGTTCACGGACTTGCCGACCCGCTGCATGTCCTGACCTCATCGCCTCTCGATCTGCCGGGCAAGCCGCCGAAATGCGCGTCCGCGCCCGTTGTCGAGGTTGAACTGAAATGGATGAACCGGCTGCGGCCAAGGAGGTGCCGCGCCACCGCCTCGTGCCATTGTAGACCGCGCGACGGCCTTCGGCGAACGTGCGAGAGTGAGACATCTGTGTCAAAAATGGTTCATTTGGCCGCTCCTGTCCTCGCCCAGTCTATCTACCGGCAAATCCTTGCTCGGGGAGCGCGAGGGAAGAGGAATGAGATTGCTTTTCCTTGTCCTCCTCCCTTTTCGACCACGGATGATACGGATGAGCACGGATGAAAAAGCGCGAACCACAGAGGTCGCAGAGGAGCACAGAGGCGAGTATATCAGCTTTTCCTCTGTGACCCTCTGCGACCCCTGTGGTTCATCGATTCGAAGGAGCGTATTGCCTCGCCTGTCAGGCCCGACAATCATCAGAGCCGCTCAGGTCAGGCGACGTGGACCGAAGGACTTGCCGTCGGGGTCGATGTGCCGCCACTGAGCGTCCACGAACTGCTCGCCCAGCGCGCGCGTCTTTTCAATGCCCATGATCGTTCCAGCCCGGATGACGAGCAGGAGCAGAGCCGCGGCCGCACCCAGCGAATACCGCGCGACGTGGATCTGTGCGCGTTGCCAGCGGTTAAGGCCAGGCTGCATTCGAAGCAGCCGATCGGCGGCGCGGGATGCCCGAGCGGCGCGCCGCAGAAAGCGCAAGGCCCGCGCGTTGGCGCGAGCGGTGAGGGCCGGCGGAGCGGTCTGCGTCTTGAGAAGCATCAGGCCGGCATGGACTTCGCTCACCCGGCGGACGCGCTCGGCGCACGCCGGACATTCGCGGAGGTGTGCGGCCAGCCGGAGGGGTAGCGGTCCGCCGCGCGTGCTCCATTCAGCCAAGTCTGCCCGGTTGCAGGTGGGTTTACTCATGGGCGGTCTCCTGTCCGAGCAAATCCGCCAGGCGAGCGACGGCCTGGCAACGATAGAGACGGGCGGTTCCCACTCCGATTCCCAAAATGGATGCGACTCGAGTATACGGCAACTCCGCCAGATCCCGAAGGACAATCACGGCGCGCATATACATCGGCAAGTGAAAGATCGCCTCGCGCAGCCGGTCGAGCGCCGCCTGTTGATCGTATACGGAGCCAGCCGAGGCGGCGCGATCCGCAGCGCGTCGAGCCTGGTAATCGGCCAGCATGGGCTCGTGCTGTCGATGTTGCTTGCGGTGGCGCAACGTGCTGATGCCGGCGTTCATGGCGATGCGGTAGAAGTAGCCGCCCGGGTTGGTTCTGGCCGCTTCCTTGCCGCCCGCGGTCAGGCGGCAGACGGCCGTCTGGTACGCGTCCAGGACTTCCTGCTCCGAGCCGAGCAACCGCCACAGCATGGAGACGACGGCGGCTCCGTGCTGACGCAGCAGATGGAGAATCCACTGCTGGTCGTCGGCCACGGTGGCGGAACTCAGGCCGGCGAGCAGGGATCGCAGCTCCAGCGGCAAGGCTGTGGGCGTGCTGCCCATCCAGGATCCTCCTCATCCACTATTGTTCCGGCACCGCGCCGAGAAGTACAGAGCAATCGGACGGGGCTCCACGGGCTCGGAACAAGCACCTCCGGCTCGCACCGATGCGAGCCGTGCCCCCCGAGGACAAAACCCGTCGCGTCGACACTAATACACGTGACGCTTGTCCCTCTGACATTGCGAGGTGGAACTTTCGTGCCTGATGCGACGAACACAGATGTCGGCGTGGTCGAACTGGTCGATCGCATGCTGGCTGGGGCCATCGCCCGACGAGCCAGTGACGTGCATTTCGAGCCTGAAGATACCATCATGCGCGTGCGATACCGGCTCGACGGCCTGCTGCACGACGTCGACGTGCTACCCGGGACGCTTTCGCAGGGCGTGATCGCCCGACTCAAGGTGCTGGCCGGCCTGCTCACCTATCGGCCGGATATCCCGCAAGAGGGCTCGTTCACCATGAACGGCCGGGCCTCCGTCGAGGGGCCTCCGATCGATGTCCGCGTGGCGACGTTTCCCACCGTTCGCGGTGAGCGGGCCGTTCTTCGTTTGTTGTACGGTGCCGGTCCGGTGAGCGGCCTTGATGCGTTGGGCCTGCGTCCGGAGATGGTCGCGAGCCTGCGGCAGGCCGCCGAACAGCCAGCCGGTCTCATCCTGGTCACCGGACCGGCGGGCAGCGGCAAGAGCACCACGCTCTACGCGCTGGCCCGTCACATCATGACGGCCACGCCGGGCCGCAGCGTCGTGAGTCTGGAAGACCCCGTCGAACAACGCATCAACGGCATGGCTCAGATCCAGGTTACACCGCATGGCGAGTTGAACTATCCGCGGGCCATGCGATCGCTGCTGCGTCAGGACGTGCAGGTCCTGCTCGTGGGCGAGATCCGGGACGCGGAGACCGCTCACATCGTGGTCGAGGCGGCACTCACCGGCCACCTGATCATGAGCACGCTGCACAGCGGCGACCCCGCCGAAGCGCTCGTCCGGCTGCTCGAGATGGGCATCGCGCCGTACCAGGTCGTGGGGGCGGTGAGCGTGGTCTCATCGCAGCGCCTGCTGCGCACGGTCTGCCCGGCGTGCCATGCAGATCGCCGAGACGGTGATCGCAGCCACGCCGGACCGCCCGCTCGCGCTGTCGCGTGCGAAACCTGTGCGGGTACGGGTTATCAGGGCCGGACCGCGTGCGGACAGATTGCGGTCATGGACGAGCGGCTGCGTCAGGCGGTGCTGCGGCAGGCACCGGCCGGTGAACTCCGCCGGCTGATCGCCGGGGCCGGTCCCGATCTGATCGCCGACGCGCGACGGGTTCTGGCCGAGGAGCATACTACGCGAGAGGAGCTGCTTCGCGTAGTCGGTTCGGTGGATTGACGATAGACGCGGTTTCCTTGCCTCGGATGGCGGAACACGGCTTCCGACCCAAGACTCAACGGAGAGCACCAGGAGGACGAATGTATGCCTTGGTTCGAGTACGAGGGACTGACGCCGGGCGGCACGGGCATCGCAGGCCGCATCGAGGCGATCGATCCGGAGCGGGCCAAGCAGGAATTGGCCCAGATGCAGGTCGATGTGCGCGATATTCGCGAGGCCCGCCGCGAGCGGGTTCGTTTCTCGGGTCTGACCGAAGACGATCTGGTCTTCTTCAACCAGCAACTGGCCTCGCTGGCCGAGGCCGGCATCGCCTTGGATGAAGGGCTGGCCCAGTTGGCTCGCGACCTGGGGTCGTCGAAGCTGCGAAGTTGGATCGAGGCCATCGTCGAGGATCTTCGTCGCGGCGTTCCCATCGACGAAGCCATTCAGCGTCGCGAAGCGGGCTTGCCTCTTCTGTATAGCCGCGTGATTCGGGCGGGTATCGAATCGGGTGAGCTGCCCGCCACGCTTCTCAACCTCAACCAGCATCTGCGCATGGCCGGCAGCACGCGGCGCATGCTCTGGGAAATCATCAGCTATCCGCTCATCATCGTCGTCCTGGCCATCGGCATCGGCTCATTCTTCTATGGCTTCATGGTGCCGCATTTCGAAGATATCTTCAAAGACTTCGGCACCCATCTGCCCACGATGACGCGGGCGGCGATTGCGATCGGCCAACACTACGGCCTGATCCTGGGCGTGATGTTCGCGATTCTCGTTGGCGCCGCGCTGATCTGGCGCTCGCTTCGCCTATGGTCGGGCGGCCGGGCGATTCGCGAGCGGATCGTGTTGTCGGTCCCGGCGGTGGGACAAGTCTACCGCGCTTCACTGGTCGCGCGATTTCTGCGGGCGGTGTCCACGTCGGTGGCGACCGGCATTCCGCTGCCACAGGCCATGCGGTTGGGCTCGGGCGCCACGGGCAGCACGCTGCTGATCCATGACGCCGAACGGCTGGCCGACGAGGTCGAACAGGGACGGTCCATCTTCGTCGCGGCGCAATCCACGCAAATCATTCCGCCGTTGTTCGGGTTCTGCGTGCAGGTGGCGTCCGGACGCGACGCCCTGCCTCTGGCCATCAGTCAGCTTGCCCGCTCTTATGAGCATCGGGCCGTTCACACGCAGGCTCTGCTTCGGGTGATCCTGTTCCCCTTGTTGATCGCCCTCGTCGGAGCCTTCCTGGCCTTCGGCGTCGTGGCCATGTTCTTGCCCCTGGTGACCATGATCAACAGCGTGAGTGGGTGGTGAGTGGAGATGGGTTCTGACATGAAGAGCAAACAACAGAGCGGGACTTGGCTGCCCGTGCTGCTCATCAGCACCAGCGTCGTGGTCGTGCTCTTCTCCGCCGTGCTGAACAGCGTGGGAGCCGGCCTATTGGCAGACGCGTTCCTCTCGGCGCTCATCGTGACTGTGACGTTGGCTCTTCTGGTGGTGGGGCTGTATATCGCCTACCGGCTCTCCACCGTCTGGGTGAGTCGCGAAACCACCGAGCGCATCGTGATCAGCCAGATCGCCACCGTCGTCCGCCAGCATCTCCCGCTGGCCACGGGCCTGGCATTGGCTGCGGACTCCGAGCGAGGCTGGACTCGCGTTCACCTGCATCGCATCTCGCGCCTGTTGGCGCAGGGATTATCGCTCTCCGAAGCGGTCCGGTCCGGTTTTCCCGACTGCTCGCCCGTACCGTTCAGCCTCATCCGGGCCGGCGAACAATCGGGCCAACTTCCGGCCGCCCTGGAGCAGGCGGAGGAGTATCTGTTTGAGCGAGAACGGCAGCGGTCGAGCGATGACGTGTCCGTGTGGGTGTATCTCCTGATAGTGGGCGGCTTCGCGGCGATGGTCGTCTCCGGCATCATGATCGCGGTGATGCCCAAGTACAGGGAGATCTTCAAAGACTACGGCGTCATGTTGCCGCGCGAGACCATCGTACTAGTCGGCATTTCCGAGTATGTCACGGATTATCCCCTCGTGGCGATGCTGCCGTTGCTGGCGATCGCGATGGCCCTCTACTTCAACCTGCGTCCACGGCGGATTCCGAACCCCACGTTCAGTTCGCGCGTCGCCGACTGGATCCGTTGGCATACGCCGGCGTGGGGCCGGGTCGAATTCGGCCGGGGCATGCAAGTGGTCCTCCAGGCGATGCGGCTGGGCATTCGCTCGGGGATGGGTTTGGAGCGAGCGGCCCGCATTGCCGGGCAGGTGGATGTGAACACGCAGCTTTCCGCTCGCGTGCAGCAGTTCGCCGATCTGATCGACCGCGGGACAGGCATTCGCGAGGCCGCCCGCCGGGCCGAACTGGGCGAGGTGACGGGCGTCGCCCTGGCCGGAGGTCAGCGAGGGAACGATCTCGACGCAGCACTTCGCTACGCCGCTGATTACCACGGAGCGATCGCCAGCCGGTGCTGGATTCTGTTACGCAACCTGGCTTGGCCGACGTGGACGCTGATCATGGGTGTCATGGTCGGCTTCGTCGTTTTGGCCCTGTTTCTGCCGCTGGTGACGCTGATCAACTCGGTCTGCATGTGAGGACTGATCAAATGGCGAGTCGACGATCGTGCCGGTGTGGGATTGTCGTAACCGAAGTGGTCATCGGGGTTGGCGTGATCGCGCTGGTGGCTGTCCTCGCCGCTCAGGCAGTGTTCGATTACCAGCGAGCCTCCGCGTCCGACGATTGCGGCCGGGCGGCGTTGTGGGCCGCTCAAGCCCAGTTGCTGCGGTTGCACGCCGGTGCGCCGCTCGACTCAAAGCCGCCCGAGGGACTGATCTGTGAGGACATCAGGTTGACCACCAACCAGGTCGCCGGCCAGGGGCCGTGGGAAGGTTTCGATCTGGTGACCGTCGTGGCCGAAGTCGCCGGTCCCGACGGTCGCCCCGTGCGGGCCCAGGTTCGCGGGTACGTGTCGGGGGAGGGAAGACCATGAAACGTCATCATCGACGCCGCGGGATCGGAATCTCCGAAGTGCTCTTCCTGGTGCCGATCGTCGCGGCGGCGTTCACCGTGACGTATACGCTCAGCGTGCGGGCGTTGCGGATGCAGCATCAGACACTGCAGGCCTTCGCCGGTGATGCGATCCGGGCGGACCTTCTCCGGCGCATCGGCGAGGATGCGGCGTGCGCTCATTCGGCCACGCTCGAACGCTCGGAAGGTGCGACGGTCTTGGAACTGCATGGCTGTCCGTCCGTGCCGTCGGCAGCGACCCAGGACGAAGCGCCGATGGATGCTCACGCTGCGCGCACCGTTCAGTACCAGATCGCGGGAAATCATGTCCTTCGGACGGAGCAGCCGGCGGATGAGACATCCGGCGCATACAAGTGGACATGCGAGGAAGGACAGGTCGATCTGGCACTCGAGCGTATCAACGATACACCGCGAATGGTGTGGATTATGTTCATGAAGCGACAACCTCGAAATGACGGCCCCGAGCTGACACGGAAGCTGACCGCTGCCGTGCGGATTGGACCGGGAGGAACGCCATGAAGAATGCACGAACTCAGGCTCGACGGCAGCGCCGAGGCGTCATACTTCTCCTCGCCGTGCTGACGATCGCGTTGACCACGGGCTTGCTCAGCGTGTTGGCGTTGAACACCACGCGAATGCATCGGCAGCGTCAGGCTGATCGCGTACGCGCGGCCGTCATCGCCATGTCGGACAGTGCTGCTGCCTACGTTCGGGCAAAAGCCGGCCATCTGCCCGCCACCACGCAACCGGTCGAACTGGACGTGTCCGCGCTCCTGCCGGCCCACATGGCCGGCTCGGTCGTCCTGACATTCCCCGCCGACAGCGACAGACCTGTTTGCCGCATCATTGCCCGCGCTGAACTGGGCAACGAACAGTTCGAGAAGGTGACCGACCTGACGTTGGCGGAAAACAATCCGTCGCCGTGATGAAGTGGGGGGCTCACCCGCCTCTTCTCGTCCGATGGCCTGTTCGCATACGCAGTATCGTCGTGCGTGTTTAGCGTGCAAGAGATCGACGTGGCTCCGCCCCGAAGGGGCGCAGGTGAATAGCCGACTGACCTTCGCCCCTGCGGGGCGAACGCAAGACACACGCCGGACCAAGTACGACGCTACCGGCGATCAACCCGGCGAAAAGCAACCGCTAAACACGTACGCATCGTCCGTGCTGCTTTGGCAGGCAATGCGCAAAAAAAGACAGGACCGTTGCGGGTCCTGTCTCCAATTCGTTCGATGCTCGGCTCGACGCTCAGGCGCCGGTGAAGGGCAGGAGCGCCATGAATCGGGCCCGCTTGATGGCCCGGCGAAGATCGCGCTGCTCGGCCGCGCTGGTGCCGGCCCGCTTGCGGCTCATCATCTTGCTGCTGGCGGTCAGGAACTTCCGGAGAAGTTCGACTTCCTTGTAATCGACCAGGGGCCCTTTCCAGTCGGGCCCGCCTCGGTCGGGGAAACGTCGCTTGCTCTGCTGGGTCCGGCGCCTGCCTTGACCACCCACTTTGTTATCCGTTGCCATTCGCGGTCTTCTCCTGTCTTTCCTGCATCACACGGTTGAACTCGTCGGGGCTGACGACTTCGGATTCGTCGATAAGCATGATGGGCAAGCCCTCGCGGACGGGGTATCGCCGACGAGTCTGCGGGTCGGTGCTGTAGAGCCAATCGCCCACCTGAATGAGACGGGCATGGCTTTCCGGGCACACCAGGATGCTCATCAGTTCCGGATCGATCGTCTGGGCCATTATGGAGCCGCTCCGAACACCGCCGCCCGCTTTCGCCCAAAAGAGGCGAACTCGGCGTGGGAACCTCCACGTCGCACCGGACCGGCGGCGAATCTCATACCATACCCCTGCCGGACGTCCAAATCAAGGGCACCGACTCGGAGGTCGCTGCTCGCACCGCCGGCGTTCAAGGCCCAGGCCCCACCTGGGGCTAGCCCCGCTCGAGGCTGGCCGGAGGTCCGCCGCGTGCCGCGAGGCGGTCGACCTTACACGCCCGAGAAGGCGCTGAACCCGCCGTCCACCGGCACGGTGATGCCGGTCACGAAAGCGCTGGCGGGCGAGCACAGCCAGAGGACGGCGCCGAACAGATCTTCGGGAGCGCCGTACCGGCCCATGGGCGTATGAGCGATGATGGTCTTGCCGCGCGGCGTCATTTCGCCCGTCTCCTTGTCCGTGAGCAGGAAGCGGTTCTGCTCGGTCAGGAAGAAGCCGGGGGCGACGCCGTTGACGCGAATTCGGGGCGAATACTCCTGAGCCAGGTGGACGGCCAGCCACTCGGTGAAGTTCTTCACGCCGGCCTTGGCGGCGGAGTAGGCGGCGATCTTGGTCAGCGGCCGGAAGGCGTTCATGCTGGCGATGTTGAGGATGACTCCTTCGCCGCGTTCGGCCATGGCCTTGGCGAAGACCATGGACGGCAGGATCGTGCCGATGATGTTGAGGTCCATGACCTTTTCGAAGGCGTCGATCGGCAGGTCGAAGAAGCGCTTGTCGGGCCCCGTGGTCGCGGAGGGATGGTTGCCGCCCGCGCCGTTGACCAGGATGTCCACCTTTCCGAAGGCCTCGACGCATCGCTCGTAGGCCGCTTCCATGCTGGGCCGATCGAGCACGTTGGCGGCGACGGCGATGGCCTTGCCGCCGGCCTTGTTGATCTGGTCGGCGACGGCCTGGGCCGCCTCGAGCTTGAGATCGAGCACCGCCACTTGCGCGCCCGCCGAGGCGAGGCACTGGGCGATGGCCCCGCAGAGCACGCCGCCGCCGCCCGTGATGGCGGCCGACTTGCCTGTCAGATCGAACAACTGCTTGATATCCATCTTCTTCACCTCGTGCGAACAAAACGGCGTTGCTGTTTCGGATGCCTGTATTCAAAAGCCCCGGGCGGTCCTGCCCGGGGCTTGGGTTGCGATGTCCTGTCAGTGTTCGGCGGTCAAACCGTCACGCCTGGGTGCCGAACTCCGTCTCGGGCACGGCGTCGCTGTACGGATCGAACCATTCTTCCTTGAAGTGGATCTTGGTGCCCTTGGCCATGCACATGTTCGAGACCAGAGCGATGATGGCGTCGGCCATGCCCACGCGACCATGACAACGCGGGACAAACTGGGCCGTCTCCGGATTATTCTCCGGATGCGGGTTCTCCTTGCTCGGCCAGACGATCTTGTCGGGGTTGCGGATCAGCCAGGCCATGTGCTCCTGCTGCTCGCGATAGCCGCGGCTGCTGAGCGTGTCGGGCGTGTCGAAGCCGGTCGCCCAGGCCCGGGTCGAACCGGTATTGGCCACCGGACGATTGACGCGTTCCTCGGCCCAGTTCACGCGGGTGTCCTTGGTGGCACCCTCTTTGAAGAGGTAAGCCTCACGCTCTTCCTGAACGATGAGCGTGCCGCGGGTGCCCATGACCTGCTCGCCGTAACCGTCGAACGCATTGGTGGTGATGGACGAGTACATGACCACGGCGCCGGCCGCCGCCGAATCCTTGGGATACTCGAAGATCAGGAAGACGTGGTCGTCCACTTCGCGGTTGTCCTTGAAAAACGATACCACGCCCGTGCCGTGCACGCTGACGGGATGCACCTTCCCGAGGAAGATGCTGCAGGCGTCCAACTGGTGGCTGCCCAGTTCGGCCACCAGGCCTGCGCCGGTACGATTGTGGACGCGCCAGCGGACCAGCTCTTCCATGCTCTTGTAACCGTACTTGGCGAAGTCCACCTTCAGGTCGGCGTCGGGCACGGCCTTGAACCAGCTGTCATACTTGCCCGATTCGGCGCCTTCGGCGCCCCAGCCGGCCTGGTTGCGGTGCCAGTACGCCCGAATGTGCCGGATATCGCCAACGACCGAACCCTGCTCGATGATCGAGCGGCAGTTGGCGTACAGATAGCTGTAATGCCGCTGGTGGCCGATGGCGAGCAGCTTCTTGGTCTCGTCGGCGGCCCGGATCATGTCCTTGCACTGCTTGACGGTGTGAGCCATCAGCTTTTCGCACAGAACGTGCTTGCCTTTCTTGAGGGCCTTGATGGTGGCCTCGGCGTGCAGGTGCAGCGGCAGAGCGATGCTGACCATCTCCACGTTGGGATCGTCGAGCAGGTCTTCGTAGTTCTCGTAGTACTTGACCTCTTTGGCGGCCGCGGCCCCGAACTTCTGATGGATGTTGTCCCAGGTCCGGGTGACGTTGGACGGCCGAATGTCGCTGAACGCCACCAGCCGGCAGTAGTCGGGGTTCATGGGCAGGATGTGCCCGTTGTTGCCCTGGTCGCCCGTGCCGATCACGCCCACGCGGACGGGCTCGCCTTGGAGCTTGTCGTAGCCCCAGTACATCCCGGCGGCGGTGGGGATGACCAGCGCTCCGGTGAGCATCTGGCGGCGGCTGATCCGCACGGCGTCCGCATAGTTGTCCTTACCGACCTGTCGCTGCACTTCGTTGAGCACCATGTTTAGTTCCTCGGGTCCGCTGAAAACGTCCGTCGCCTCCAGCGATCAAGTTGTCTTGGTTCCGCGCTTTGCTGTTTGAAAACGTTGTCGCCTGACGGTCGAATTACGCCCGAGCCGGCTCGCGTACGATCGGCCGATCACTCACCGGGCCGCGTCCGGCGTTGGCCTGAGCCGCCGCCAGGATCGCCTTGTTGCGGCGCTTGCGGTCCATGTACGCACCGATGAACGCGTCGAGCCCGAACCAGCGGCCGACGCCTGACGTCATGATCGCCAGGCACGCGATCAACTCGACCAGGTTCTTGTTAACGATGAGATAGTGCCCTTCGAGGGGCTGCACTTCCTGCACGCCGGGCCACGGCGGCATGGAGAGATAGAACATGGCCAGGAAGACTGCCGCGGCGAACGCGGACAGGCGGGTGAACAGGCCCAGGATCAGCCCGGCACCGATGGCGACGAGCCCGAACATCATGCTCAGATCCTGGAACTCGGTCCGCGTAGTGGTCTTGAACTCCAGGCCGGCCTTGGTCAACAGGTTACCCGGGAAATGAGTGGCCTGGGGCAACGGCAACGGACCGGCGGCCAGTTGCTTGGGGCTCAGGGCAAGACCATAGTCGTCAGCCTCGACCTTGACGTTGGGATCCTGCCGGCGCTTGTTCTCTGCGGCCTGGAACAGCGGCACGGCCGAGATATCGTTGTAAGGCTTCTCGACGCGGGCCAGCAAACGATTGCGGGCGGCGTTGATCTTGCCGATGTTGAAATCCATTCGCTGCTGGAGGTACTTGGGCTCCTGCTGCTTGTGCTCCTGCGCCACCTGGTCCAGCAGCCGTACGTAGCCGACGGCTTCGATCAGTAGCTCCGGATCGGCGGCGATGCTGGTAACTTCCGCGATCTTCGCTTCGCGCGTCTCTTTGAGGACGGCTTTCTGGGCGTCGGTCAACTGATAGTGCCGCTCTATCAGGTCGCACTTGGCGTTGATCTGAGCGATCTGATAGTCCGGCTTGATCGCGACGACGTTGCCGTCCTGGTCGCGTTCAATGCCGATCCGCTGGAAGCCGTCCTTGTCGTTGATCATGGCATGGAACACGTCCTTCAGCGGACCGACCGACGCGAGCAGATAGGGCGTGGCCGAGAACGTGCCCGACTTGATCTTCCACACTCCCTCATAGAAGAAGTGCCACCCGATGGCGATACGCAGCACGACCATGAACAGGATCGTCCAGCCCGTGAAGGTGCGAATCGTGTGAGGAGTCCGTGTGAGTTCCGGTTTTGCGTCTGCCATGTTCGTCTCAGCCAACTTGCGGGTCAGAACAAAATGGTCCCTATATCACGATGTACAGCGAAGCGGTCCGTCGGTTGCAATTTTCACGTCGTGTGACGACAAATTGAAAGTCACGACACGAGGTCCGCGCCGATTGGAAGCCGCCGTCTGTCGGCCGGCGTCCGATTGTTTGAGAACCATGACCGCGGCGATGTCGGGGTGATTGTGGCAGAACTCGGCGGCCTTGTCGAGTCCCGCCACGAAAAAGGCAGTGGCCAGGGCATCGGCGGTGGCGGCGTCAGGGGCCAGGACGGATGCGCTGGCGACGACGTCGGCGGGCCGCCCGGTGCGCGGATCGATCAGGTGCCCGTAGCGCTTTCCCTCGTGTACGAAATACTGATTCGATGTGCTCGAGGTGCCCAAGGCGCGATCGCGCAACCGCACGGTGGCCACGCACCGCCGCGGATCCTCCGGGTCTTCGATGCCGATCAGCCAGCCGCTCTCATCGCCCATCAGCGATCCGCAGCCGTACATGCTGCTGCTGCCACCCGTGATGAGCGCACACTGCGTGCCGAACTCCATGCGGATGCGCCGCATGGCCTGGTCGATCGCGTAACCTTTGCCGATGCTGCCGAGATTGATGGAAACGCCGGGCGTGCGAAAGCGGACGGTCATCTCTTCCGCATTCAATTCGACATGCCGCATTCCCGAGCAGGCCATGGCCGCTGCGTGCTCTTCCTCCGTCGGCACGCGCCGCGGTCCGCGAAAGAAGCCCCACGCCGAGATCAGGCTGCCCGTGGCGACGTCGAACGCGCCTTGTGTCTGCTCGTGCAACTCGGCGGCGCGTTGCAGGATCGCGAACAGTCGTCCGTCCACTCGGACGGGCCGATGGTAGGCCTCGGCGTTCACTCGCGACAGCTCGCTGTGTCCGCGATAGACACTCAGCAGATCCTCCAAGGCTTCGATTTCCGCCAGCGCGGTCTCAGCGACACCGACAGGATTGAGCGTGAGTGAATGAAGGTGGACCTTGAAGTCGCAGGCCATGGCCCGTCGCGAGATGGTCCACTGACTCGCTGTGCGGTCGTCCTGGCCCGGCTTGACCAAGGGCGGATCGGGCAGCAGGGCGGCCAACATGCCCCCCGTGGACGCGCCCAAACCCCGGCCGCTGAGAAAACCGCGTCGAGACCAGGACTGGTTTTGCGACAAACCGACAACACTCCGTTCGGGTGGGGCAGGTGGTGGTACACACGGGAACCGGCTTGCGACCGAGCCGATGCCCAACCCTTTCCATTATCCCGTTTTAGCTCGCGTTGTGCAAACCCGGCGCCAACCGGCCGGTCGCGCGGCAGGCGTTGGCGGGCGGACGCTCGGCCGGATGCTTCAGCACACCTGTACCGGGTCGCCGCGGCGGGCGCCGAGCCGTTCGGCCGCGCTGCCTTGGTTGACGCCGATCTCCAGCATCTGGGAACTGCCGATCAACGCCACCAACTCGCCCGGAGGGACGTCGCCGTACGTGATCCGCAGCGGACCGACCACGACCCCTTTGACGCTCACCTGAAGTTGGCGGTGGCCGGCTCGGGCGGCGGATAGGTCCAGCACCGAGATGTTGGTGATCAGATTTCCGAAGCGGTCGACGATCTGCACCTCTCCTGTCATGCTTCCGTCGGGGTGGCGAACGGGCTTGGCCAGGTTGAGTATTTCGATCCGGTCGGCGACCGGTCCGAGATGGTCGAGGGCGACGCCCTTGGAGAGGTGGCCCGCCACGGGGGCGAAGATGTCGCGCCCGTGGAACGTGCTGGAAAGCGTGCTCGCGAAGAATCGGCGGTTTTCGACCGTGCGGACCTCCTGCAGGTCGGCGTCGCGGTGGACCAGCGTGAGCAGGCCGTTGTCGGGGGCCAGGATCACGCGGTCGCTGTAGCGGGCGGCCAGGATCCGGCGGCTCGTCCCGACGCCCGGATCGACCACGCAGGTGAAGATGGTCTTGGCCGGGAAGCAGGGCAGAACCTGCCGCAGTACGAACGCCGCGTGATAGACGTCCTGCGAGGGGATGTCATGGCTGATGTCCACCAGTGTGGCCTTGGGGTCCACCTGGAGGATGCTGCCCTTCATGGCCGCCACGTAATAGTCCGTCGTTCCGAAGTCCGTCAGAAGCGCGACGATCGCCATGACACACCACCGTGCCCGAAAGGATACCTACTGATGTGCCCGATTATCGGCCGGGCCACATCCCTCCGGCAAGCGCCGGGCCGGGCGTGGACGTTCCAGCGGGGAAAACATCGGACGCAGCACCGCCTGGCAACGCGGGACATCCATCGTCGGAGGCAAACCAACGCGAGCCGCCGGGCTTTTGCCCCGGCGGACTCAGTTCGACGGGGCCCCGGGCATCTTACGCGAGCAGACGCACATGGCGGGTCGCTCCCGGTCGCGCCGGCGTCACGCTGCTCCAGTTCGCAACAGGGTGAGAGTAGGGCTTACAGGAGATAACGGAGGCAACGGAGAAGTAAAACTTGGCCTTGCCGAAAGCGGTGAAGAACACGTTCGGTGCGGCCGGGGTGGTGCAGCGGTGCCAGTTGCACAAGCGGCGAAACGTGATGGATCTCCTCGCAGATGAGTACAAGCGGAGTGCGGATCAGCGCATTCGGGCGGCTCATGCGATGAAGGAGTACGACAAGGCCAAGGCCCAGCTGCTCAAGACGGTGGAGTGGCTGGAAGAGATCAATCCGTCGGCAGCCGCATCCCTGCGCGGGGTCTGGAAGAAACGCTGACCTTACATCGGCTGGGCCTGCCCGAACCGCTTCGCAAGAGTCTGCAGAGCACCAACCTCATCGAAAGCGCGATTCACACCACGCCAGCGCTGACGAATCGGGTGAAACGATGGACGGGCAAGGACATGCGTTTACGTCCTTGCGTGTTATCCGACCAGTGACGCATGTGCTGTGGCCGCATGCGGGCCGCCCAGGCCCCAGGGGAAAGACGTGAAAAGACTGAGATAGTATCGAAACCTGTGTAAATTGAAAAAACGAGGGGCATCCTCCATAA
>ERZ795060.1642-NODE-1642-length-25448-cov-7.005080_pt1 | contig 25448 bp, 20 predicted proteins | sample MGYA00375144_ERZ795060 | MGnify/ENA primary metagenome ERZ795060 (study PRJEB30189, sample SAMN05720157) | activated sludge metagenome | isolation source: anaerobic digester from wastewater treatment plant | place: Japan | collected 2015-05-15 ...
CGAGGGAAAGGTGGTGGTGGATCCGCAGGCGGTCAATTATGGGTGGAATCGGTTTCAATTTGAAGGACCGGGAGGTATTCCAATTGAAACAAAATTTTACGGACCTATCTACAATGTAAACGACAGCCAAAAGCGTGAGCCGCCTTATAAAGTGGTTTCTATTGGTCTGATAGACGGTTCGATGTTTGACTCAAAATATAAAGGCAGAGAAGTGTATCTAATGGGCATTGCTATTAATAATCCCAATTCAACCAGCGATCCTAGAAAAATGACCACTGGTATCTTACATATAGAGATCACAAAACTAAATCTGCCGTGGTTTCTAGAAAATATTAATAACGGTGTGAAAGGAATTTTGTTTATGGGAAAAGTTAGAATAAGCGAAAATAGCGATTGGGAAGATGAGCCTTTTAATAATTTTCAAGGTGGGGGCGACTATAAAAGTGGGCTTTTACAAAAGCTGGTTGACGAAGGCAAAGGGGCAATCATTACTCCAGAAATGGAAGGGATAATCTTTTTCGGAAGCATCAATTGATAAAAGCGCATGGTTTGTTAATATGAAATTATGGAGATCTATTTTCATGAGATAAAGTTCATTGTTTTCAGATTACTTATCGTTGGTGTTTTAACTTTTATATTCGCCCCACAGTCTTTCAATGCTTATGCCAAAGAAGGTCGTAAATGTTGTCTACAATCGGACTGCGATTTCGGCTATACCTGTATTGCTCCAGAAAAGTGTACTTTAGATAAAAATCCCGGCTCCTGCACAAAAACCCAGACCCAATGCTCTCCGGGGACGCTCTATTGTCCGCCCGGGCAGTATTGCGTGGATTATATTTGCATCACGCTCGGTCCCGGTACGCCGACGCCGGGCGGGGGCGGCGACGGGGCCGAGTTATGAGATGACAACTGCGATGAAGGGAGATCTTGCGGGATTGAAATCCCCGCTCAATACCCGCAAGTCCTTCGGACTGACCGCGCAGAGTCGGATTTATCCGACTTTCGTGAACTGAGGCGGGGGATTCATCCTCTGGAGAGCGCAAGTTGCGAGCGGTTTTCGTGATCTATTGATTATAATCATCCGCAGAAATCCAAAATCGGAAAACCACCATGCACATCCTCGTAACCAATGACGACGGCGTACAGGCGCCGGGACTGCTGGCTCTGGCCCAGGAAATGCGCAAACTCGGCAAAGTGACTGTCTTCGCGCCGGACAAAAACTGGTCCGCTTCGGGACACGTGAAGACGATGGACCGTCCCCTGCGCGTGCGCGAGACGACGCTCGCCGACGGCTCGTCCGCGTACACGTCCGACGGCGCGCCCTCGGACTGTGTGGCGCTTCCGCTGCTCGGCTTGATCCAGGAGAAAATTGACATCGTGGTTTCGGGCATCAATCCCAACGCCAACCTCGGCCACGACGTAACCTACTCCGGGACGGTCACCGCCGCGATGGAGGCGGTGATTGACGGCCTGCCTGGGATCGCGGTCTCGCTCGATTCGCCGGAGAACAACAAAAGCAAATTGGATTACAGCGTCGCCGCATCGGTGGCGCGCCAGGTGACGCGGCGCGTCCTCAAAAAGGGACTTCCCGAAGGCGTGGTGTTGAACGTCAACGTGCCGTATTTGCCAAAGGACGAACTGAAGGGCTTTATGATCACCCGCCAGGGATTGCGCCTCTACCGCGACGAACTCGACCGCCGCCTCGACCCGCGCGGCCGTCCCTACTACTGGATCGGCGGACAGGCCCCCACCGGCGTGGACGAACCCGGCACAGACTTCGGCGCGCTGCGCGCGGGCTACGTCTCCATCACGCCGCTGCAATTGGACCTGACCCATCACAAGATGGTGGACGAGTTGAAAAAGTGGAAGTTTTGAGAATCGTTCCGCTCGCGCCGCGGCAGGGATCGCGGCCGCGCCCGCGTTTCGGGAGGGAACATGGACGTTGCAAAATTTTCGTCAAAACAGTTGAACGCCCTGCGCAGGACGTTCCACGCCATGAATCCGTTCATGGTCTTCATGTTGAAGATCGGCCTGGGGTGGACGATGGAGATCGCGCCCTCCGTCAGCGGGCGGATCATGGTCATCAAACACCGCGGACGTAGATTGGGAAAGGAATACCAGACCCCCGTCAATTACGCGCGGGTGAACGGCGATATATATTGCCTCGCGGGATTCGGTTCCAACTGCGACTGGTACAGGAACCTGCTCGCCAACCCCGAAGTCGAATTGCGGCTGCTGGATGGCAGTTACAAGGCGCGCGCTGAGGATGCCTCCGACTCGCCGGACCGCCTGTCCCTGATGAGACAGGTCATCATCGGTTCGGGGTTTGCAGGCCCGCTCTTCGGGGTGGACCAACGCAAGATGGACGACGGTCAACTGGACGCGGCCACGAAGGATTACCGCCTGGTCCGTTTTTCGCTGGCGAAGCCATAAGAGACTGTTTCTTGTGTACACGGATTACGCGGATTCTCGCGGATGGAACCATTAAAAAAATCCCTATTTGTCCGTGCAATCCGTCAAATCCGTGTACAAAAAGGAGTTAAGAGACGCTCTCCAAAGGAATCCCATGCCAGCCTATACCTCTCCTCCCAACGTGCAACAATTCCAATCCCTCGTGTGGGACCTCGTCCGCCGGATCCCGCGCGGGCGCGTCGCCGCGTACGGGCAGATCGCGCTGATGCTGCCTCCCCCGCCCGAAGTCGAGTTCGAGGCGTACCGGGCGTTCGGTCCGCGCTGGGTGGGCGGGGCGATGGCGAACTGTCCCGACGACGTGCCGTGGCAGAGAGTCATCAACGCCAAAGGGGAGATCAGCCCGCGGCCGGGCGCGCAGCGTCAACGTGAATTGCTGGAAGCCGAAGGGGTGGTTTTCGACGAGAAAGGCCGCGTGGATTTCAAGAAGTTCGGCTGGAAGGGACTCGACGAAGAGCCGAGCCAGCCGACCCTGTTCTAACGTCCCCACTGCTCTCTACTCTCTGCTCTCTAAACACTGCCTCAGCGCTTGTGCCCGTTCTTCTTGGGGCAGAAATGTCCCTCGGGCTCCATCGGCTGGCCGCATTGCGGACAGATCGGCCGCCCGCGCGAGACGATCTCCGCGCCCCAACGCGAGAGCGCGCGCAACTGCGTCCGCGTGCACCAGAAGCGGGCCACCGCCCCGGATTCAGGATCCGCGTCCTCCGTCAGCAGCTCGCGGACGATCAACGCCACGAGGTCGCGCTGCTGGTCGTAGCCCAGCCCGATCTCGCCGACGCGGAAGAGCGGGTCCACCGGCGCGTGGATGCGCATCTTTTCCTCCACGTAATCGTGCGAGGCCTCGTCCAGGTTGGGATTCTGACGCGCCACGTCCGCCAGGAATTGTTCGATGCCGATCGCCAGCGATTGCAATTGGGCCTTCTCGATCAACACGGTGGCGGGAGGCTGTCCCTTTTCCCAGCCCTGAAGGTAGAAGACGCGCCGGCCGGGCTGGCCGATGGCGTCGGCGGTAATGTGTTCGCAGAGATCGAGGTCAATTTCGAATCGTGGAGGCATGGGGCGAGTATACCAGATGAGCGCCGCGCTACTCCGCCTCCGCCGTCGCGGGGACGAGACGGAGCATACGCAGGCGGCTTTCCTCCGCGAGATGGGCGATCTCGTCCATCAACGCAATGGAGGCCTCGGCCACCTGCGCGCGGCTGTCGGGATCGCCGCTGAAATACATCGGTTCGCCCACCGTGATCTGATACGGCCCCGTCAAATACCAATAGCCGTCGGACTTCTGGCCGCCGGTGATGCGGCTCGAAATATAAACGTTCTTTTCGCGCGGATAATAGATGCCCACCGGGATCACCGGCGCGCCGGTCAACATGGCAAGGCGCGCTGCGCCCGGCCGCGCCGGGAGATGACCGCCCTCCTGCGGGCTGAGATGCCCCTCGGGGAAGATCGCCACCGTCTCATCCGATTCGAGACGCAGGCGCGCCTCCTCCAGCGCGTCGCGGCCGCTGCCCTCCACCACGGGGATCTGTCCGCAGCGCCGCAGGAGATCGTTGAACAACGGCACTTTAAACGCCTTGCCCGTAATCAGGATGCTCATTTCAACCTTCGTCAGCAGGGGAATCACAAACGGGTCGGTGCAGGAAGGATGGTTGGCCGCGATCAGTTTCCGTCCGTGCGGCAGGGGCGCCCTCCAATGGACGCGCATCTTGAACCACAGTTGGGCATAGGCTCGGATCGCGCCGCGCGCCAGCCTGTACAGAAATCTATTACGCATGTCGCCTCCGTCGTCAAAGATGTACATTGTAACCCCGTCGCGGGCGAAACGTGGCAGTCTTTGATATACTTGCGCGACTCCAAACAGAATTGAGAACATCCATGACTCTCCAAGCCCTCATCTTTGACTTCGACGGACTCATCCTCGACACCGAAACGCCCGAAGCGGCGGTCTGGCAAGCCATCTTCCGCGAACACGGTCACGAACTGCCGATGGACGAATGGGCCGGGATCATTGGCTCTTACGGCGACTCTCTCTACGACGCCGCGGCGCACCTCGCCCAACTGACCAGGCTGGAGGCCGCGTCCCTGCGCGCCCGCCACCGCCGCGAGACCGACGCCCTCATCCACGCGAATCCCATCCTGCCCGGCGTGACCGACCTGCTCGACGAGGCCGCGCGGCGCGGACTGGGCCTCGCCGTGGCTTCGAGCTCGCCCCACGCCTGGGTGGACTCGCATCTTTCCCGACTGGAGCTGGACTCCCGTTTCGACGCGGTCCTCTGCTCCGACGACGTCGCGCCCGGGCGCGCCAAGCCGCACCCCGACCTGTTCCTGCTCGCGGCGGACCGGCTCGAGGTCCCGAAAGCGGCGGCGGTGGTCTTCGAGGATTCGTTCAACGGCGTGCGCGCCGCCAGGTCCGCGGGCATCTTTGTGGTGGCCGTCCCCAACCCGCTGACGATCCGCTTCGGCACGGACGGCGCGAACCTGACCGTCAACTCGCTGGCCGAAGTCTCGCTGGACAAATTGGAAGAATTGCTATTTGCCGAGCATTGAACACGGATGACGCGGATTTCGCGGAAAAACTCAAAGAGAAATCCGTGCGCTCCGTGAAATCCGCGTCCAAAACTCCTGCAAAAGCGGACGCTTTGCAGCGAGCGCGCAACCTCTCCTGCGGAAGAGACATCCCCCAGATCTATTCCATGATGACGGGCAGCGCCTCTTCTTCCGGCAGGGAAGGCGCCCTGTCTTTGAGCGCGACGCGCGGGGTGAAGAAGACCGAGATCATTCCAAGGATGGCGGCGGCGAAGGCGATGACGAAGACAAGGTGGATCGCGTCGGCGAGGGCCAGTCTCACGCCCGCCTCGGCGACCGCCTGCGGGCCGAGCGGATCGAGTAACCGCGCGACCAGGCTCGGGTCCAGGCCGGAGGCGGCGAGGTTGGAGGCGAGTCTCATGCTGAGGGCCGCGCCCATCACGCTGACTCCGAGCGTCCCGCCCATCGAGCGGCTGAATTGAATGGTGGAAGTGGCCGTCCCGAGTTCGCGGCGTTCGACGCTGGTCTGCACGGAGATCAGGAAGGAGGGAATCGAAAGTCCCATGCCGACGCCCATGACGCTGACATAAACCATGATGTTGACATAGTTCGTCTCCGCCCCGACCGTCGCCAGAAGCGCCGTGCCGACCAGCAGCAGCGCAGTGCCGATGAAGCCGAGTTTGCGGAAGCCGATCACCAGGAGGAGACGCGTGCCGATGACGCTGGCCGTGACCCAGCCGAGCAGCATGGGCGTGACGGTGAGGCCGGCCTGCATGGCGGTCGTCCCCAGCACGGATTGGACGAAAAGAGGGATGAACGAGAGACTTCCGAACATCGCCCAGCCGGTCAGGAGGCCGTGCGAGCTGGCGACCGCGAAGAGGCGGTCGCGAAAGAGCGAGAGCGGCAGGATCGGGTCGGCGGCGCGGCTTTCGACGCGGAGGAGGAGCAGGAAGAGCGCGAAGGCCAGCCCGAGCATGACCCAACTGGCGGGCGTCCCGACTTCCATGAGGCCGAGGAGGAGGGAGATGACGCTCGCCGAGAGCAGCGCCGCGCCGAGGTAGTCCACGCTGATCTTGCCGTGGGTGTGGATGACGTCGCGCCAGGCCAACGTCACCAGGGCCAGGGCGATCGGGCCGGGGATCAGGTTGATGTAGAAGACCCAGCGCCACGAGAGTTGCTCGACGAGGAATCCGCCCAATATCGGCCCGATGATGGACGAGACGCCCCACACGCCGGAGAAGAATCCCTGCATGCGGGCGCGCTGTTCGAGCGTGAACATTTCGCCGATGATGATGAAGGCCAGCGGCTGGACGCCGCCGGCGCCGAGTCCTTGCAGGGCGCGGGCGAAGATGAGTCCCGTCATGCTTTGCGCCTGGCCCGCAAGCACCGAGCCGGCAAGGAAGAATCCCATGGCGACGACGTAGAGAAGGCGGCGGCCATATAAGTCGGAGAGTTTTCCGTACACCGGGACGACGGTGGTGGAGGCCAGCATGTAGGCTGAAAAGACCCACGAGTAATGGTCCAGTCCGCCCAGCTGACCGACGATGGTGGGCATGGCCGTGGACACGACGGTGGATTCCATCGAGGCCAGGAAGAGACTGAACATGATCCCCGCGGTGACGAGGATGATACGGTTACGTGACATGGTTTCCTGTCTGTCCGCCGCAGGTTGGGGGCGTGTTTTCAGAAAGCGGATTTTCGAGCCTTCGGGCGGATATGGGTTTTTGCGGGAGGTTTACCGGAGGGCTTGCGCGTTGAGAATCTGTCTCATGCTCAGTTCTGCTCTTCCCCGAACACAGCCACCAGTATGTGCTGGTTCAGGAACTTCAGCGCGGCGCTGGACGGCACAATCTGCCCGAGCGTGTAACCGCCCGCGATGGGCGTTTCGGCGCCGATGATCTCCTGCACGGCGGCGATCTCCGCGCCCGGCGTGGATTTTAACAGCATTTGCCAGGCCTGGTCCACCAGCACGAGCGCGAAGGCGGGTTTGGCGTCGCCGAGTTGCAGCAACGCTTCGCGCGCGGCTTTGCGAGCGGCCTCCAGGCAGGCGGCGCGGCTTCCCACCAGCAGGTAGGCGTCCAGGCCGTCGCGGACGGGAGCGTTGAGGCGGAAACTGCCGTCCGCTTCCACGCGCAGGGGGGCGCGGACGATCATCTGGTTGTCCTGTTCGATTCCCAGCGGGTAGAGACGCGCCAGATAGTTGAGCGGGGGAAAGGCCCAGTCGCGGGCCGGGTAACCGAAGATTTGCGCGTAGGTCTCGGAGGCGGGACGCCCGTCGAGGGTGCGGAGCCAGAAGCCGCGCGAACGCGTCACGCGCAGTTGTGATCCGACCGGGTCCCAGCCGTGCGCGTAGCCGATGCCCAGCCTGGCGGAGCCGCGCAGGATGGCTGCGGCCAATCCGCCCGTCCCGGCCTGTGCGCCGGCGATCTGGTAGTTGCTCCCGGTGTGTGTGTCGCCGCTGGAAAGCCCGCCCGCGACGAGCATGGAATGCGACGGCAGATTGTTGCACAACTGTTCGGCGTCGCCGTTGAAGCCGTCGGCGAAGAAGAGCAGCGATTGGCGGGCCGCGCTGCCCGAGGTCAATTGGACGAGGCGGTTGGCGGTCTCGCGTCCGCTTTGGGTGTACCCCGGCAGCCAGTGGACTTCCGCTCGCAGGTCGCCGTGCAGCAGGGCTACCACCACCGAATGTGGATGGATGCCGTCGTTCGTCAGTCCGGCCGGCGCGCTGAATCCGATCAGGGGCATGTCGCCGGTCAGGCTGGCGACGCCTGCGGCCACTTCGCGGGGCTGGTACTGGTGCGAGGCGATCACGATCCCGAAATGCGGGGAGGTGGCCTTGAGGCGGTTGAGCGCCGCGTGCGCGGCCTGCAATCCGGCTTCGCGGCCGTCGAGGGCCTGGGCTTGTCCAACTGCGGAAATTAAGGTCATGGCGTCACTTTACGAGGGCTGAATCGAACCCCGCCGCGTTGAATTCGAGAAGATCGCGGCGGCGGGTTTTGGCGTCATTTCTCCGCCACGGGGATGGTGAAGTGGAAGGTGGTGCCTTTGCGGAATTCGCTCTCGAACCAGATGCGCCCGCCCTGCATTTCCACGAGGTTCTTGGTGATGTTGAGGCCGAGGCCGGTGCCGGGGGCTTCGCGTGCTTTCTGGTCTTCGGAGCGGAAGAATTTTTGGAAGATTTTAACTTGGTCTTCGGCGCTGATGCCGATGCCGCTGTCGCGTACCCACAGGTGGATGACGCTCGCCGCGCCTTCGGGGTCCCACTGGTTCGAGGTCAGTTCGCCGCTGATCACGATGCGTCCCTCTTCGGGCGTGTACTTGTGCGCGTTGCTGACGAGGTTGGTCAATACCTGCCCGATGCGTGTGCGGTCTGCCCAGACGGGCGGCAGGCCGGCCGGCAGGTTCACCGTGATGGTCTGTTTTTTGTCTTCGATCTGGCGGCGCGTGGAGCGGACGATCTCGTCCACCACTTCGGCGGCGTCCACCGCGCGGAAGTCGAGGCGCAGCCGCCCGGCTTCGATCTTCGAGTTGTCGTTCAGGTCGGAAACGAGGGTGGACATGCGCTCCACGTTCGAGCGGATGGTGCCGAGGAAGTTGGACTGCATATCGTTGATCGCGCCCACCTTGCCGCCGGCCAGCAGTTCGGTGTAGCCCTTGATGGAGGTCATCGGGTTTTTAAGTTCGTGCGCCACGAACGAGACGAATTCGCTCTTGGCTTCGTTGGCGGCCTGCACTTCGTTGTATAGCTGCGCGTTGGCGATGGCGATGGCGGCGTGGTCGCTGAGACGGTTGAGGAAGGAGGTGTCTGGCTCGGCGGTGGCCGGGCTTTCGAGCATCAGCAGCCCGATGACCCGGGCCTCACGCCGGATCGGGACGACGATCTGGTCGCGCGCTTCGGGCAGGAGGCTGCCGCCCATTTCCGGGTCGAGCGTCTGGCGCTGGGGCTGTCCGCTCTCCACGGCCTGGCGCAGGACGGGCAGGTCGAGCGGCAGGGGCGCTTCGGCGTACGCGTTCAGGTGGTTGCCGTAGCCTTCGTGCGCCATGACGCGAAGGTCGCCGCCTTCCAACATGCCGATCAGCCCGGCCGGGGCGCGCGACTGGCGCATGGCCCATTCGAGGGTGATGCGCATGGCGCGGTCCATTTCGAGGCTGGCGTTGAGTTCGCGGTCAATGCGCTGCATGACCGAGAGTTCCTCCACGCGGGCGTTCAGTTCCTGGTCGGTGAGGGTGTAGAGGCGGGCGTTTTCGATGGCGACCGCGGCCTGGCCGGCGAAGGCCGTCAACAGGTTCTGGTCGTCGTTATCGAAGGGCAGCCGGTCGAGGCGGTTGATGACTTCGATCACGCCGAGGACGCGGTCTTTGGCCTGGAGGGGGACGGCCAGCAACGTTCGGCTGACGAAGCCGGTCTGCTGGTCGGTGGCCGCGTGGCGAACGACGGAGCGCTGCGCGTCGTTGTCCATGACGGGCAGGCGGGTTTGCACGGCGCGGCCGACGATGCCGCTGCCCGGCGCGAGGCGCTGTCCCACCAGCGAGGCGGAGGCCGGCGGGCCGACGGTGGCGGTGAAGATCAGTTCGTCGGTCTGTTCGTCCACGAGGAAGAGGCTGCCCGCCTCGCAGTTCAAAATGGAAACGGCGCTTTCGAGGAGGTTGTTGAGCAGGGGTTCGGATTCGAGCGTGGAGGTCAACTGCTGCGTGATCTCGTTCAACGTAGCCAGCTGGCGGGCGCGGCGTTCGCTTTCTTCGAGCAGACGCGATTTGACGATGGCGCCGGCCGTGTGGTCGGCGATGCTTTGCAGGAGTTCCAACTGGCCGCGCGTGTAGCTGACGATAGCGTCGCGGCTGGCGATGGTGAGCGCGCCGATGGTATCCGCGCCGGCGTTGAGCGGCACGCCCATCCAGGCGAAGACGCCCTGTTCCGCGGGCAGGAGATTGCGCGCCCGGCATTCGCGGGCGTAGTCTGGCGTGACGAGCGGCCGGCCGCGGCGGATGACCTCCTGCGCGAGGCCGGCCTCGGGCGGCAGGGGGGCGTCTTCATTGGCTTCGATGCGCTCGCGGTCCTCCACGCAGAACGCGTGGAAGAAATAATTCGCGGCCTTGTTGTAGAGCGTGATGTGGAAATCGGCGGCCGGGATGATCTGCGCGGTCTGGGCGTAGATGAGTTCCAGCACGTCGTCGAAGGTGAGGGTGATGTTCACGCCCTGCGAGACGCGCGCCAGGGCGTTCATTTCCTGCACGCGCCGCTCGAGGTCCGAAACGGTCTGCGCCCGTTCGATGGAGATGGCGGCTTGTTCGCACAGGTCTTCCACAAAGGCCAGGTCCTGGGGCGTGTAGGGTTGTCCTGAGAGGCGCGGGCCGAGGGCCACCCAGCCCAGCGGGCGTTCCTTGCCGGGCAGGCGGACGAAGAGCCGCGCGCCCAGCAGGGCAAGACGGGTCTCTTCGTCTTTCATCACGGCCGCGGGATTGGAATTGTCGAGGTAGAGGGGCAGGCGTTCCTTTTGGAAATATTGCGCCAGCGGGCTGGACGCGGCAAAGCGCACGTCGCTGGTGGGACGCCCGTCCATGCCGGGCATGGACGAGTATTGGTCGTTGACGCTGTCGTACACGTAAATATGCGCGCGGTCGGGCGCGAGGGTCGTCATCAGGTTTTCGCGCAAGACCAGCGAGACGCCGGCCTGGTCCACGATATGGGCCAGTTTGTGCATGAAATCCTGCTGACTTTGCAGGTAGGCGCGCTGTCCGCGGAAAAGACGCTGTTCCACCAGTCCTTGCAGGCGCTGGTGCAGGGGCGAGATCGAGACGGCGACGAGAAAGGCCAGTCCGCCGATCAGCAGGGGGTTGTTGGTCGGCATCTGTTCGCGGAAGATGAGACTCACTCCGCTGACGATCATGCCGTACGCGCCGATCAGGAGGACGCTCAACAGAACGTAGACGAGGCTTTTGCGAAGCCAGGCGTCGGTCTGCACTAGCCGGAAGCGCAGGATGGTGTAGCCGACGGAGAGCGGGAACAGGATCAGCGGCGCGAAGAACCACGTGTGGAACGACATCCTGAGCGGGTTGCCGAAGAAGGCGTTGATCATCCAGACGATCATGACGCTGAATCCCAGCAGCGCGCCGTACAGGATGGCGCGCGCCTGCGATTTGACCACTGGCGACGGCGAGAACAGGACGCGATGGATCATGAAGCCGAAGTAGATCAGGCCCGCGACTCCGACGAACAGGTAGAGTCCCTGCCAGGCGTCAATGTACGCGCCCGGCCTTTGGAAGTCGTAGAGGGCGGCGTAGGCGTATCCCGCCAGCGCCAGGCCGATGACGTAGCCAATCCAGCGTACGTAGGGACGGCGCACGGCCGGGCGGAATTCCTGTGGGAAACTCATGGCCATGTCCACCATGGAGCCGCCCAATACGGCCAGCGCCAGCGTCCAGAGGGGAGTGAAGCCGTGAGTGGTAAACAGATCGAACAGCGTACCCAGCGTCACGGCTAGCGACGAGGCAAAGAGAGAAAAAGCCCGCCCGGCGGATTCTTCGCGGCGGGCCGCGAAGATCCATAACCCCATGATCAGGAACAGGCCGCTGAGGACGGCGGGGATGACAATGTAGCCGACCCGGTCGGCCGCCGGGAAGACGCCCAGGGTTACTTCGAGGCTTCTTTCCTCTCCCGCGCCGGTGCGGACTGTGACGGGGATGGTTTCGCCCGGGGAAAATCCCACCTGTGTGGGGATCATGCCGGGCGTGCGGCCCGTCAGCGCGTCTTCGACGTCGGTGAACGAGCGGACGGGAACGCCGTTGACGCTGGTCAACTGGTCCCCGAAGTTGATCTGGCTGTATAGTTTCCACGCCTCGGAAGGCTCGCTGGGCCCGGCCGCGTTCTTCAGCATGGTCTGCTCGAACAGCGCGCCGAGGAAGGGCGTCTTTAACCAGCGGTTTGCCAGGAACAACGCGAAGACAAACGCCACTACAGCCGCGCCCTGATAGACTATGACGATCACTTGCAGAACGATATTGAGAATGGCGTTCCAGTTTGACGATTTGAACATGGGTCTGCCTGTGCCTGGGACCGATTTGGGTACGGAAATTGTACCCGTAATCCCCCGCTCAAAGATGGTACTTTCATAACAAAGCAGAAACCAGGTTTTTTACAAAAACCTGGTTTCTGGCGAGCGGGCTAAATATCCAGATTGCGGACCGCCTTGGCGTGGGTCTGGATGAAGCGGCGGCGGGGGTCCACCGCGTCGCCCATGAGCATGTCGAAGGTGCGGTCGGATTCGGCGGCGTCGTCCACCGTCACCAGCAGGAGAGTCCGATTTTCGGGGTTCATCGTCGTCTCCCACAGTTGGTCGGGATTCATTTCGCCGAGGCCCTTGTAGCGCGAGATGCTGGCTTTGTCGGCGGAGGCCATCTCCTTCAGGAGTTTATCCTTTTCCTTGTCGCTGTAGGCGTATTTGACGTTGTTTTTGTAGGCGATGCGGTAGAGCGGCGGCTGGGCGATGTAGAGATGTCCCTCCTCGATCAGCGAGGGCATGTAGCGGAAGAAGAAGGTCAGCAGCAGGGTGCGGATGTGCGCCCCGTCCACGTCGGCGTCGGTCATCAATACCACGCGGCCGTAGCGCAGGCCTTCCAGGTCGAAGTTGTCGCCGATGCCGGTGCCGAGCGCGGAGATGAGCGCCTTGACCTCGTTGTTGCCGAGGATCTTGTCGAGGCGGGCGCGCTCGGTGTTCATGATCTTGCCGCGCAGGGGCAGGATGGCCTGGAAGTGGCGGTCGCGTCCCTGTTTGGCTGAGCCGCCGGCCGAGTCGCCTTCCACGATGTAGAGCTCGGTCTTTTCGGGATCGCGCTCCGAGCAGTCGGCCAGTTTGCCGGGCAGGGTGAGACTTTCGAGCGCGGACTTGCGGATGACGAGGTCGCGCGCCTTGCGCGCCGCGTCGCGCGCGCGCGACGAGGTGAGGCACTTGGCGATGACGGCTTTCGCGGCCTGCGGATTTTCCTCCATAAACGCGCCGAAAGCCTCGCCCACCACCTGTGTGACGTAGGTCTGCACTTCGGCGTTCATCAATTTCACTTTGGTCTGCGACTCGAACTGCGGGTCGGGGTGTTTGACCGAGACAATGGCCGTCAGGCCTTCGCGCGTATCGTCGCCGGTGAAGTTGGGGTCGGCGTCCTTGAGCAGCCCGTTCTTGCGCGCGTAATCGTTGATGACGCGCGTCAGCGACGAGCGCAGGCCGGTCATGTGCGTGCCGCCGTCCACCGTGTTGATCGTGTTGGCGAACGAGTAGACCGACTCGGTGAACGCGTCGGTGTATTGGATGGCGACCTCCAGGCCGATGCCCTCGATCTCCTTTTCCATATACACGACCGAATGCAACGTCTCGCGGTTGCGGTTCAGATAGCGGACGAAAGAGGTGATTCCGCCCTCGAAGTAGAACGTCATCTCACGGTTCGAACGTTCGTCCAGGAAGAAGATCGTGACGCCGCGCGTGACGAAGGCCATCTCGCGGAAACGCTGGACGAGCGTGTTGAAGTTAAAGTCCATCTCCTCTTTGAAGATCTGCGGGTCATACTTGAACGTGGTCTTGGTCCCGCTTTCGGAGGCCTTTGCCTTCCCGACGACTTTGACCGGCGCCTGCGGGATGCCGCGTTCGTAGCGCTGGAAGTGGACCTGTCCCTCGCGGCGGACTTCGACCTCGCACCACTCCGAGAGCGCGTTCACCGCGCTGACGCCCACGCCATGCAAACCGCCCGACACTTTGTATCCGCCGCTGCCGAACTTGCCGCCCGCGTGGAGGGTGGTCATCACCACTTCCAGCGCGGACCTTTTCTGGGTGGGATGAATCCCGACCGGGATGCCGCGTCCGTTATCGGCCACGCTCACGCTCGAGTCTGGGTGGATGCGGATCTCGATGCGCGTGCACTCGCCCGCCAGGGCTTCGTCAATCGAGTTGTCCACCACTTCGTAGACCAGGTGATGCAGGGCCTTCACGTCCGTGCCGCCCACGTACATGCCCGGGCGGCGGCGGACGGCTTCGAGTCCTTCGAGTACTTGAATATTTTCCGCTTCGTAATGACCGTTGGATTGAGCCATGTTTCTCTCCGAAAACCCTCGTCCATCCCGATTTCGTCCATGCCTTTGGCGAGGCAGGGAAGGGAGGAGCGAGGGCGAATTTTACGTTTGTTGCGCGGTCGCGTCCGGCTTGAGGCGCTGGAAGACCAGTTCAAGCCAGGCGTTCATATCGTGATAATAAATGAACGAGGCGGCCAGTAATGCCGTGGTGACAAAGGCGTGACCGGCCATGCCCACCAGCAGCATCCACGAATTGTCCGCGGGGATGGCCCATAGGTAGTTGAGTCCCTGGCTGATGACGAAGACCGCCAGCACGAACATGCTGCTGGACGGCAGGGTGAAGCGCGCCATCCGCAGGCCGGCGTAGATGGAGTAAAACGCGTTTTGTCCGCGCAGGAAGATGCCGTGCGCCGAGAAGAAGACCGGCACGACGATCCACGCGCTGAACAAGGCGAGGATGAACAGGAGGATCTGGAGCAGGTTCGGGCTGATCAGGCCGAGGATTCCCACCACGAACATGACCGGCATACCGACCATGAAGGCCGCCACGGCCAGCAGGACGGAGAATAGCACCGTCTGCGTCACCGCGCGGCCGCCGCCGAAGTTCGTCTCGCGGCTACCCGTCGCTTTGGAGACCCAGTGGAAGTACAGCCCACCGGCGACCCATCCCAGCACGGTCAGCAGGAAGAGCCAGCCGATCAATCCGACGCCCGAGTGGACTTCTACTACGCTTCCTCCTCCCAGCGGGTTGACGGCCGGCTGTTTGGCCGTCATCAGGCTGGAAACGCCCACCGGGAAAGTCCGCAGCACGCTCAGCAGGTTGAAACGGGAGAGCCATTCTGTCAGCATTTGCTGGGCGGCTTCCACGTCGGAGGCTTTCATGGCGCCGCCGACGCCGAACGATTTCATTTGTTCGAGGAGCGAGGCGAAAAGCGGCTGTATGCTCAAACGCGGACCGAACCAGAGCAACAGGTCTAAGCCCAGCGGCAGGAGCAGGATGGACAGGTGAACTGAGATGGCATCCATGCCGGCTTTGATGGCCGGCGTCACGCTGGGCGGCGGCGGAAGCGGTTGAGGGGCTTGCTTTGTTTCCATAACCGCTCAATTTTACCATAGCGTCGTTCCGCCCCGCGCGGCCGAAGAGAGTGTTTTTAAATTGCCGATTGCCGATAAAAAGGATTCCGCAAGTTCTACTTGCGGCTTTCCCGAAGCAATCTCTTCACAAGCCGGGGACTGCTTCGCTTGCAGCGACAGACTGTTAAAGCGTTTGCAACAAAGCGGTAAGAAATGGTTTTTTCAGCGAAATCACGGAGCGCGCGGATTTTTCTTTGGGTTCCGCCCGCCAGTTTAGCCGCTCTCAGGTACAATTTGATCCATGGCTCGTTCCTCCCTCCCCGATGCGGACCGCATCGGCGTTCTCACGGCCGCGACGCTGCTGGCGTTCGCGTTGACGCGCGTCCTGCCCTCCTCCGAACTGCCCCTGCGCCTGACGCTGGGACAATTCTTCCTGGTCTATCCCCTCAGCCTGACGACGGTGATGACCCTGCTGGCGGCGGGCATCTCTGCCACCGGCATGGACTGGCTCTTGCGCGGACATCCCGCCCTCGGCTCCCGGCCGACGGCGATACATTGGCTCCTGCCCACGTTGACCACCTTCGTCGTCGGCGTGCCCCTGTCCATTCTGCCGGGCGGACCGTCGTGGTGGGCCGCGTTTGCCGTCGCGGGATTGGCGCTCGTCGCCGTCTTTACTGCCGAATATGTGGCGGTGGACCCGTCCGCCCCGGCATATTCCCTCGCGACGGGTTTGCTGACGGCGCTCTCGTATGCCGTCTATCTCATCCTGCTTGCCACCTTGCGCGCTTCGGGGCCGCGCCTCGTTCTTGAAATTCCCGCCATCGTCCTCGCCAGCGGACTCGTGTCCCTGCGCACGCTGTACCTGCGCCTGCAAAAATGGGAATTTTTCTGGGCGGGCGGGATCGCGCTCGTCTCGGCGCAACTGGCCTCGGCGCTGCACTACTGGCCGCTCGCGCCGATCCAATTTGGGCTGGCCCTGCTCGGTCCGCTCTACGCGTTGACTTCGCTCGCGGGGAATCTGGGCGAGGCCGCGTCGCCACGACGCGCGTTCGTCGAACCCGTCGCCGCGCTGGCTTTGGCGTGGGGCGCGGCCGCGCTGCTTGGGTGAGGGAAACCCGTCGGCGGGCGCGCCCGGCTGCGGGTCAGGCGCGAAGCGGGTTTGTCGTCCAGTAACTTAACGAGGCATTCCGTGTTAATTTTGTCATCTCAATATGGAGTTGGATTGTGAATCAAACGCTTATCATTTCTGGCGTGCTGCTTGCGTCGTATTTACTCGGCTCGGTGCCTTTCGGATTGCTGGTGGTCAAGATCAGCACGGGCAAGGACATCCGCAATGTGGCGAGCGGGCGCACCGGCGGGACGAATGCTATGCGCGCGGCCGGCCTGTGGGCTGGCCTTGCGACGGCGTTCCTCGACATTATGAAGGGCGCGGGCGCGGTGTGGATCGCGCAGGCGGCGGTTCCCGATGTTCATTGGGCGCACGTCTTCGCGCCCATTTTTGCCATCCTCGGCCACAATCATTCCATTTTCCTGCCCGAGTTCGACGAGAACAAACGCTTTAAGGGTTTGCGCGGCGGCGCGGGCGGCGCGCCTTCGGTGGGCGGCGCGTTTGGGTTGTGGCCCATGTCGCTTGCCATCATCCTGCCGTTGGGCGCGCTGGTCTTTTTCACGCTGGGTTACGCCTCGGTCACCACCATGAGCGTGGCGCTGTTTGCCATCATCGTGTTCGCGGCGCGCGCCGTTAACGGCCTCCCGTGGATTGATGTGTTGTACGGCGTGCTGGCCGAGATCCTGCTCCTTTGGGCTTTGCGTCCCAACATCAAAAGCCTGCTGGCCGGCACCGAGCGCGTGGTGAATATCAGCCTGCATGGCTGGCTCAAGGCGCGGCGCGAGAAAGTCGAAACGACCGAATGACGACGCGGCGGGATTGCTGGTAGAATCCCGCCCATGCTTAAAAAGTTTTGGAAGTTTCTCTGGCGTCTCGCGTGGACCTTCGGCCTGCTGGCGCTGCTCGGGCTTGTTCTTCCCCGCTTTATTTTCCTGCTCTACGCCAAACCTCGAACCTACTCCGCGGCGACGGTCCCGCCGCGGCGCGTCGCCGTCGTCTTCGGCGCGGGACTCTGGCGCGACGGCTCGCCGACTCCCATTTTGCAGGACCGCGTCCAGACCGCCGCGGATCTGTACTTTGCGGGCAAGGCGGAAAAACTGCTGATGAGCGGCGATAACCGCTTCCTGAATTACAACGAACCCGAGGCCATGCGCCAGTTCGCGCTCGGTCTCGGCGTCCCCGACGAAGACATCGTCCTCGACTACGCGGGCCGGCGCACCTATGACACCTGTTACCGCGCCCGCGATATCTTCCGCGTGGACTCGGCGATCCTCGTCACGCAGGAATTCCACCTGCCGCGCGCCGTCTATCTGTGCAACATGCTCGGCGTGGACGGCGTCGGCGTCCCTGCGGACATCCAATACTACCGCAAGGCATCGCGCGCCGCCTGGTCGTTCCGCGAGTCGCTGGCGACGCTCGGCGCGATCAACGATATTCTCTTTAAGAAACCCGTCCCCGTGCTGGGAGATCCCGAACCGATATTCACCGACTAGTACGATCAACAAGTGAGGAGTTATGACCCGCGAAGAAGCCCTTTCCATCGTCCATGAATTTGTCAAAAACGAAGGTCTCGTCCGCCACATGCTGTGTGTGGAAGCCGCCATGCGGTTCTACGCTGAGAAGTTCGGCGAAGATGTGGAGACGTGGGGGCTGCTCGGCCTGCTCCACGATTTCGATTGGGAGATCCATCCCACGCTCGAAAGCCATCCGCAGGACGGCGCGCCCATCCTGCGCGAGCGCGGACTGAGCGAGGAACTCGCGCAGGACATCCTGAGTCACGCGGAGCATCTCCACATCCCGCGCGACACGCTGCGCCGCAGGGCTCTCTACGCCTGCGACGAAATCACGGGACTGGTCACCGCGGTCGCGCTCGTCCGCCCGTCGCGTTCGCTGTACGACCTCGAAGCCTCCTCCGTCAAAAAGAAGTGGAAGGACCGCGCCTTCGCGGCCGGGACGAACCGCGAGGAGATGGAGAACGCGGCGAAGGAATTCGGCATTGATCTATGGGAGCATACGGCCAACGTCATTCTCGCCATGCGGAGCATCGCTCCCGAACTGGGGCTGGAAGGAAATCTTCGGCCATAAAAAAGAGGCGGTCATGTTGCGACCGCCTCTTTTCATTACGATATCCGTTTCAAACGGAAATCCCTGATTTCGTTCAGCGCGCCTTCCAGCGAGGAGTGTCCGCTGTGGAAACTCCACCCGTCGAATTGACTGGCCTCGAAGATGGCATACGCGTTTTTGTGTTCGCCGATGAGCATGAACATCGTCCCATTGTCGTTGCAGAAGACCGCCAGCGATTTGTAGGAACGCTTTTCAGGGAACACTCCCTCCACCGTGAGGTAGCCTTCCTGGACGTGACTCAGCAACTCGTTCAGCCGGCCGATTTGGGAACTGTCTGCCATGGTTGATTCTCCGTCCCGCCAGCCTTACGCCAGGCGCGCGTCCCTGCGGCGCAGGACCAACTTGGTGATCTCCTCTGAGACCGCCGGGATGAACGCCAGCCCGACCACCAGCGCCCACTCGCCCAGATTCAGGAAGTGGGTGTTGAAAATGGGCTGCAGGAACGGCACGGCGCAAACCAGCAGCAGCAACGCGAGCGAAAACCCGACGGCGTATTGCATGTATCGGTTCGAGAAAATGCCCAGGCGGAAAATGGAGACCTTCTCTGAGCGGACGGTGTAGGCGCGGAACAACTCGCACAGCGAAAGCGTGACGAAGGCCATCGTCTCCGCGGTCTGGACGTCCACCCCGCGCCAATCGTGCTGGATCAGGTACGTCAGCGGGTTCATGCCGGGCGGGATGACGGCTCCCTCTTCGAGGTGCCAGATCAATCCCAGGGCGAACGCGGTCAGCACGGCGCCGGTCTGCGCGAAGGTTTGGACGAGCAGCCCCACCTGCATGTGTTTGTTGATGATCGGCTCGTTCTTGGAGCGCGGCTTCTGGTCCATGATGTCGGGATCGCCCTTTTCCATTGCGAGCGCCAGGGCCGGCGCGCCGTCGGTGATCAGGTTCAGCCAGAGGAGCTGGATCGCCGTCAACGGCGCGGGGAGTCCCGCAAGCGTGGCGAGGAAAATGATCATGATCTCGGCGACGTTGGACGACAGGAGGAAGAACACGAACTTGCGGATGTTCGAGTAGATGATGCGTCCCTGCTCCACCGCGGAGACGATGCTGGCGTAGTTGTCGTCGGTCAGCACCATATCGGCGGTTTGCTTGGCGACGTCGGTGCCGGTGATGCCCATCGCCACGCCGATGTCGGCGCGCTTGATGGCGGGCGCGTCGTTCACGCCGTCGCCGGTCATCGCCACCACTTCGCCGTTGGCCTGCAGCGCGTCCACGATTCTCATTTTATGTTCGGGCGAGACGCGGGCGAAGACGGCCGTGTCGGGCATGACCTGCTTTAGCTGTTCGTCGCTCAATTTGTCCAACTCGGCGCCGGTCAACACGCCCTTGCGTTGTTTCATCAGCCCGATGGATTCGGCGATGGCGCGGGCGGTGTTGGGATAATCGCCGGTGATCATCACCGTGCGGATGCCCGCGTGGCGCGCCCGGTCCAGCGCGGGAGCCGCCTCCATGCGCGGCGGGTCTATCATGCCCACCAATCCCACGAAGACCAGCTCGCGTTCCACCTCTTCGGGTTTCAACTCGCGGTCCGGCACGTCTTTTTCGACGCGGTAGGCGAGACCGAGCACGCGCAGGGCGTTGGCGGTCATGGCGTCGTTGGCGTCGAGGATGCGCTTCCTGGCTTTTTCGTCCAGCGGCCTGACGGCGTTGTTCATGGTCTGATAACCCGAACAGAGATCCAGCACCAGGTCCGGCGCGCCTTTGACGGCGATCACGTCCCAGTCTTTGAATTCCTGGTCGGAGAAGGGCGAGAAGTCTTCGGGACGCGGGTTGGTGATGTCGTGGACGGTGATCATGCGCTTGCGTTCCGAGTCGAAGGGAATCTCGTTCTCGCGCGGATAGGATTCGTGGATCTCGCGGTACGGCGAGCCGGCCTTGGCCGCGGCCACGAGCAGCGCGCCCTCCGTCGGGTCGCCGACCACGCGGAAGGTCTGGGCTTGATCCGCCTCGCCGGTGGTCTCAAGTTGGGCGTCGTTGTTGAGCGCGCCCAGCCAGAGCAGGGTCAACATGCCGGGGTAGTCGGCGATCTCCACCTTTTTATCGCCCACTTTGAAATCGCCCTGGGGGACGTAACCCGCGCCCGTCACTTCGACGAATTGCCCGGCCGCCCATAGGCGCGTAACGGTCATTTCGTTTTGCGTGAGCGTGCCGGTCTTGTCTGAACAGATGACGGTGGCCGAGCCGAGCGTCTCCACCGAGGCCAGTTTGCGGATCAACGCGTGACGTTTCACCATCTCGCGCATGCCGAGCGCGAGCGAGATCGTCACCACGGCAGGCAGTCCCTCCGGCACGGCCGCGATGGCGAGACTGACGGCGATGATGAAAACCTCGGTGATCTCTTTGGCGTAGTCCCGGATATAGGTCAGAGGCCCGCTGAAGAATTCCCCGATATTGGTGTAATTGATCAGCGCCACAATGAAGACGACCGCGACGAGCGCCAGCGCGCCGATGGACAGGGTCTTCCCCAGCTGGTCGAGCCGACGTTGGAGCGGCGTCTCCTCCTCCTCCACTTTTTGGAGCATCTCCGCGATCAGGCCGAGCTGCGTGCGCATCCCCGTGCTGACCACCACGCCGCGCCCGCGTCCGTACGAAACGAGCGTCCCCATGAAAGCGGTGTTCTTTCGGTCGCCGAGCGGGACGTCCTTGTCGAGGACGGTGGCGGCGCTTTTCTGGACGGGGAGCGATTCGCCCGTGAGCGAGGCCTCCTCCACCCGCAGGTTGACCGCTTCGAGCAGGCGCACGTCCGCGGGGATGTAGTTGCCGGCTTCGAGGAAGACCATGTCGCCGGGGACGAGTTCGCTGGCCGGGATGCTGGCGCGGTGTCCGTCGCGCAGGACCTGCGCCTCGGGCGCGGCGAGTTTCTTCAAGGCGGCCAGGGCCTCTTCGGCGCGCCGCTCCTGGATGATGCCCAGCGTCGCGTTTAACACGACGATGGCCAGGATGGCCGCGGCTTCGATCTCGTCTCCGAGCAGGGCCGAGACTGCCGACGCGATGATGAGCAGCCACACCACGAACGTGTTGATCTGCTCCCAGAGCATATGCAGCCAGCCCGGACGCGCGGCTTCCTGTAGCTGGTTCGAGCCGTAGGTCTCGCGTCGCAGCGCGGCTTCTTCGTTGGTAAGTCCCTGTTCCTTTACTTTCAGATTCTGGAGGACTTCCTCCGTTTCCAGCGCGTGCCAGGCTTTTTCCGAGTCGGACTTGATGGGTGGGATCGCAAAGGCCATGCAAAATCTCCTGTCATGAAATATCGCAAACAAAAAGACCACCACGCGCTCTCCGTGATGGTCTCGCCAATCGCTCTTGCGAAAAAATTGAGCGTATGGATTGCCGATGGCTTTTGCGCCAATGGGCTGACGACAATCCATCCTGCGGGGGCAGGCGGCTACTCCCCGAACACGGCCAGAGTGTAACCCTGCGCGGAGGGCTTGTCAAGCGGACGCGAGGAGTCGGGGACTATTCCGGCGCGATGACGGTTCCCGCAGGGACGACTTTGTCCTTTGGCACGACCACGATCCCGTCGCGGATGACGACGGGGAAGATGTCGTCCCGGTCGATGCCGCGCGGGAAGGGGCGGATGACGACGCGCTCGCCGATGCGCGCGTTCTTGTCGAGGATGGCGCCTTCGATGTCGCTCCCCGCGCCCACGCCGATGTGGACGCCGTGTTTGTCGTCGGGTTTATCGTAATGGTCCGATCCCATCATAATGGTGTTTACGACGCGCGCGCCGGTCTCGATCACCGAGCGGACGCCGATGATGGAGTGGCGGATCTCCGCCTTGCGGATGATGCAGCCTTCGGCGATCATGCCGTCTATCACGTAACTTTCCTCGATGATGGAACTGGGCAGGACGCGCGGGTGGGTATAGATGGGCTGTTTGTAATCGTAAAAACTGAATGGGTGGCCGGGTTTGGCGAGTTCGAGGTTGGTGTCGTAGAACGAGCGGATCGTCCCGATGTCGCGCCAGTAGCCGTCGAAGTCGTAGCCGTAGACGGCGTGAGTTTTGATGGCCTGCGGGATCACGTCGCCGCCGAAGTCGTCGAAGTTCGGGTAATTTTCCAGGAAGTGCATCAGGATTTCGGTGTTGAAGAGGTAGATGCCCATCGAGCCAAGGAAGGGCCGCTCTTCATTGTCGCGGCTGACGAAGCGGTCTTGCACGTCGCGCTCTTTCGGCTTTTCGACGAAATCCGTGATGCGGCCGTCCTTCTCGCGTTTCAGGAGGCCGAAGCGGGAGGCTTCCTCGCGCGGAACAGGCTGGACGGCCACGGTGATGTCGGCCTGGTTCTCCCAGTGGAATTTCGCCATGGCGGCGTAGTCCATGCGGTAGAGATGGTCGCCCGCGAGGATCAGCACGTTTTTCATACCGGTCGTGATGATCTCGAATTTCTGTTTGCGGACGGCGTCGGCTGTGCCCTGGTACCAGTTCTCCGATTCGAGCGTCTGCTCGGCGGCCCAGATCTGCACCCAGCCGCCGTGAAAACCGTCGAAGTTGTAGGTCTGCGTGATGTGACGGTGGAGCGAGACGGAGTTGAACTGCGTCAACACCGCGATCTTGAAGATGCCCGAGTTGACGCAGTTGCTGATGGGAATGTCAATGAGACGGTATTTGCCCGCGATGGGGACGGCCGGTTTCGAGCGCATGACGGTCAGCGGATACAGCCGCGCCCCGCGTCCACCCCCCAGGATCACAGCCAGGATGTCGTTGATGTCGGGCATGGGGTCTCCTTTGCAAATTGGACGACCTGTTTATATTATCTCTTGAGTTTACAGCTTTCGCGCGGGGAATCTCTCAATGGCCGCGCGAAAACCGCTTGCGGAATTTGGAAACGATGAACACAACCGGATACGCGAGAAGGATGACCGTGTCCATAAGAAGGAAGATAAGATGGAGTTTCATGGGCGAGCGGAGTAAAACGTTTCTTCACAAATCGTATGGTTAAAGGCGGTTAATCGTATTGCCGTTTTTTCTTCCATTCCATTATACTGAATGCGTACCGCGAGCGCAAACCCAAAAAGAAAGATTTTATGCCCTCAAGTTCGGAATTTATTACTGTGCTTTTGGCAGATAACCGCCCTCTGGCGCAGGCGGGGTTTCGCGCGCTGTTGGAAAACGCCCCTGATATCCAAATTGTTGGAGATTCTGAAAACGGCGAAGAGACCAAGGATCTGGTCGCGAATCTACAGCCAATGGTTCTGATCCTTGGTTTGAAGATGCCGGAGACGCCCCCCTGGCAATTGGGAAAATGGATGCGGGAAAACCATCCAGAAACCATTACGCTGGCGGTGACTGCTTATGATCATGACGCTTATCTTTTCGAGATGATAAATGCGGGCCTTTCGGGGGTTCTGTCAGAAACGGAACCCGGGGAAAACCTGATAGCAGCCATTCGACGCGCGGTACGCGGCGAGAATTTGCTCACACCCGAACAAACACAACGGGCTTTGAATTGGAACAGGGATACCAGCAAAAAATGGGAAAGCCTGACCAAACGCGAAAGACAAACATTAGCGTTGATCGAAGAAGGGTTGGGTAATAACTCCATTTCTGAACGACTATCTGTCAATTTAAAAACAACGGAGCAATATGTTTCCAGCATTTTGAAAAAATTGAATGTAACGTCACGCTACGAAGCCGGTTTGTGGTTTACGAAAAATATGCCTAAGGAGCTCCGTAAAAACCCTGTATGAAAAATCAGGGGTTTCATGGATTGACGGGGTAAAACAGAGCTATTAAGATTTCAGCACGCCCCAGTTAAGGATGGTTTTTTACGTTCATCAGTATGGAGAAAAAATGAAAAAGACCTTGATTTGGCTCCTCTCGTTAATGACGCTGGTGGTTGTTTTGGGTATCGCGGTCGTGTCCATGGCCCCTCATGATAGCGCCAATGCGCGAGTTGCGACAGACTTTATCGTTCCGCAGATCGCGCAACCAAACATCGCTTCTGAGATTGAGCCGCAAAAGGTCAACTTGACTGATCAAGTCAACGCGCTTACGGAAAAATGGACCGGCGCCCATAAGAAGGCAGGCTGGCTCCATGTTGTCGCCCATCAGGTCCAGGAAAGCGACACTCAAAACATTGCGCCCGATGGCAGTGTCGCCCCAAATGAATTTATCATGGAGGATTGGGTTTTACTGGACGATAATGGTCATGAAATTATGGGCGTTTTTTTGCAACGAAATTTGGATGGGGCGGTTATTCAAGCGTCAATACTAAAAGATGGCTTTTGGCATAATCTCACATACGGTGGTGTGACTCCTGCCCCGGAAAACCTGATGTACGTCTTCGATTTTGGATTTTCATCCATCGCTGTAAATTCACAAAGCGGTTTGAAAAAGACGGAAATTTCAAGAAACGGCAGACCATTCGAAAGTTTCACAGTCGAGGAAAAATACGCTGATCCCGTTGAAATTTTAGGCTTCAAGGCAAAGGTGAGCGCAATCGAAGTTACAGCCTTCTTCAATGTTGATGGAATGGTGGAGGTATATCAAACTATCGTGACGCTGGAGGATGGAACGAGGCGCATAAGTAGTTCTGTGGAGGTCCAGATTTTTCAGCAGGATGTTAAGCCGCCGGCTGAAATAATGAACTATCTCAGCCCAGGAGCATAGCAATCCAATGAAACTTTCTCATAAGATTTTGTTTGGCATGGTAGCAATCCTTATCTTGAGCTCGATTAGCCTGTTCAAGGCACGAGCGGCTTCCACCTGTTATCCATCCTCTGCTGTATGTCTTACGTTGGCGCAAGGGATTCACGATGTCGGCAACCTTGGGGGAAAATATTGGTATCCGAGTGTGAGAAGTTGGACCACTAACCCTGCGCTGAATTTAGATGATATCGGATATGGATATTGGAATATCAAACATGGATGCAATGGCGTGTGGACATGGGGCTGGACATCCTCAATTGGCGAGGTGGAACACTACACTTCCAACTTCTACAGATCAAAAACAATACTTAAACCAGCCTGCAGTAATCCCAACGCCCGAACAGGATATTCTGGAGGCACTCACGATTATTATAAATATCCTTATAGCCAATACCTTCGCCAATTAGGCGGTAGAAACTGGTTCAAAAGCGGGATGAACCATG
>ERZ795060.1660-NODE-1660-length-25265-cov-6.125149_pt1 | contig 25265 bp, 17 predicted proteins | sample MGYA00375144_ERZ795060 | MGnify/ENA primary metagenome ERZ795060 (study PRJEB30189, sample SAMN05720157) | activated sludge metagenome | isolation source: anaerobic digester from wastewater treatment plant | place: Japan | collected 2015-05-15 ...
ATGACCGGTTGGAAGAAATGATCAACATACTGGAAACATTGGAGCCTGGCGAATCCCCGCCCGCCTTTTTTCTCCGCGGCGAGGAAATTAAAACGGAACGCCCTCCCATACCCCAGGAATCTCCCGGAGGTGTGATTTTAGAGTATTCCCGTAAAAATTCGGATCATTTCACCCTGCGTACCCGCTCCCCGTATGACGAAATGCTCCTGGTTCAGGAGAACTATTCGCCCAACTGGAATGCCATGGTGGATGGCTCGCCGGTTCCGGTGTACCGAGCCAATCACGCCTTCATGGCCGTTCTCCTCAACGCGGGCGAACACGAGACCGTCTTTCACTATTTTCCCCGCCTGTTTTATTACGCCACGTCCGCCGGCGGCTGCATGCTTAGCTTGGTGATCCTGTTGTTGGTCCTACATCCGCGGGAATGGCTTGTGCCCCGTCCAGTTGAACCCGATTCCAGCAACCTGATGTCCGAGCAAGCGTCTCCAGGCGGATAAACCGCCGTCCCGCTTGTTTCCCTAACCAGAAATGCCACAATGGATTTTTCCCATGCGCATCAAATCAAGCCAAGGGTGTGTTTATGGACCCGGACCAACATTCGATCAAGCAGTATCTTCAAGAACATCAAGAAGAAATGGTGGAAATGACTCAGCGGCTTTGTTCCCTGGCCACGGAAAACCCGCCGGGCCATCATTTTGAAGAATGCGTGGACTATTTGGAGGAGATCATGCGTGCGCGGGGATTCGCGACGCAGAAAGTGCGCGTCCCCCTTGAATACCAAAAGAAATACCTTCCTCCCGAATTGTGGGACAAGCCCCGTTTCAACCTGATCAGCCGATGGGATACCGGAGGATCCAAAATCCTGCATTTCAACAGCCACTATGACGTCGTTCCGGCCACGGAGGGTTGGAAAACCGATCCCTTCGCTCCGGTCATCCGGGGGCAGCGCCTGTTTGGGCGGGGAACTTCGGATATGAAAGGGTGCCTGGTGGCCTCTATTTTCGCCGCGCAGGCTCTCCGGGATCTCAAATTGCGCCCGGTGTGGAACCTGGAATTTTCGTTTACCGCGGATGAGGAAATCGGCGGCGAATGCGGGGCCGGATTCCTGGTCAAGAATAAAATCGTCCAACCCGACGCCGCCATTGTTTGCGAGGGAGGAGCGGGCGATTCCATCATGATCGGGCACCGGGGGGTTTTGTGGGCTGATATCCACGTTCATGGAGTTCCCGCCCACGGCTCCAATCCCGGCGCGGGCATCAATGCCTTCGAGCGCGGCATCCACCTGGCCGGCCGTTTTTTGGAATACCACCAGCGCTGCCTGGAGCGGGTAACCCAACACGAGATGGACAAACCTCACTCCCGCCGCCCCTCCATGACGCTCGGGGGTGTTTCAGGCGGCGGTTCCAAGGTCAATACCATTCCGGGATGGTTCCACTTCACCATCGACCGCCGTCTCATCCCCGAAGAACGGGTCGCCTCGGTCATCCGCGAGTTTCAAGCCATTCTCCGGGAGGCCAAACGGCAAGACAAAACCTTGAAAGCCGAGATGAAAATCCTCACCGGCTTCGATGCCGCCCTCACCGATCCGGATTCCTCCCTGTGCCGGGCGGCATGCCAGGCCGTGCGCGCGGTCACCGGCAAAATCCCCAATCCCCGGATTTTCGGCGCGTTCACCGATCTGCATTTCTTCACCAATCAAGCCCGCTGCCCCACCATCGGGTACGGGGTGGAAGGCAATGGCATCCACGGCCACCAGGAATACCTCGTGATTCCATCTCTCGTGAAAACCGCCCGCGTGTATGCCGAAATCGCCCGGACTCTCCCGTGATTCCTGCGCGATATCCACCCCGTTGTTCTCCCTGCTCTCAAGCCGGGCGGTCCGCCAATTCTCGTACAAAATCGGCTTCCTCAACGGCCTGCTCCGGCAATGCCCTCCCAGTCAGGGTATCCAGAACGGCTTTGAAGAACATCCACCGCTGCCGCTTGGCTTCGTGCCGTTCGCTGATAAAATCCACCTCGATGATTCCATCCGATCCAAACCGCGCGTACGCATCTAGCGGGCCGTTTTGGAAGATTTCGAAGATCCGCGTGGTCTGTTCATCCCATGCGAGGTTGATAATCCACCCCTTCGCCTCCGCGCTTTCCAAATCCAACTTCCGTTTCCGGATGCTCCGTTTTTTCTTTTGATCAATCACTTCCCATAGCGCTTGCCGGGTCCATTCGACGGCCTCCTCTGTCGGACCGGCGTGGAGCGGTTTTCTCATCCGTTCCAACGCCTTCTCCCGGACCAGAGTATCAATGTCCGCGGCCGGAATGACAAGCATGGCGGGCGCTTCCACCTCCTGCCGGGACCATGGCGCGAATACGTCCAGTAATTCCTGCACATGAAGCCGGTATTGTTCGGCGGCGAATTCGCGGGCGGTGGCGTTCGCTCCGTAAAAGACCACGTGGCGGGGAAACCGGTTCAACAAATCCCCCAGCGATTCAAAATCAGCGGGCAGCCGCGAGAGGATGATTTCTTGAAAATGGCCGCACAAATCCTTGCGCGTCAAAAAAAACCGGATTCGCCGGTGGTCCGCGCTGGTGAAGGGAATGGCCTTGTTGAATTGCCAGGTGTAGAGAATCTTTTCCACCTCGCGGATCCGGTCTGCCTCCAAGAAGACGCGCCTTTGGGTGATTGAATTTTCGAGGGATTCCATAAAGGCGAGATGATCCAGCATGTCTTCTTCGAAATCCTGTAACAATCCGCCCCGCACGCTGACCGCCAGAGACTTGCTGACCGGATCGTTCTTGGCGGACGCGGCATCTAGTTCCAGCAACAGCTGAGACCGGAACAAGTGAAGCCAGTGCTGCCATCCTTCCGGCCCTTGAATCTGACTCAACAGTTCATGTTCCGTCCCGGTTTCCAGATCGCTTGCCCTCGAACCGATCAAAACCTGGGCAGCCAGCCGTTCCACAGTCTGGCGGATCTCATGAATGCCGAAGGGGAGCAAGATCGACTTCTGATTGGCGATGTCCACTCCCGCCTGTTGCAATCGCCGGGCTGCCTCGCTTTCCGGGGTAGAACGGATCCGGTGCAGAATTTCCTTTACTAATCTCTGTACGGATTGATTGTATAAATCGGACCGCTTGACAATTTGTTCGACCTTCTGAATGATTGGCTCGTAATCGACTTTCTGATTCCGGCTGTATTCATAACATTGTCGGGCGAAAAATTCACAATCCTCGCTGGATAGCCAGACTTTCGCCCGGTGAAACGCCTCTTTTACGATCCGTTCCGCCCAAACCCGTTCCCGATTGGCCTTGCGCCAGTTCCACCGGTAGAAGGCGGTCGTTTTCCGGCCCCACCAAGGATTTCGCAATCCCAAATCCGATATCAACATCCCCACTCTATTGGGTGTGTAAACTCCACAAAAGAGGATGATCAGGATTAAAATAGGCAAAACGGTGATGAGCGTCAGGAATATCATGAACATGATGGTTTCAAAAAAACCGCTTTTATCTAATATGATAGTCCATTTTGAACGTTTTATTAACTATTTTTTTCATTTTGATAACATACATTATATTTTTTTGAGTTAGGAATCATTCAAGCAAACTCGATTCCAAAATCCGCTGCGAGGGGATCCCAACCGATATGATCTCCAGAAATTTGAAATTTTCAGAAAGAGAATTCCACCCGCACGGATTCACCGCATGAATTGAGAGTTGAGGATTTTTGGGGACGGTTCATTTCATTTTCTACTTTAGATAAGATAGTTTAAGTTATTAAATATCAATGGTTAACAAATCAAAATTCGTAGAAGTTGCTTTTCCTATCCCTGCCCGGCAACTTTTCACGTATCTCATCCCGGAACACCTGAGAGGCCAAATCCAGCCCGGCTGCCGGCTCTTTGCCCAATTGGGAAACCGCAAAGCGCTAGGATTCGCCGCCCACATACTGGATACTCCTCCCGCTCAGATCAAAGACCTCAAACCGGTGCTGCATCTCCTCGATGAAGAACCCCTGTTCGGCCCTGAACTGCTCCGTTTTCTCCGCTGGACCGCCGATTACTACATGGCTTCCCTGGGTGAGACATTCGCCGCCGCCTACCCGTTTTCTCCGGCCACGCGCCCCCGGATGGTCAAGGTCGTGTTACTGAATGACAGGATTCTCACCAGCGAACAGATCCCCGAGGACATCCAGAAGCCGAATCAACGCCGGGTGATCGAGTTTCTCATCCACCGCAAGGCCTTGCTATCCCCCGCGGACATCTCCCGCGAATTGGGTGTTGGCCCTTCCACACTGAAAACCCTGGAAAAACACGGCTGGCTTCGGATCGAATCCCGGGAGCAGGCCCGCGTGCCCCAGTTCGCCTACAAGGGAGATTACGGCGCGGATCTCACGTTGACTTCGGACCAGGAACAAGCCCTGGCCCTCATCGAGCGCGCCTTACGGCAGGCATCGCCCAAACCCATTCTCATCCAGGGAGTCACCGGCAGCGGTAAGACTGAGATTTATCTGCGCGCCATCGACACCGTCCTGCGTCTGGGGAAAACCGCACTGGTGCTGATCCCTGAAATCTCCCTCACGCCCCAGACCATGGACCGCTTCCGCTCCCGTTTCGGGGACCGCGTGGGGATTCTGCACAGCGGCCTCGGGCAGGGGGAACGCTACGACGAATGGCGCATGGCCCGCCATGGGGAACGCCCCATCCTGGTGGGAACCCGCTCGGCCATCTTCGCGCCCTTGGAGAATCCCGGCCTGATTATCGTCGATGAGGAACACGACGGTTCGTACAAGCAGTCCGATCCCAGTCCCCGCTACCACGCCCGGGACTTGGCCGTGGTCCGCGCCCACCTGGCCGGGACCCTGGCGGTGCTGGGGTCCGCCACCCCTTCCGCCGAATCGGCTTACAATGTCCGGTCCGGCAAGTATGAAGGGATCGAGCTGAGGCAGCGCGCTTCTACTCATGGTCTGCCTATGGTTCAACTGGTGGACATGCGCGGCCGTGCCGGGGACGAAGCCATTCTTAGCCGCGAACTGTTCGAGGCGCTGTGGGACCGGTACGAGAACCGCCAACAATCCATCCTGTTTCTCAACCGCCGGGGATTCGCGACCTCTCTGATCTGCAACCACTGCGGGCATATCCTGATGTGCGACCATTGCAGCGTGGCCATGGTCTTTCACAACAGCCAACGCCTGCTGATTTGCCACCATTGTGACGCCCGCAAACCGCCGCCGGAGTATTGTCCCGCCTGCACCGAAAAATTCATCCGCCAGCGCGGATACGGCACCGAGCGGGTCGTGCAAGAAGTTGAGGAGAAGATTCCCGGCGCGCGCGTGGTGCGGCTTGACCGCGACACCACCCGGCAAAAAGGCGAACACGACCGCCTCCTGACTCCCTTTCGCCAAGGCGAAAGCGACATCCTGGTGGGGACACAGATGATCGCCAAAGGCTTGGATTTCCCCAATGTCACCCTGGTTGGAGTCCTCAACGCTGACTACGCCCTTTCGCTTCCCGATTTCCGCGCCGCCGAGCGCACCTTCACACTGCTCACCCAGGTGGCGGGACGGGCGGGCCGCGGCAAGCATCCCGGCGAAGTGTTCATTCAAACCTATTGCCCGGATCACTACAGCATCCAGCTGGCCCTCACCCAGGACTACAATGCCTTCTATGAAAAGGAAATCCGCTACCGCCGCCTGATCGGATTCCCGCCTTTTTCCCGCATTGTCCTGTGGCGCGTCGAATCCACCATCGAAGACATCGCCCGCGGCAAAGCCTGGGAACTGTACTCCATCCTGTCCGCCGCCCTGCAAGGCCACCAAGGTGTCACGTTGCTGCCGCCCGTAGAAGCACCACTCTACCGCCTGCGCGACTTCTTCCGATGGCAGATCGCGCTGAAAAGCCGCAGCCTTCCGGCCATCCGCTCCCTCCTGTCCAACAAGGCCCTGCTGAAATTCATCACCCTGCGCCGCAGGGAATTGCGCGTCATCCAGGATGTTGACCCCTCGGATATGCTATGATTCCATGAAGCGGATACGGATTCGCCGTTCCCCGGCCACATCCCGGAATGAGGGAGAATAAAATGACGTCCAAAACCGCGTTCACCCTCATCGAATTGCTGATCGTGGTGGCGATCATCGGCATTCTGGCCGCCATCGCCGTTCCCAACTTTTTGAACGCCCAGATCCGCGCCAAGATTGCCCGCAACTACGCCGATATGCGCTCCCTGGGGACCGCCATCGAGCAGTTGCGCCTCGACAAAGGTGTCATGTTGATCGACTGGTGGGATGATGACCTGGAAGCCGGCCACGAACGTTTACGCAGCGTCTTCAATCTGGTGGGCGCCGGTCCCGATTTTGAGGCGCGCAGCTGCCAGGCGGTGCTCGCGCCCCTCACCTCCCCCATCGCCTATATCACCTCCATTCCTTACGATCCGTTTCAACCAACACCCGGGGCGTATTATTATCTCGACGACGATCCCGAGTTCCCCGGCGAGGACCACGATTTCCCTTCGTTCAAATTGGCCACCGCGCATCTCTATGGCAACGTCGGCCTGCGTGTGGGCGAATGGGGCCTGGGCGGGATCGGCCCGGACGGCCGCTGGGGGGGACTAGGAACCAACAACTCCGCCACCCAGTTGACCTACCGGGGCATCAAATACGACGCCAGCAACGGCCTGGCCAGCCAAGGGGACATCATGTTCACCTCGCGGGGGGTTGAATAATCGGAATGAAGCATCATCGTGTGGGTATAAAATCTTCCAGGAATGCGTCGCTGGAGCGGAGTCTCTCGGCCCAGGATTGGAACCTGAATACACCGGCCCGCCGGATGCCAGATGCATCCGTCAGCCCATGCCGGAGCTATCCGCGCCCAGGATTGAACCCCTGGGTTATTTCAGACGTCCCCTGAAGGGGACTCATTACCGGGTAAAGTAAGGCTATCAGTTTCATCCGGGAGGTGCGTAACGAATGAGGTACAATCGATTTCAATCATTCCGGGATGAGGGAGAGATAATTTTGGTTTGGCTATCATCGATCCTCTCGAAGAGAAGAAAACCGGGGATCTGAATGAGCGTACGCCTTGCCGGATGAACCAGAAATAAGACAAACACTTTCCCCAAACAATCTTTTCCCGGAGGGAGAGGGAACGGGGAATGTGGGAACAATTTACTGGTACGGCTGGATAAGTCAAAGGAACCATGTGTCCATCGATCCTAATCGCCGATGACGAACTCAACACGCGCGAAGGGCTGCGCAAAGCCCTCGCTTCCGATTACCGCAAGGTGGATACCGCGGCGGATGGCAGCGAAGCCCTGGCCAAACTCAAGCGCCAGGATTACGACGTCCTGATCACTGACATCCGCATGCCCGGCCTCGATGGGATGCAGCTTTTGCAGAAAACCCGGGAACTCAGCCCGCCTCCCGGCGTGATCCTGCTTACCGCCTACGGCACCATCGAAATGGCCGTCGAGGCTATGAAACTCGGCGCGTACAACTACCTCACCAAACCCGTGAACCTGGACGAGCTCGAACTCCTGGTCAACCAGATCTTGGAGAAACGCCAGATCGAACAGGAAATCGAATTTCACCGCGAACGGGACCGCGCCGTGGAAGGCTTCGAGGGCATCGTCGGCGAAAGCCCCCCCATCCAGCAGTTGATCGGCCAGATCAAACAGATCGCGCCCACCAAAGCCACCGTGCTGATCACCGGCGAAACCGGGACGGGCAAGGAACTGGTCGCCCGCGCCATTCACAACCTCAGCCCCCGGCGGCACCGGTTGTTCGTGCCCATCCATTGCGCCGCTCTGTCCGAAAATCTGCTCGAGAGCGAACTCTTCGGCCACGAGCGCGGGGCGTTCACCGGCGCGATCAAACAAAAAAAAGGCCGCTTCGAGCAAGCTCATCAAGGAACCATCTTTCTGGACGAAGTCTCCGAAATTTCCGCCGGCATTCAAGTGAAATTGCTGCGCGTGTTGCAAGAGAAAGCCTTTGAGCGCGTAGGCGGAACCGAGACGATCTCCGTGGACATCCGCATCCTGGCCGCCACCAATGTCGATCTGCAAAAATTAGTCGACGAGGATAAATTCCGGGAGGATCTTTACTACCGCCTCAAGGTAGTCACTCTCGATATCCCGCCGTTACGCGAACGCGCTGGCGATATCCCCCTTCTGACCACCACCTTCATCCAACGCTACGCCCTCGAAAACGGCAAGGGCCCCATGCAAATCACCCCGGAAGCGCTCAACTGCCTCCAGAAATATCAATGGCCCGGCAATGTCCGCGAACTGCAGGGCGTGTTGGAAAGCATGGTCATCCTGGCCCGCGGCAACCGTCTGGATCTTGAAAACATCCCCCTCGAAATCCGGCGGCAAGTTCAGCCCGGACTTCCCCTGCCGGCGCCTCCCCTCCCTCCCGGCAACGCCACGCTGGCCGATATCGAGAAAAAAGTCATTCTCGAAACCCTGGAAAAATTCCAGGGCAACCGCACCAAGACCGCCGAAGCCCTGGGCATCGGCCGCCGCACCTTGATTCGCAAATTACATGAATATGGTGTAACCAAATCCTCGGAGGATAACGAATCATGACGCCAACCCAATCCACCCCATCCAACGGATCTCATGAAAGAATCAACCTGAACATTCGGAAGATCGTGCTGGCAGGGATTCTGGGGGGAATTCTGGCCGGCGGTTCCCCGATGGCTTTGGCAGCAGAACCGGAGGCCCCGCTGGATGTCTTCGCGTTTCCCTCCATTCAGCACATGGTGTTGATTGAAGGCGGCGGGTATTTTCCCATCTTGAACAATATGGGAAACGATCTCTATGCCGTGTTCCGCACCGGCGGCGGGCATCTGGGGCGCGGCGGCGCGCTGGTCATCACCCATTCCCTGCCGGATACCGCCCGCTGGTCACCGCGGATCACCGTGGTGGACGGCCCCGAGGATGACCGCAATCCCGCCGTGGGTTTCGGAAAAAACAACCGGATCATCGTGGGTTATCACGAGCAAGGCAGCTACACGCCGGAGGGAAAATACCAGCCCAGCCTCAACAAGGCTCTCTGCAAGGTCACCCTTTCCGATGACCTGGGAAATACCTGGTCCACTCCCCAACCCTTGGGTATCGCCGGCCTGGAGACGTGTTCACCCTATGGGCGGATCATTTCGTTGCCGGACGGCACACTGCTGATGAACGTCTATGGCCCCTACACGGATACAGTTCCCGGTATGGAAGCCGTGGACAAGAATCAAGGCGATTACGCTTACCTGGTCCGTTCCACCGATAACGGCCAGACGTGGAAGGATCCTTCCCTCATCCTGGCCGCTCACAACGAGACCGCCCTGCTTCGCCTGTCCGACGGGCGGTTGCTGGCCGTGTCACGTGGCAGCACCAATCAACAACGCCTGGATTACACGCTCAGCCTGGATGAGGGCCGCACATGGTCCGAGCCCTTGCGGCTTACAGGGCCCAGTCAGCATCCCGCCGACCTGATCCCGCTTTCCAACGGCTGGATTCTGATGCTCTTCGGCGACCGCAGCGGCAGTGAGCACACCATCAAAGGGATCATTTCCCGCGACCACGCCTTGTCCTGGGATGTGGATCATACCCTCATCCTCTCCCGCCCGGTGAAAGGGGATTTCGGCTATCCCAGCGGGGTGTTGCTTCCCAACGGCAACCTAGCCTACATGTACTATTGGGCCGGCCCCGCTAAGGACGCTTATGATTATTCCCATGCCCGCGGGTACGTAATTCAATTCAAGGAATCCGACCTGATCGCGGCGTATGAGGAGTGGTTGGGGGAATGAGCAAGCCGAAACGCAGAATTGCCCCATCCAGGTCATGCTTGGGGTAAGAATCAAATTTTCCTGATTGGATTGCCGATTGAGAAATTCTCCCGCTGAGGCCCCATCCGCCACACCAAGATTATCCTGCGGTCCTCTCCGATTCCATGGCTAGCGGCAATCGATCCCCCGTAAAACTGAAAACGGCCCGCCGGGGGCCGTTGAACTGTTCGGTGAAATGGCCAGGCCCAGATTTGAACTGGGGACACAAGGATTTTCAGTCCTCTGCTCTACCAACTGAGCTACCCGGCCCGGTGTGTAATAAATAAACTTGCAACCTGCCCTTCTGTCAAGGCGAATTGAAGGACGAAAAGATATTTTAACCATCCGGCCTTCTAATGAAAAGCGGGGGACATGAGGAAACATGATTTGTCATGAAAAAAATCCTAAATCCCATGCTTCGGAAATGGTCCACCATCATAAACCAATGACGGGTTTCTATGACCAGATTCAATCCGTAAGTGCGGCCGGCCTTATCAAGTTTTGGGGAGAAAAACGGTTGACGAAGCTCGATCTTTGGAGAGAATCGTGAAATCATGAGGTATTCGTTCTTTGAATTCTCCAGGAAGGCTCCTTCCCCAGCGGATGGACACGGTAATGAATCGATCGTTTACGCTGATCGAATTGCTGATTGTAGTGGCGATCATCGGAATTTTAGCCGCGATCGCCGTGCCGAATTTTTTGAACGCCCAAGTGCGCGCGAAGGTGTCCCGCGCGAAAGCGGATATCCGCACGATGGAAAACGCCGTCATGATGTACATGATCGACAACAACGGGCGCCCCATCGACTGCGATGACCCCGGTTCCGGCGCCTATCTGGGCGGCTTGGGTTGCGGCACGCCCCAGAATGGCGCACCCGAGGATGTCAAGGGCGTGCCGGAATTCAGTTTCGCCCCGATTTTCATGAGTTTCAGTCAGCTGCGGATCTTCACCACGCCGATTGCCTACCTCAGCGGCACCTCCTTGATGGATGCCTTTTGCAGCAAATGCGCCATCACGTACAACACCCGTTATTCCGGTTCCGCCAAGCAACCGGAGAGCTTCACCTTTTCCAGTCTGGGACCGGATCACCTGACAGGGGATTGGGGATTCTTTTTCCGTCCCGGGGGCAATCCGGATGGCGTGCAATACGATCCTTCCAATGGATTGACGGCGCGGGGCGATATTTTCGTCTCCAACGTCTTTTCGGATATCGACAGCAACCGCAGCAAAACCGGCCGCCTCAGTTACTAAGCATGGCAGGGTGGATTGCGCGCATGAAATCCCCTGCCGGAATGATACATTGTCCCGAAGGAGAACCACCCATGCGATTCGTTTTGAGAATCCTTCCATTCACAATCGGACGGCTTGTGATTCCCGGCCTCATGGTTTGGCTGAATCTCCCAGCCCAGTCCGGCGATTCTGTCCTATGGAAACATAAATCAACAATCCATGGAGATCTGCCGGTTCCCAATGCCGGAAACCAACAGACCGCCAGTGCGGTCTTTGATGTGGACAAGGACGGCGTCAACGATTTCGTCATCACCGAACGCACCCAGGCCCCCGCCGTAGTCTGGTACCGCCGCGGCGCGGACGGCTGGACGAAATACGTGATCGAGGACGGCGTGCAGTATATCGAAGCCGGAGTGGACTATTTCGACATCGACAGTGATGGCGATCTCGACTTCGTGGCGGGGGGGGATTGGAGAGAAAACCGGATATGGTGGTGGGAAAATCCCTACCCGGATTTGAAGCCGGATGTCCCCTGGAAACGCCGCGAGATCAAGAATTCAGGCCAGCCCAAGCACCACGATTGCTTGTTCGGGGATTTTGATGGAGACGGTCAGGCGGAATTCGTCTTTTGGAACCAAGGCGGCCGCCACTTGTACCTGGCTGAAATCCCCGAAGATCCCCGCGCCACCGAACCATGGAACTGCGTGGTGATTTATTCCTACAGCGGCGACAGTGAAATGCAGCAACGCGGAACGTATCCTTCATTCAAATCCATTAACGAGCATGAAGGGCTGGCCAAGGCGGATATCGACGGCGACGGCAAAGTGGACATCATCGGAGGCGGCCGGTGGTTCAAACACATCGAGGGGACCACGTACGCCGAGAACATCGTGGACGCCGGCTACGCGTTTTCCCGTGCGGCGGCCGGGCAACTCATCGAGGGCGGCCGCCCGGAGATTGTCTTGGTGGTCGGGGATGGAGTGGCTCCCCTCATGCTGTACGAATGGCAAAAGGGAACCTGGCGCGGCCGCGAAATCCTGCCGGAAGTGGATAACGGCCATTCCCTCGACGTTCTTGATTTCAACGGGGACGGGCATCTCGATATCTTCAATGCGGAAATGCGCTTCAACAACGGCAATCCTGACGCAAAGAATTTGATCCTGTTGGGCGACGGCCAGGGTAATTTCACGCCGATTCAGGTCTCCAGCGGCATTGGATTGCATGAATCCAAAATCGCCGACCTGGATGGCGACGGCGACTATGACATTCTAGGTAAACCATACAGCTGGCAGGCTCCGCGCCTGGATATTTGGCTAAACCTGAGCCGGTGATCCTCCCCTCGTCCCTGGTAACCCATGCCTAGGGTTTTGAACACCGCGAGAATCATTTACTTTTCCTGTCTGGAGAAACACCGCCATGCGCCTTGCGACATTCGCCCTGTCCGCCGTTCTCCCCGTACTCACGATGCCATCATTTCTAAGCTTGGCCGAAGACCGGATTACCGTGCAGCCGCAAGACAACGGCCGGGCGCTGGTCAATCCTTTCATGGGATGGACCTTCCATCACTACAGCAACATCATTACCAACTATGGTAGCAAACTGGAGCCTTCGGACACCTTGGACGATTTCCCCGGCCTCTCGGTCATCTATTTGCGTCTGCCGTGGGCCTTCATCGAGGAGGAGGAAGGAGTTTTCAACTGGTCCATCGTCGATACGCCCGCGCAGCGCTGGATCGACAAAGGCCTGCGGGTGGCGTTCCGCTTTACGTGTTCGGAATCCTGGATGGAATACGCCACACCCCGGTGGGTCGAACAGGCAGGCGCGAAAGGATACCGTTTTACGCCAGGAAAAGGAACCGACGCCAATGGCCCTTACTGGGAACCGGATTTCAACGACCCCATATTTCTCGAAAAGCTGGAACATTTCCTGGCGGCGGCGGCGCGGCGCTATGACGGCCATCCGGATGTGGATTTCATCGACGTCGGCTCTATGGGTGTCTGGGGCGAAGCCCATACGTTTGCCAGCACCCGGATCAATTATTCATTCGAAGTAATCAAGAAGCACATCGATCTCCACACCCGGTATTTCAAAAAAACCTTGTTGGCCATCAACGACGATTTCGCGTTCCATGACGAGAAGGCGGTCCGGTACGCGTTTGAGCAAGGCATGACCCTCCGCGATGACAGCATCCTGGTGCAGGCGCCGCCGAAGCATTATTTCCACGCGGATTTGGCCCAACAAGTATGGCGGAACTTGCCCGTGATCCTGGAGAACGAGCATTACGGAGCATCCCGCGACCGGGGCAACTGGGGCGACGGTTCCAAGTACCTCGAAGCCATCGAAGATTACCATGCCGCTTACGCTTCGATCCACTGGTGGCCCCGGGAATTCCTGAGCGAGCAATCCGCCCTTATCGATCAGATCAACCGGCGCCTGGGATACCGCCTTCAACCGCGGGAAATCTCATGGCCGAAAGACACTACACTCCAAGAAGCCTTTACCGTTAAAATGACCTGGGCCAACGCCGGTGTCGCGCCTTGTTATCCAGGTGGATTTCCCGCCATCACCTTGAAGGATGCCCAAGGCGGCATCGTGGCGGTTTTCACTTGCGAATCCTTCGACGTGAAATCATTGGAAGTAGGGCCGAAAGACGCCATTCCAACCCAAACCATTGAATTCAAAGCCAAATTTGCCCGAAATATGCGGCCCGGAACGTTCGAGGTTTTTCTTTCTGTCGGACGGAGGGATGGAACGCCGGTGATCGCGTTGCCGCTTGATTCAAACGACGGCCACCGCCGCTATAAGTTAGGACAAATCGAAGTGCGGGAAGGGTGAGGAACGGGTGAGAGGTGCCGTGGTATCGGTTGTTCAATTTATTTTTGAAGGCTCCACCTTATTTTTGAAAGCTCCACCATTTTTGAATGCTACACCGCCCGCTCCGCAGGTCCTGGCCGCGTGGTTCCGGTTTCCAGAGATCGTATTAAGCTTGTGAATTCATCCAACGCTCCGCGAGGTATCGAACGACGGAGAGAGGCGTATGGCCAACTCCGGGCTGATTCCCGTCCGGCCATTGAGAATGCGGGATCGTGTTTTCCAACTCACTCTGCAAGCGCCTTGGCCCTAATAGTTCCAGGTTTCGTTCCTATATCTTAAAAAATCTCCCAAATATTTTACTAAATTGATCTACATTGACAAATTATCGAATACAAGGATACTACTCCTCATTCCACCATGCTGAATCACCTGGATCCGATAACCTCTCCCCTCGGAATGGATTGGAGATTTCCATGCGATTCGAAACCAAAGCGGTGCATGAAGGTGTCGCGATCGATTCATCCTATAATTCGGTCATCACCCCCATCTATCCCACCTCCACGTTTGCCTTTGACGAGATCGGCAAAAACCGGGGGTACGATTACACCCGGTCCGGCAATCCCACCCGCGCCGCGCTGGCCCGCAACATCGCGGCCCTCGAAGGGGGAACGGACGCCTGGATCACCTGCACGGGCATGGCCGCCGAAACCTCCGTGCTCTTTCTGTTTAAACAAGGTGATCATCTGATCACGGGGAACGACATTTACGGAGGAACCTACCGCCTCCTGATTAGCGCCTTCAGCCAGTTCGGCTTGGAGTGTTCGTTTGTCGATATGCAAGAGCCCGCCCAAGTCGAGAAAGCCATCCGTCCCAACACGAAGGGAATCTGGATCGAAACTCCCTCCAACCCGCTATTGAATATTGTGGACATCGCGGCGGTAACAGAGATCGCGCGAAAGCATAATTTGATTACCATCTGTGATAACACCTTTTTGTCGCCCTATTTTCAGCGCCCGTTTGAGTTTGGTGTGGATATCGTCGTGCATTCCACCACCAAATACCTCAATGGCCATAGCGACGTGGTGGGCGGCGCGGTAGTGGTCCGCAGTCCGGAACACGCCGAGAAAGTGGGATTTTATGTCAACTGCCTGGGAACCGCCGGTTCGCCTTTCGACGCGTGGCTGGTGTTGCGGGGTGTCAAAACCCTCCCCCAGCGGATGGAAGCGCATCAAAAAGGAGCAATGGCCATCGCCCATCACCTTCATGCGCATCCCCTGGTCAAGCAAGTATACTATCCGGGCTTGAAAAACCATCCCCGGCATGAACTGGCCCAACGGCAGATGTACGGCTTCGGCGGGATGGTTTCTTGTGAACTGGATACCGACAAAGTGGATCCCGTTGTGTTCTTCAACCATGTGAAATTGATGTCCTTGGCGGAATCGCTGGGTGGAGTGGAAACACTTATCGAACAACCCTGGACCATGAGTCACGCTTCCATGCCCGAAGAGGCCCGGATCACCGCGGGCATCACCCCAGGTACGGTGCGTATTTCCGTGGGGATCGAGCACCCGGATGACCTTATCGCCGACCTCGAACAGGCGCTGGAGCAAGCCCGCCTGTAATCGCGAGATGGAACTGACAGGGTTTCAACTTGTTGATGAAACTTCGTCCGCAATACAGCCCAACCTCCCTTCATAAACGGAATTGAGAGCGTCAATCACCATGAAACGGCGCCGTCTGGACAAAAAAATTATCGCTAAGCGGGCACAAGCGGCATGGGAAATGGCCGATCCTTGCCGGCTGTGTCCCCGGCATTGCGGCGTTCGGCGGCGTGAGAACAAGAAAGGCGTCTGCGGGACCGGCCGCGCGGCCAAGGTATCCTCATATTTCCCTCATCATGGGGAAGAGCGTTGTTTACGGGGGACACGGGGTTCGGGAACCATCTTCTTTGCCGGATGCAACCTGGGGTGCATATTTTGCCAAAATTACGAATTGAGCCAGCTAGGCGAAGGACGGGAAACGGCGCCGGAAGAGTTGGCCGCGGCGATGATGTACCTACAGGAAGCGGGATGCCATAACTTGAATCTGGTTACTCCGACGCATGTGGTTCCGCACATTCTGGACGCGCTGGGCGTGGCGGTGGAGGCAGGGTTCACCCTGCCCATCGTGTACAATTCGGGCGGCTACGATGCAGTGGAAACACTGACGTTGTTGGAAGGCATTGTGGACATCTATATGCCGGACTTCAAATACTGGGATCCGGTGGCTGCGGAGCAGTTGTCTGGAGCCGGCGATTATCCCATGACGGCTAGGCAAGCCGTGAAAGAAATGCACCGCCAAACCGGCGACCTGGTGCTGGATGACCACGGGATCGCCGTACGCGGTTTGCTGGTCCGGCATCTCGTGTTGCCCAACGGCATGGCGGGAACGCGGGATATCATGCGTTTTTTGGCCGATGAAATCTCGTCCGATACCTTTGTGAACGTCATGGGGCAATATCACCCTTGCTGGCGCGCGCGAACGGTGGCGGAAATCAACCGGCCGGTGCGGATCGAGGAAATAATTCGAGCCAGGCAAGAAGCCCTGGCGGCGGGTCTGCGGCGCTTCGCGGATTGAATTCTCACTCTGGCCGGCGCGCAAAAAAAACCCGGAGAAGGAATCCGGGCTTGGCAAAATCATTGGAACTGATCGTCAACTGATCGTCATTTGTACAACTGCCAGTCGGAGGCCGCGGATTGGGCTCCTTTGAGAACCACATTCGTGAAGGTGCCCGTCGCGATCTGACCGGTATCGTGGGCCGTTACGCCGAGTCCGACGTAGATCGGATCGGTCATGGGCACGTCGTGGCTGTCTACGAGAACCCAATTCCCATTCGCATCCAGGTACAAGCAATTAAACGTATTGCCGATCCGCTCAAAACGATGCCGTGCGCCATTCAGTCCCACCGGGCGCTTGTCGCTGGCCGTGCTTCCCTTGGAGTTGGTGTCATTCGCGACCGTTCGCCATTGCATGCTGTACTGGCCGTCCCGCCGTACCCGGGTGCAGGTATTGACCGCCCCGGGGGTGAGATCCTGGCGCGCCATGAGCATGGCTTTGATCCAGTCTTGCGTCGCTAAGCCACCCGAGACTCCGACCGTGGCTTCCAGCACGAAGTCGCCGTTCCATTGCTTGTAAACAAAATGAAAAGCGTCGGCCTCGTTCCAAACATCATCTCCACTTCCGTTGACAGTATAGGTATCCGTGGCCGCGTCATAACTGGCGCTCCCCGCCGCCCCCAACCGTCCGTTGTCGATGTCCATGCTGCCTTCAAAGATGCCGATCTGCGCGTTCGCGGAGAGAACGGCTCCGGTAAAGGCCAAGGACAAAATCGAGATGAATACTCCTGTTTTTTTCATAATGCCTCCCCTTTAGAAAATCTTCATAAAATCATGTCGCTTAAGCGAACACATCATATTTATCATAGATTCATTCGATTGAAAAGGCGTGAAAATCATTTTATCCGGGAAAAAGTCCAAAGATTGCGTTAGGCCAAAAATTCAGAATGAACCGATGATGGAAGAAAAAAATGGCCATTCATGGCTTCCACTCAGCGAAACTCTCTACCATCCGCACCCCATCCTCATGACCGATGGCTTTCATGACCTCAACGGCCCAATCATAGTTGGAATGGGGTTTCCCCAGAAACACCACCCGGGTGGGCCACAACATCCCGGCCACGTGAGGCAGATCGGTGATCCGCAGGCAATTCAGCATTTCGAGGGCTTCGCCACGGCCGTCGGGTGAACTGGGCGCGTCTTGGGTGGCCGGGGGATTCTGCAGCAGCACCGTATGGATATGCCCATCCAGCAACGCGGCGTAGAGGGCGATAGCCGCCATTTCATCCCGGGCGGCAAGGGCGATTTGCGCGGAATCAACCCCAGGCAACTGCCGGAGGGTTTGGAGAGCGCGCAGGACATCATACACCCGCATGGAGGCCACGGTGCGGCCGGTCCAGGCGGCGGCGCGGCGGATGTGCCATTGCAACTCCGGCCCCCAACTGGTCTCGCCTACTCCGCGGACTTCGAGAAACGCGCGGTTCCAAGTTCCCGGCAGTCCGGAGGAGAAACCTTCGGAATCCCAGCGGTTTTCGTTGGGATTGCGCAGCACCAGCAGTACCGGGCGTTTTTCAGCAAGCGCTTCGCCCCATTGGCAATCGAGTTTCAGGCGGTAACCTTCCTCGGAAACAAAACTGTAGCGGGATGTGCCGTAGCGGCCTTCAAGGCTCCGAAATTCGAGGCGGATGCTTAAATCCGGCGGATTGGGGGGAAACGCGCCAAAGGTTTTTTCACGCAGGAAATCAATAACCTTCGATCGATGATTCCGCAGATCGTTTTCACTTTCGATGACGGGCGGGGCGGCCATTTTCTGGAAGGAATCCTGGATGGTCTTCGTGCGGTCGTCCGCGGGCACGCCATTTACGTAAGCCCGGAGTTGCTCATCGGAGAGCATGGCGGACTCGGATTCGTCGATATCGCCCACTTGTTCGGGGGGGACATCCTTGCCCAACAGGTGTTTTAAGAAGAAGGAAAAGATCTTTGTGCGCGAGATTTCATGGTAGGAATGCCCGCCGGGCGTTTCCACCAGCAGGCAGTGATCGCCCGCGCCGTACAGGTCATAGATTTTTTTGACTTTGCTGAACGAATCACGGACAGATTCGATGGAATACAGGCCATCCCGGTTGGCGGAAGCGGCCAGCAACGGCCGGGGGGCAATGAGCGCGCCGATGTCGTGATAATCGATGCGGTACGTATTGATAGGCATCATGCAGTCGCAATGACCGTCAACCGTCCGCTGGTGCACGTGCGCCTCGACGGTTCCGGTGCCGCAGACCGGAGCGCAGACCTTGATCCGGGGATCCGCGGCGGCGATATACCAGCTCTGAGAACCGCCGCCGGAAATCCCAGTAACGCCTAATTTATCTGGATTTACGTCTTTTCGTTCACAAAGCAGATCAAGGCCGCGGATGGCGTTCCATAACTCCACTCCACCAGGGGTATAACCGCGGCTGTACCAGTTGAACCAGCCCCGGGCATAACAACCATGGTGCTCACCCAGCACTTCCCCATATTGAATGGTCTCGATAATCAAACACACGAAGCCCAGTTGCGCGAATTTGCGGGGATGGGCCTGGTAACTGGTTTTTTGCGTGCGGGAATGGCCGCAGACATACAACACGGCAGGCGCGGGTTCCTGGAGATTGTCGGGGACATACAAGTTGGCCGGGACATACAGGCCGGGAAGCGATTCATAATAAAGCTTGATAATATGAAACCCGTCTTGTTGGATGACTCCCGTCTCCTTCACATTCAGAGGCGGCCGGGGGCCTTCCAGGGGGACATCGGTGAGACTGCACATCTCGAGGAATTGGAGGTAGCGCTGGTCCCGGACGGCTTGCCAAGCGGCCAGGGTATCGATGCCATCGAGGGAATGTTGCGTCACCTCCCGGGCGGCATGGTTCAAATAATTCAGGATGTTGTTGTCCTGATCCAGGGCGGCCTGAGCCTGAATGCTAAACGCTTCTTCTCCATACCCGTTCGAAATCCAGAAACAACAAACCATCAAGCCTAATAGAAAACCAATGCGCATGGCTTATCCTCCCCTCGGATTGGATGGAAAATCCGATTCTATCATTTATGCGTCGGCGAAAGCAACTTTTTTGGCGTGAATTGTGCGCGCCTCTTGGTAAAACCCAGGCAAATAGAGTAGTGTAATAGATCAAAAATCGCCCATCGCGTAATCTCGGAATCCCATCGGATTGTCAATGATCCAGGATCCCGCGGGATGTGGGAGTCCGACGGAGGCGAGGAGGGATAAACCTGGCGAATAGAGGTTACCGACATGTTGCATCGCAAAATACTTTTGCCTGAAGATCAAATGCCGACCCAGTGGTTAAACCTGATCCCCTACTTAAAGAAGCCCCCGGCGCCTTACCTGGATCCCATGACGGGTCAACCCGTCTCGCCGGAACAGATGGGTGTGATTTTTCCCCGGGCGCTCCTCGAGCAGGAAATGAGCACCGAACCGTGGATCGATATTCCCGAACCGGTTCTGGATTTTCTCAGCCTGTGGCGTCCCTCTCCCCTCATGCGGGCGTACAATTTGGAAAAAGCGCTGGGCACCCCGGCCAAAATCTATTATAAAAACGAAAGCCTCAGCCCGGCGGGCAGCCATAAACCGAACACCGCGGTCGCGCAAGCGTATTACAACAAAATGGAAGGCGTGACCCGGATGACCACCGAGACCGGAGCGGGCCAATGGGGCAGCGCGCTGGCGCTGGCCTGCAACCATTTCGGACTGGAGTGCATGATTTACATGGTCCGGGTCAGTTACGAGCAAAAGCCCTACCGGAAGTCCATGATGCATGTATGGGGAGCGGAAGTGGTGCCCAGCCCCTCTCCGCGCACGCAGGCCGGACGGGCCATCCTGGAAAAAGACCCGGATTGCCCCGGCAGCCTGGGCATCGCCATCAGCGAGGCGGTGGAAGACGCGGCCCTGCGCGAGGATACCAAATACGGCCTGGGAAGCGTGTTGAACCACGTGTTGCTGCACCAAACCGTCATCGGGCTCGAAGCCAAAAAACAATTCGAGATGATCGGCGGTTATCCGGATATCGTCATCGGCTGCGTGGGCGGCGGGAGCAATTTCGCCGGCACCGCGTTCCCCTTCTGCGTGGATAAGTCCCATGGGCGGGACGTGCGGATCATCGCCGTGGAGCCAACCGCATGCCCGACGATGACCAAAGGCCAATTGACCTACGATTTCGGCGACACGGCGAAGATGACGCCTCTCATACGCATGCACACGTTGGGGCACGATTTCATTCCGCCCAGCATCCATGCCGGGGGATTGCGGTATCACGGCGTGGCGCCGTTGATTTCGTGCGCGATTGAGGAAGGATTGATCGAAGCGCAAGCGGTAGGTCAAACGGCAGTATTCGAAGCAGGAATCCAATTCGCGCGTTCGGAAGGCAGCGTCCCGGCTCCCGAAGCCGCCCACGCCATCCGCGCGGTGATTGACGAAGCCCTGAAGGCCAAAGAAGAAGGCAAAGAAAAGACGATCTTCTTCAACTATTGCGGCCATGGGCATTTTGACATGGCCTCATATGACCGCTACTTTGCCGGCGGCCTGGAGGATTACGAATACCCGGCCGAGAAGGTGGCCGAATCATTGGCCCACTTGCCCAAGGTGGGGGGCTGACCGCAGCAGGCCGGTACAACTGATTCCCCTGCCCCACTGATTTCCATGCCCCTCGGCGGCCGCTCCGTTGAGGGGCATGAGAATTTAGCCCCTCCGAGTGACGGGAAACCGTCTGGTTTCTTTCACAAAATTATTCAACCCGGAAGCGGCTATCGGATTCCCCAGGCCGTCTACCAAGCGGCAACAAAGCATACAATACGATGAAAGCCGAGAAAAAAACCGCGCTGCCGCGGTGAATTCGCAGCAGCAACCGCTGGGCTTGCGTGCCGTAAATCGCGAACATCGCCAACACGGATGACAAAATCAGCGGAACCGCCGCAATCAGGATCAACCAAAAACAGCCGTGCCACAGAATGGAACCGGAAGAGCATTCCGCGTGGCGCGGCGCGCGGGCGAGGGCGAGAAATGTTATACAAACCGCAAAGACCGGCGCCATTCCCGCGTGCAAGAAATGGCGGTAGCCGCTCAGACCCGCCTCACCCCAAAACGCGGGATAGGCCGTGAGAAACAACCCGGCGAAACCCATCAGCACCGCGCAACCGGCGACTCGTTGAATAAATGGAATAAATGATTTGGTTGTGATGGAGGGTGGCATAACAGAAGATTCCTTGAATTTTTATTCTTTCCCTGATAACCAATCCATCACGCGGACCAGCCCTCGCGCGCTATAAATCCATAAAATCAGGATCAGGATTCCCGCGCAGGCCAGGGTGACAATCTTAAACCAGGGACGGAAGCGGAACGAAAACGCGAACACGCGCGTATAGGCTTCATCCAGGCCTTCGAATGCGATCATCGTGTACGGTGTGCTGTTGACCGCCGCGAAGGGCGAATCCACCGCCACCGTTCCAAAGAAGAACGGGGAGTCTTCAGTATGGCAATCCTCACACCCCCGAACCCCGAGCGATTGCGCGGCGGGGCGGACATCATGGGCCACGGGCCACAGATACGGCCGCGCGGCGGGGTGATCCATGGACTGGAGATTCTGCTCCCCGTTCAATTGGAAAGCCCGGCCGCCGCAGACATATACCGGCTTACCCGGCAGGTCAGGCAGAGCGGCCAGCGCCTGCAATCCCTGCTTGATAGACTCCTCCGTGAGCACCGGCCGGTTCCCTTCCCCCCCGGCGGTTTTTTCATTGACTGATATCGCTGGAAGAGTTTGCTGCACAAGACGCAGAGGAAGCGGCGTGATGGCTGCATCCTTCAGCGATCCCCAAAACGCGGGCCATATCAGGTTATGCGGCGCGATGTTTCCTTGGGCCGATTTCGCGAAGACCGGCGTGAAGATGGCGGGCGGCGCACCGTCCGCCTTGTCCACGTTCAACATGCCGAGACCATGCGCCAGGGAGGTCTTCACCCGGCGGGCGGTATCGCCCGGCCATGGCCCGGAATGGCAGACGGTGCAGGTCAGGCGTTCAAAGTGGACAGGCGGCAGCCCCTTATGCTGGGGGACCGGGGCGGCCTTGCGGCCCTCGCGCGGCTGTAGCGACCCCTCCGATCCCAGGTGGCATCCCTGGCAGGTCAATTCATCCGCCAGGGGATTCGGTGAGGTCTCCGATTCCCCCTCATAGCCGCGGGTGATTTGATGATCCAGCCCGTTGCGGTGGCAATCCACGCAGGTCAATCCGGCGGCGAGATGGATATCCTCGTCCTGGGTCCATTTGCCGAAACGGTCCGGCCCCACGAGATAAGAGGAGTGGCAATAGTAGCATCGTTCCGGCGGTATCTTGCGGACGATATCGAAAAACACTTTTTGTTGCGAATCGAACGTGCCGGCCCGGTACGCCACGGCGGGGGGAATCAGTTTGGGATCGCTGGGCGGCTCGGGCATTTGGTAATCGTAGGTGTCCGTCATGTCCTTGGCCGAGCCGGTGACTAAGGCAAAGCTGCTGGTGGACGCGGCCGCCCAACGGAAATTCTGCTTGGCGATCTGGACGGCATATTGCGCCTGGTCGTGGGCCGGATCGGCGTCATGGCAGGCCAGGCAGTTGATCTCCAAATTGCCCGAGACGAAGATCCGCATCACCTGGTCTGGATTGGCCTTGGTGTCCCACTCGCCCACGCCGCCGCCGGGAAGATGCCGCCCGAAACGTTGGACGAATTCCCAGGGCGTCAACTCCAATTGTTCTGGCTTATAGGTTCCCGGCCAGGAACGATAGGACAACGGGATCTGGGTTCCGGTGCGGGAATCCATCCAGATCCACGGGTGCCCGGGACGGCCCGCGGCGATGGCGGGATTGTTCATATTGAAATGCCAGCCCGTCTGAATTTGGTCATAGGCGTGGCATTTCAACGCGCAGGTTTGTTTGGAAGAAAAAGGCAACAAGGGATCGTCATCCGGCGCGATGTCTATTCCGTTCTCATCCAGGAGTGGAATCAAATGGACGGGTACCGCGCGGCTCCCGTCACTGACATCGCCAAGGAGGGGTTCGTCTGGAGTTTCAGCGCTCCCAGCCGCGAGGATCCAAATCAGGAGGAACAGGAAGGAGAAGATTGATTTCATCATGCCAGGATGCGGCTCCAAGGATGTGATTTAGGGATTCGGGCGGATACCCAGGTCCGCCCTTAGAAAAAACCCTCCCGATTGAAACTTAGAATCCAATGCCATTATCGGGAAAAAAAGCGCGGCTCACCTGGAGGTTCGCCCTCCCGTTTTCCTCTTACACCTGAAAATCCTCCGGTTTGAATTCAAGCTTCTCTCCTTTTTCCGCCGCCTCGTTGATTTTCAACACGCAGACGGTCGTAACATACGCGGTTTCCGCCGGGCAGTTGAGTTTTTCCTTGCCGCGAATGGCGTTGAAGAAGTTCTCCAGATGGGGCTTGTGGACTGGATCGTTGAATTGCACCGGGAACGCGTAGCTGGGGGGAATCACGGTCTCCTGGACATCGAGCACGGCGTCAGATTTCGGCTTCTCTTTTTCCTTCGCTTTCTGTTCCAGGCTTTCTTTCGTCTCAGCCAGAATGCCCAGTTTCTGCCACTTGTCCCAATCGGGGGCGGCGGGCTCACGGTAAACCTTGCAGCGCCCGGAGACTTCGGAGAGGCTCAGCGTTCCCTGGTCGCCCATGAGGCTTTCGAAATAGCCATAATTGCTGTTGCTGGAAAGCGTTTGGTAGAGCGCGCGGATCGTTTTGCCTTCCATACCGTATTCCACGATGCTCATCACAGCGTCATACCACTCGTGGGTTTTGGTGTCGTAATAATCGGTTCCTCCGCTGGCCAGGACCGATTGCGGGGGGCGGTTGAAAAACCAATTGAACACATCGATCTGGTGCGACCCCAGTTCCCCTAACGGGCCGCCGCCCAGGTGCTTGTACCATTGCCAGTTGCGGAATTGCTGCATCGATTGGAAGCCGTATTGTTTTAGCGTGGCCTCATCCAGGGGGGCGCGCTTGGGCCAACCGCGGTCGGGCTGGACAGGGCGGTTCCATTGGCCGTTGGCCGCCGTGATCAAGCCCAGCAGTTTGGTTTCGTTGAGGATGTGCTCGTAACAGTACCGGTACCAGGGATTGCTGCGGCGTTGAAAACCGATCTGCAGGAGTTTCCCGGTTTCCTTGGCCGCCTGGACCATCTGTTTCGCGCCCTCGAGGGTGTTGGACATGGGGGCTTCGCAATAAACCGGCAGGCCGGCCTTCAGGCAGGCTACAGTTTGCTCGGCGTGGCAGAAGTCGGGCGTGGCGATGAGCACGGCGTCCAGACCTTTTTCGTTGGCCAGGAGTTCCTGGTAATTCGCGTAGGTTCTATGTTCCTGCTGGAAGCCCGTGAGGATGCGCGCGGCTTGCTGCAGGTTGTAATTTTCCCAGATATCACAAACCGCCTGGAACTTGATTCCCGGGATTTTCAGAGCCGCGTTGAGCAGCATTTGACCTTGCGTGCCTGCTCCGATCAGGGCCACCCGCAGGTCTCCCGGTTCGAAGGAAGCCGTCTCCCCGGATGCCCGCGCGGCCAACACCAAACTGCCGCTTGCGGCCACCGTGGACCGCAAAAATCCCCGCCTGTCATAGGTATGGCTGTGTGTGGTTTCGTTCACGGTATCGTTTCACTCCACTAAATGGCTTTTGAAAATCCGGAGTAAAGAATTATGGTTCATACGGCAAGCGAATGTAATCCGGGCGGACACCTAAGTCCTCCCCTACGTCTTTCCCTCACCCTATCCCTCTCCCGGGGGAATGACTGGACGGGAG
>ERZ795060.1666-NODE-1666-length-25205-cov-6.777376_pt1 | contig 25205 bp, 25 predicted proteins | sample MGYA00375144_ERZ795060 | MGnify/ENA primary metagenome ERZ795060 (study PRJEB30189, sample SAMN05720157) | activated sludge metagenome | isolation source: anaerobic digester from wastewater treatment plant | place: Japan | collected 2015-05-15 ...
TCCTCCAAAGAGATGTTTCGGTAGCTATGGGTCCTGAAACTCTGGGAACCCCTGGTGACCTATCTAGGATATGGGTAGCTTTTACCCACCAGGAGACGGGTGAAATCTATCTGGCAAGGTCAGATGATGAATGGAATCAGTGGGAGGAATATATTCATATTATCTATGCCCCTTCAGGGAGTTATCAGCCTTCCCTAACCTTTGGTCAAGATGGTTGGCACAGGATGGCAGTTACCCTTATCCCGGCGGGAGAGGAAATACCTGAAGTTTGGATTATCGAACCCCCTTATTCTGGAGATGGTATTCGGAGATTAGACCTAGGCGAACATTCTAGGATATTTCAAGACTACTGGGGAAACACTTGGGTATTTTATTACAAACCAGAGGTTGGGGCTATCTACTCTAAGAGTAGCAAGGATAACTTTGCAACCGCAACTGAGATAAACCTCTCGAATAAAGGCTATCCTCCTTTAGGGGTTAGACTTGTGTATTGGAAAGTTACCCCTTATCACAATCAGCTTAGAAATGTCCTTTTCTTTGGTTCTGGAAAAAATATGCCTTTTTATGTAGCCTCTCAAATAGAAGATATTTACACCGTAGGGTTAGATTTATATATAACTAGATGGAATCGCTCCCCGTTGGAAGGGGTTATAGTTGAGGTTGAAGGTCAAAGCGGGATTACAAATAAGGAAGGTCTTGTGACGTTTTACAAGCTTCCTTATAACACCAATGTGGAGATTAAACTCTCTCACCCTTCAATGGGACTAGGTGATACTCAATATATCTTTATTCCTGAAAGTGCTAAGGGTACCCACGTAACTCATGCTTTGTTTTTTACAAAACCAAGAGGAAAAGAAAATCTGGGTGTACAAACAGGACTAAAAGGAATTGAGTGGGAAGGAACTATTTTTGAACATATACACTTGATAGAGAAATTAAGCCCTCATATCAATTTGGGAATTGAATGGGAGCATTTAGGAACTCCAGAACTTCCCCTCCTGGAACAGGTTGGAGTTCAAATAGACCTAGATATCGAATGGGTTGCCATTGATATAGAGTATTGGCAGCCTAAAGAATCTGTCTCGATATCGGTAGGTCTTACAAGTATCTTATGGGTGGAGGTAAGGGAATGAGAGTACCAATTAATATGGGTGTTAAAGGAAAGGTTATTGCAACCCTTACAAATATAGAAACAGGGGAGAAACAGGAGGTTAAGGGAGATAACCTTATCCTAAACCATTACTTGGATTGGGCTATGGAGCGGGGTCTTGGAATTTTGGGGCCTGAAACGTTTAATCGGTGTTACATTGGGACTGGGGCTACTCCTCCTCGACCTGACGACACGATATTTAACGGGGTGGAGCTTGCCATGAGTTCGGTGAGCGAGTTGGTTAAAGATGTAGAACGTAGACTCAGAATTGAGCAGGTAAATCTAATTCAAGAAATTGGAGTTGGTAATGCAAATAGTCTTGCAGTAACTCCAGACGAAAATATTTTAATTGTGGCTGCAAATGGTGCTAATAGCGATTTGCCTGGTCTACGGGCTTTTTTGATTGACAAAAACAATTGGACATTGACTCCGTTACAAGTGGATGCCTTTGAGGAGCTTGCTGATTTGAATTGTCGCGCATTGTCAACTGGAGGGGAATATTTATTTGTTGGTCTCAGTTCATCTCCTTGGGGTAAGCTCTTCAAGCGCAACGGAAATAACTTTGAATTCGTAGCCAATACACCAAGATTGTTCTCTTCTCCGTTGAGTTCTGATATATCTCACGAGGGGAATTATTTAATTGTATGCGATGTAACTACAGCTATATTATACGAGATAATAGATAATAGTACTAGTGTGTTGTATGAAACACCTACTAGCAGTATTGGTACCGCGAGGTTTTCTCCATCTGGAGAGAGGTATTTTATTGCGAGGGATGCAAATCTTTATATATATAAGCTGGAGGGGCAAACACAAAGCTTGGAATTTACGTATACCCAAACAGGGTCTGGTGGAAGAGTTTATTCCGCAGTTTTTGTAAGTGATAATTCCTTGGTGTTGTTGGGTAGATATGGTTCTTCGCCCAATGTAACATATCCCCTGCGGAAGCTTGATTACAATACGGATACTGGTAATTGGGATGTAACACCAAGTGTGTCTCAAGGCGTATCTAGTGATAAGGTGGACTGTTTTGTAGGGAAGTATATTCTTTTGTCTGGTTCTAGAGCCATTTGGGCACCTCCCTCTGATGTTGTTTTTACAAATACAAACGAATCTTCATCTTTATATACAAGTACAGCTTTGTTGAATAATGCAGGTGTATTTTTTGCTAGAATGCAAGGTGATGAAAGGGACCACATTGGGGTTTATCGAATAAGAACAAACATTAAAAATACACAATCTTACGTTCGTCAATGGACATTCCCTGCAGGGGTGGGAACTGGCACAGTAAACCGTATTGGATTACAGGCGAACTCAGGTACTGGAGCAAATGGTAACAATCGACATGTAGCCCAAATTGTTTTGCCTCAGCCTTTAGAAAAAACCGACCTTCATCAACTGGATGTAATCTGGGAAATTGAAGTGAAAAACCTTGGCGTGTGGGCAGGGGTTATTCCAGGCGGTTCGAGGGATAAAAGTAACCTAGCTTGGCGGGTTACAATTAATGAGGAACAGTTTTATGACTTAGTTCAAACAGGATATGGCATTCCAGCTAATTGGTTCGGCACAACAGGAACTCCCAATGTACGAATAGGGACAAGTAATGAGGAATCTGACCTTATCTTTGACCGGGCGAATATAAGAGGGGAGCTAATCGAATACATCTCCTCCACAGCGCTTCGTGTAGTTAACCCTTATGTGCCTAGTTCTCTCAAACGAACCATTCGGGTATTTCTCGAAGTTAACCAAGGCATTGGGCAAATAGGGGAGATTGTTCTTGGAGGAAGCCAGAGCAGCAGATCCCTAGCTAGAATCACCTTCGACCCACCTTTAGACAAACCTCCTGATGTGGGGCCGGGAGCTAATCCTTATCGAATTTATCTTGACTTAGAAATTGGATGGCAGAGAGGGTGATAGCTATGATTAAACTTTACGGTGAAATGGTAGCTGAGAACAAAATGAAAGTAACTATGATTTCTTGGTCTGGTAATAAGCCGGGTGGAGTGGAGGTGGAAGAAGTTCTAGAAGGTGAGGGAATCCATTATGTAGATCCCTCAACAGGAAGGCAATGGTTTGAGTTAGTGGAGAATGACTCAAATGAATTGGGTTCATGAGGGCGTCTGGGGAGATTCCCAGATGCCAGATATTAGCCTTATAACAACAAACTTCTTCGGAAATCGGGAAGGTTTGGATATCGACTTATCCCCAGCGATTGACTATTTCAAGGATATAATCCGAAGTGGGAAGGTTGTCCTAGATGTGATAACTAATACATGGCTAGGTCGTGAAGATGTATTTCCTCGTCCTTTGGCATATGCTAGAACTTCTGTAGATGGTGGAAAGTCTTTCCAAGATTTATATCCTAGGGGTTTTATCCCAAATATATATGGAAAGGATAAGGTTAGGTTAAACCTTTATATCAGGTCAGATTTTGTTGACTTGGTTCCCTTCGAGGGGGTTATAATTCTCAAGGCCAGGGTTCTTGTCTCGAACCGATATTATGCATATTGGCCTGAGGAAGGAAAACCTTTTACTGTCTGGAAGTTAACCAAAGGAATTGATGTTCATAATATGAACATAGAAGGAGGAAAAAAATAAGATTGTCCAATCAACATGTGCATGAATATATAGCAAAAGTAACTCCAATAGCTCAGCAAGTTGAAAGAGTTTTTGGAATCCCATATCCCGTTACCATTGCAGTGTCTGCTTTAGAAACTGGATGGGGAAGGTATGTTAAGGGGAATAACTACTTCGGTATAAAGGGGGAGGGTCAAAGTTTTAAAACCCATGAATTTATCCAAGGTGAGAAAGTTCAAGTGGTGGATTCGTTTCGTAAATATTCCTCCCTAGAGGAGAGCTTTCTAGACTTTGGAAGGTTTCTAAACCAAAATCCTAGATATGCCCTAGCCCTACAAGAGAAGGACCCAGAACGTTTTGCTAGAGCTTTGCAAGCAGCTGGATATGCCACCGATCCAGAGTATGCGGATAAGCTTATATCTATAATCCGAAGATGGGGACTTGGGAAACCAGTTTTTCCAGATGTCCCAACTTCTCACTGGGCATATCAAGAGATAAAGGAGGTTACGTCCAAAGGTCTCCTTCAAGGATTCCCGGATGGGGAATTTAAACCTAATCAACCTGTAACCAGAGCAGAGCTGGCAGTAATTTTATGTAGGCTGGAGAGGAGTGGTAGTTAGATGTCAGAATGGATAGAATTTATCAAAGTTTTTGGTTTTCCAATATTTGTAGCTTGCTACCTTCTCTGGCGAATTGAACCTACCCTCAATAAACTAGATAACACAATCAGGTTACAAACTATTGTAATAGCTCATATGTCAAGTATTGACCTTGAAGAGCTTGCAAAAAAATTTGGTTTTGATGAAAGTGAGGTAAGAAAAAATGGGAAGTGAGTTTATTGCTGAGGGAATTGTTGTAGCTGGAATTTCTTTGGGAGTTGTAGTTAGCTTAATTATCTCAATCTTAAAGAATTGGCTTAAATTGGAAGGTAAGGTAATCAACCTTCTAAACGTAGTCCTTGGAATTGTCGCTGTAGCTATCTATGCAGTTATTGAAGGTTCCATGACCTTACCAAATGCGATTATCTTTGCTATAGGAGTTGCTTTTTCCTCGACACTTTTCCATGAAAACTTTGGTCATGCTATGGAGGTTATCTTAGAATTCTTGGGAAAGTCCCAGGAGGGAAAAGAATCCGGGAGCTAATCGAATCCTCCCCACTTGATTGGCAGTGGTTCCATGACGAGGAGTTGGGTTGGCTCTACACCAACTCCCGTCTTTGGAACGAATTTAGGGAGGCTGAGATTAAAGGCACCCAATATCAGGAGCTAATTCAATGGAGCATGAAAAATAGTGTAAAAATAGAAGGTATTTTAACAAAGGAGGTCGATGAACATGGCAACGTTAGATTTAGGATTACTACCAGAAAGGTCTACCCAAGAAATGCCGAGCCAGGCTCAAGCGCAGATGGGGGAAGCTGAGACATTAAACTTTTTGATTGAAATTTTAATGGATAACTGGAGGAGAACTGGCCTGGTTGGAGGTATGCCAATTTCAGACGAGGAAGAAGCCCTTCAAACCGCTGTTAAGGTGGCTATGGCTCAACTCCAGCAGGCAGCTGTAAGTCAGATGCTTGGAATGGCTGGAGGAGTTCCGGCGATGCCATCACCTACGGGAGATAATCCTCTCTTAGCTGCACTTCGTGGGGGAGTGAGATAGTTGACTAACTATGCTAATAAGAGGAGCCAGGAGATAGAAAAATGGCAAGAGAATTTAAAACTAGCTAAAGAATTCCGAAAGAAAGTAGCTGATTATGATAAGTGGAAAGACTGGAAAGCTTATTACAGAAATGATTATGCCCCTGGAATTATCCCGGTTAATTTAATCTTCTCAATTGGAAGGTCTATTATTCCGAGAGTTTACTTTCGCAATCCGCAAGTTTCAGTTATACCACTTAAACCGGGTATGGAAATGCAAGCTCGAATTGTTGAGGCTCTCGATAACTGGTTGGTTCGCAGAATTGGATTTAAGCAAACAATGAAAAAAGTTATACAAGATGCCTACCTAACTGGGACAGGAATTATTAAACTGGGATACGATTCGGAGTTTGGATATGACCCTTCGGTATATGACCAAGGTTATGAGGAACCTGTCTTTTGGGATGCTGGAGATTATGAAGAACCTTATCCTGAGTATAACTCCAAAGTATTCCGAGGTTTGCCTTGGGCTTTGAGAGTTCCAGGAAGGGACTTCCTTGTTCCGTGGGGTTGCGAGAGTTTAGATACCGCTGAGTGGGTAGCTCACAGATACCTTCGCAGGTTAGATGATATAAAGGCAGACCCTAAGTTTGAAAATACTAAAGGATTAAAAGGTACTCACACCCACCTAGAAGTAGATGAGGATAAGATTCGCAGAGAGCTTTATAAGCGAGACTCCCAAGCAGAATATGTCGAGCTGTGGGAAATTTATGACAAGAGAGAAAGGCGGATAAAGGTTATAGCTACGGGCTATGACAAGTATTTGAGAAATGTAGAAGATGACCTGTATGGTGGGCAAGTTCCATATGAAAGCCTCATCTTCAATGATGATGGTGATTACTTCTGGGGTATCTCAGATTGTAAGATTATCGAACCTCAGCAATTGGAACTAAATGAAATCCGTACCCAGTACCAAGAGCATAGGAAGTTATCTCTAATCAAAATGCTTGTGGACAAGGGAGCCATATCCCCAGAAGATTTTCATAAACTAGAGTCTGGCGAAATAGGCAAAATTATTCCTGTTAATGGAGACCCTAGGACTGTAGCTCATATCCTCACCCCTCATATCCCGCCTGATTTGATAATGGCTTCCAGAGAAGTTAGGCAAGATATAAGAGAAACTGTCGGGTTCTCTAGAAATCAAATGGGAGAGTTTGACGACTCCACCAGAAGGACAGCAACAGAAGCTTCCATTGTACAACAAGCTGCGTCTATCAGAGTCGATGAAAGACGAGATGTGACTGCTGACTTGTTTGCACAATGTGTGGCTAGAATGAATAAGTTTATCTTCCAGAACTGGACAGATAGACATGTATTGCAAGTTGTTGGACCTGAAGGCGGGAGACATTGGGTTTCCTTTACAGGGCCACAAATAGCGGGGGATTATGAACTTCGAGTTGACCCAGAATCTTCACTTCCTGTAACTAAAGAGAGTCGTAAGTCAGATGCTTTGCAACTCCTTGGAGTCCTTGGACCTATCTTTGCACAGATTGGAAATCAAAAGGGTTTGCAACAGCTAATCACACATGTGCTTGAAAGCTATGAAGGGATTAACCCAGGTAACTTTTTCCCCGACCCGGAAGGTGTTGGAGGAAATCCAGAAAATGCTATTCCAATTGATGAATATATAAAAATGATGGGAGGTCAGATAGGTGCCAATATACCAATACAGTTGTAATAGCTGCGGCAAGAAGTTTGAGGAACTTCGGAAGGTAGAGGATAGATATCAAGCCAAGTGTGAGTGTGGTTCCTCCGCCACTCTCCAAGTTGCCAAAGCTAATCCAATTATATTCAAACCTCAATTCTTTGAGCATTTAGATATCAACCCCGTGTGGGTAGAATCTAAACGCCAGTTGAAGGAGGAATGTAAAAAGAGAGGAGTGTGGGCTAAATGTCTAGATTAGAAAGAGATGGGAAGATAACTATAATTTTTAAAAAGGGAAAGCCTGAAATTATTATCGAGGGTGATATCAACGGAAGGATGATTAAGTCTCTCCCTAGACACCTTATGGCAGCTTATCGTAGGTTGAGACTTAAAGCACAAAAGACAGAGATTCAAGAAGAAGAAGAAGAAAAGAAGGAGGCTAAATTAGATGGACGGAAGTCAGCTGTTCCAAGCAAGCGAGATGAGGGAAGAGTTTCCGGAGAACCTAAACCAGCAGGAGAATCTAAGTGACCAGAATCAGGAGGGGGAAAACCAGCTTCCTGAGTTTGTAAGCCGCTTAGATTATGAAGCTCTACAAGAGCAAAATGCTCAACTTCAGAGGTGGTTGGAAATTCTAGCTCAGAACATGATGTCACCTGACTATGTGCAGTATCTGGAATCTAAGAGAATGGCTGAGTATGGAGGTTATCAGCAACCTAAACCACAACCTCAACCTGAACTAGAACCAGAATTCGACCCAGATACAGCTAGTCAAAGAGAGTTAGTTGAGTATGTAACTAGGAAGGTAGCTAACCTAATTGAACAGCGTGTTGGAGAGGTAGATAAACAAATCAAAAGACAAGAATACGAAACACAATATGAGAAAGCTCAAAGAGAAGTCCAAGAGGCTATGAGAAAGTATCCTGATTTTAACAATTATCGAGTGGATATGATAGAAATAGCTAAGAAACACTCTAACATATCTGCCGAAGATGCTTATCTTTTAGCTAAAGCTAAGGCTGTAGGAAGAAGGTCTACAATTCCTAGGGCAGGTCAGAAGCAGCTACCTACACAACAACCTAGACCAACTCCTCAGGGTGGGGCTAGACCAGGAAATGTTAGTACTTCTACAACTAAGAGAAAGGAGGATTTCTCTAGTTACGATGAGGCTATTGAGGAAGCCATGAAAAAAGTTGGTTTGATTTAGTCATAATAAACAATAGGAGGGAATTTGAATGGCTACTTTAATTGAACAACTGGACTCCTTATACACTACGACCTGGCAACTCATGCGGAAAGAGGCTATTGATAATATCTTCAAAGCTACGCCTCTTTGGTTTTGGCTGACAGCCAGAGACCGTAGGAGAACAGAACAGGGCGGAAGATGGATAGGGATTCCCATCGAGTATGCAAAGAACACAACTGTGAAAAGCTTTGGTAGGGGGGATACTGTAACAATTGCTGATACCGACCCCTTAACCATTGCGAAGTATGACTGGAAGTATATCTCTGGTACAATCATCAGGTATTACACTGATGACCATAAGAACAGAGGTAAGAGTCAAATTATGAGTTTAGCAAAAGCTAAATTCCGCAACTTGGAACAGTCCATAATTGACAAGATGGAGGCGGACCTTTTCGGAAATGGGACTGGAAACAATGGAAAGGATATTGATGGCTTAGGCAACATCGTTTCTAAGACTGGTGGAGGAGTAGTCGGGGACATCGACACTGCGACCAATCCTTGGTGGGCGAATAAGTTCAAAGATATGACTGGTGAAGATCCAGAAGTCATGCTTCTAAGTCGCATGAGAACTATGTTCAATAACTGCTCCAGGGGAAATGACACTCCTACGATTATTGTAACTGACCAAAGTTCCTACGAGTTGTATGAAGATGAAGTTATGGAACAAAAACAGATTGTAAATAAGGAACTTGGCGACGCTATGTTTGAGAATATCCTTTTCAAGGGTAGACCTGTTGTTTGGAGCCCATCTTGCGGAGAAGGAGATATGTATTTCCTCAATGACCGTTATCTCGAATGGGTTGCAGATGAATATGCTAACTTCGAGATGACTGAGTGGAAAACAGCTCAAAATACTTTGGATAGGGTAGCACAAGTTATTGTGTCTGGGAACCTTGTCTGCTCCGCAAGAAATAGGCAAGGAATTCTCTTTGGAATTGGTAAACCTAAACCCAATAACTAAAGTTGAGGGGGAGGGTTAGCTACCCTCCCCACTTCCTTATAACTAAGGAGGCAAAGTTATGAAACTTGAAAATTTAAGAGAGGCTATAATGGAGAATATAACTAGGGATGATTTAACTTCCGATAGAATAAATAGACATATAAATAATACCTTGCAAAGGATAGCTAGGTATCATAACTGGAAAGACCTATATGTTAAGGCAACTACTGAGACAATTCCTAACCAATCGGAGTATTCTCTTCCTTTAGGAACAGACAGGTTGAAAGACTTAGTCTCTATTACGTTATCTGATGGGAGTTCAAGAGGAGTTAGACTAAAATATGTCCCCTATCGACAGTTTCATGAAATTATCCCTGTGCCCAGCTCTGGTCAATTAGGTAAACCTCAACACTATGCAGTTTGGGATAATGTTATCCAGTTATATCCAACACCTAATGATATTTTTACCCTCAACCTTCTGTATGTCAAATGGCCTGATAAGTTAGTCGATGGAAAGGAGCCTGAGATTACAGGGGTTGACGATTTGATAATTGCTGGAGCTACTTCTTCACTTTTCATGTCATTACAACAGGTCGAACCAGCTGGGATATGGCACCAACAATTTAACATCCTGCTTAATGAAGCTATACAAGCAGATGTTAAAAATACAGATGCTGAGTTTAAGATGCAAGGTTTCCGAGCTAGTGATATGTTTGTTCCTGCCCAAAACCAACCGATGTAGGAAGGAGGTTCCCTAGTGTTAGAACACTACGTCCCATTACCTATAGGTGGGATTTATTATAACCTAGTCCCTCCTTCCCTTATTCCAGATAATGCGTGTCAGATGGCGTTAAATATGGACTTCAAAACAAATAAAGGTTTTATCACTAGGGACGGAGTTGGAGAGGTTGCGAGACTTTCAAGTAATGTAACTTTCTTAGGAGGGTTTACAAAATTTAATGGTCAGACAAAAGTGGTAGCTGGAGACTCTTCAAAATTATATTCCATTAATCCGTCTAATGGGGCTATTTCTTCTCTAGGCAGTTTCTCTAATTCGTATTCAGATCCTATATCTTATACTAATTTCACAGATAAACTTTTGCTAGTTAATAAGAGTAACAAGCTGAAAACATGGGATGGTGTTGAGAGTACCCTTACAGAGGTTGCAGATTCCCAACCCGCCAAACATGTTAGAAGTTTCGGAGCTTATGTCCTCCTCCTCCATCCTGTGGATTCGGGGAACGAAGTTCCCCAAAGAATAAGGTGGTCAGTTCCTGGAGACCTTAACGATTGGACAGGTCCTGGGAGTGGATTTCTCGACCTTGTAGATACTCCAGACCCAATAATGAATGGGTTGATGTATGGGAGTTCCTTTATAGTTTATAAAAGGAACTCCGTCATAATTCTAGATATAGTTGGGAGTGGAGCTTCAACTTTCCGTGTAACTTCTGCTTATACCAAAGCTGGTATGATATCCTCTAGAGGGTTAGTTGACCTTGGAGATTCGCACGTATTTCTAGGTCATGACAACTTTTATCGGTTTACCGGCTCTCCTCATTTGGAACCAATTGGCGACCCTATTTGGCAACTTGTCCAAGAAAAAGGCGATTGGAGTAAGATGGGACAAGCTCACGCAGTCCATGATGTTTATAATCATAAGGCTGTATTCTACATTCCTTTGGTGCATGGTTGGGGGGTTTTTAATTACGATTATAAACTTGAAGTTTGGAGCTACTATAAATATCCATTCGATCCTCTTTGCAGTTTCTATAGCATAGAACATGGTAACTTTCTGACATCTGGTAATATTATATGTAAAACATCTGGTAGTTATTTAACAGATTTGGGAACTGCTATCAATTCTGAATGGGTATCTAAGAAGTTTATTCTCGAAGATAAAAATAATGTTTTTCAAAGTGAAAAATTTAAACGGTTTTTGGGGATAGAAGTAGAAATTGAAGGTGGGAATATATCTGGCAGTCTAAAGTATGGAAATGAGTTGAAGGATAATCTTGATGAGTTGAAGGATAATCTTGATTTTCCCTCACGCACCTTTCCGATGTTATCAGATGGAGATACACATATCTATAAAGTTGACTTTGACGTATCTGGCAAGTTCGCTGTTATTAAGATAAAATCTTCTGGGTCAAATTCGAGGTTATCAGTTAGAGGATTTAAGTTAAAATATGAAATGGGTGGTGTATAAGTGTACGATAGAATTAAGGGAATTAAGGAGATTTTCTTACCACCATATCCAAAGGAAGCTTCCCAAGAGATGATTAATTATCTTAGGGAAGTAGAGCGAAACCTTAGAGAACTCTCAAGGAGAACTTATACGGATACTGAGAGTAGCTTTACCGACGTGGGATATATTCAGGAAGAGATTGAAAGTATACAGGAAAGGATTAAGAGTATCCAAGAAGAAATTGAAAGTATTCAGGTAAAAATTGAGAGTATCCAGGAAGAGATTGGAAGTATACAAGAAGAGATTGGAAATATACAAGAAAAGGTTGGAAGTATCCAGGAAGAAATTGAGAGCATTCAAGAAGAGATTGGAAATATACAAGAAGAGATTGGAAGTATCCAAGAAGAAATTGAAAGTATTCAGGAGAATTTGGGGATTGGTTTACAAAAGATAAGTTATCTTGAATCTGATGTGATAGACATAAAATCGGATATAAATAGCCTGAATAACCAAATAAATGGAATAAACTCTCGGATAAATGGAATAGACTCTCAGATAGATGAAATAAATTCCCAGATAAATGGAATAAACTCACAATTGAGTAGTTTACAAAATACAGTTAACAGCTTATCAACTAGAATTTCTAATTTAGAAAACCGAGTAGGTGCTGGAGGAACAGCTAGACCTGAAGCACCATATTTATATCAGATGTTTTTTGATTCTAGCTTGGGAAAACCCATCTGGTGGTCAGGGTCAAATTGGGTAGATTCGGAAGGGAATATAGTTTAAGGGGGCGAATTGAATGGCAATTTGGATACCTCTTCTAGCTGGTCTAGCAGGATTAATTGCTGGCAGCTCTATAGGCAAGAAAAAGAAAGAGGAACCACAGGTTGTGACTCAACCTGCTTTGCACCCAGAACAGGGAAAAATGATTTCAGACCTTGGGAAATATATATCAGACAATCTTGGTAAACCACTTGAGCAATATAGTGGTAATTATGTAGCACCAATTACCCAGCAACAGAAAAGTGCAATGTCAAACTTGGAAAACCTAACTTGGAATTTTACACCACAAGTCACCCAAAATGCTAAGTATGCGTCTGATGCTTTAATTAGGGCTTTAAACACGGACGCAGGAATGAAAGAGGCAGAGGATTATTACCAACAAGCCATACACAACCAAGCACTAAAATCCTTTCAAGAGGAGATTTTACCAACAATTCAAAAAGCATATGCAGGCCCAGGAACTTACTGGGGTTCTGATAGAGCTAGTGCTGTAAAAGATGCTGCAACAGATTTAGCTGAACAGTTAGCTGGTATTAGGGCTCAAATAATGTTTGATGTAAGAAATGCTTTAGAAAATAGAGCTTTACAAGCAGCTGCACAAATACATCAGTATGAGCAATTTATGCAGAACTTAGGTTTAGCCGCTGAACAAGCAAGGACTGGATTTGGATTGAATAAGAGTAGTAGCCTATTTGATATGGGAGAGATAATTAGACAAGCAGAACAGTTAGGATTAGATAGACAATATAGTGAATGGCTAAGGACTAGACCTGAAAACTCTCCATATTTACAGGCTGCATTAAACTTTATGGGACTTCCGACTACTGTGTCTTATGGGGTTCCTAAAACTCCAGGACTATTACAGCAGTTGTTGCAACTAGCTCCTGAATTACTTGCTATGTATTTAGTTTATGGAGGAATATGATAGGATGTTCATTAAATGAACATAGAAGGAGGCGTGTAAAATGGCAACACAATGGATAGGTTGGGTACCCCAGGCCCCGACAGTAGCAGAATCTTTAACTCCTGGAATATCTACCTTATTACAGGTTCTCCTTCTACAAAGGGAGAGAGAACGGGAGATAGCTAATCAAGTATATGAAGCCACCAACTGGCGGATATATGACCTGGTTGCAAACCAGGGTTTCGACGTGGCAGATGCTGTGGACTTAGTTAGGGCAGAATTAGAAAGTCATCCTCAGTGGGAACGGATTCGGAGGGCTATGGAAATCTACACTCCTCAAGCTATAGGAACAGATGGAGAGGGAAGGGTTACTTTCCGATACACTCCACCAAGAGACATCCTTATAATGCAAGCTGAAACTGAACAAAACCGAGAGATTATGAATTTCCAAGCAGAGTTGGAAGCTGAGGCAGATTATCGAAGATATGGACTTGAAGAAGATAGGACTAAATTAAACCATGAATTAAATAAAGAGATGACTTATCTGGTCCATACACTAGAAAAGGAAAACATGGAGCTATCTCTAGAACATCAGAAGGAACTTATGCGATTAGAGAATGAATTGAATAAAGCTCTCACAACGCACAATTTGGAAGAAGCTCACAGATTATCTCTAGAAATGGAGCAGTTTTTACACGACCTTGGATTAGAGAAGTTAGCACAAGAGTTTCAATACCAGATAATGCTTAATGCTCAGCTTGCTGCGATTGAAGAAGGTCATATGATGGTTGATAGAGAGACTAAAGCTTACCTACAGAATCAGGCTCATCTCCTAGAATTAGCCCGCATGAAAGAAGCCCAGGGTTTGGAACATGAAAGTGCCAAGTACTATGACCAACTGGAAAGGGATAGAGAGCTCTGGCGAGAGGAATGGATAGTAAAGCCTGCAGAGGAGAGGGCAGAGGCTGCCCAAGCTCGTCTGATGGAGTTAAATAACAAATTACAAGAAGGTAGGATAGTCCTTGAGGCTGACCAATCCCTAAGACTTCAAAATGCTCAGAATATTTATGAACTTCTCAAACAAGCAATAGCACATGGAAATGAACAGGAGATTCTCAGGTTGCAATCAGAACTTCAAAAGGAGATTATTGCTTTAGAGGTTGAACTTCAACTTGGGAGTGCCAAGGAACTGGAAGCATTTAAAAACGTACTGATTCAAGCGAATATGGAATTGGAATATGGATATACAGAGAATCTAGCTACGCACCAAGCTAATCTCCAGTATCTCCTCCAGTCGAATTTGATAACTGACCAAGCTGCCTTGGATATACTTAGGGATTATCTAAATCATTTGAACTCTCTGGAATACCTCAAGCAACAGGGTGCTCAGGACTTAGAGCTCCAGGAACATCATCAACGGTTTCAAGCAGAACAGGCAGATATAGACAGAGGACTTGCACGAAACGTTCCTAGAGAACAATGGACTTCTCTTTTCATTCAAAACCTCAACGCATTAAAAGACCAAGTTGGTGAGCTAAGTGATGAAGATTACCAGACAGCTTTTTATCTAACCCTTGACCAAATAACTACCTGGAATGAGGATGGGACTTCTGACCGAGAAGAGAAGTTAGTCCAGCTATTCCAAGCACTTCAGTATTTTCCTCAGCTTGATGCAACTAAAATTGTAGGGGAGGATGTGGAATTTCTAGAAACCAAAGGAGTTATTCCACCTATACAGCCAAAACTAAAACCTAAACGTCTTACTCCAGGTCAAATGCTTGTTCCAGGACTAACACTATTTAAGGAAACAGAAGAGGAAACAAAAAATTGGTGGGAAGCTATGCCAGAACCTACAGGTTCCTACGGAAGAGATTTTATGAGTTGGTTAAATTGGATATTAAAACCATTTAGAAAGAAAACAGGTAATCCACTTGTAGATAATTTAAACGAATTGGAAGGAGATTTATAAATTGAATACGAATTTATATAACCCTTTCCAACGACAAAAACAAGAGGAGCAGAGGCAATTTAGTAAGCCAACTACCACTCTATCTCAAGTAGTTCCACGTCAGGATAGCCAGCCGATGAAATTTTCTAAGGAAGCCAGAACCGTTGAATCCTTCTATAGGGAAACTGACTTCCGTGACCTTAACATTTGGAAGTCCCACCCTAGAGATTGGGAAGATATGGGTAAACTAGAGAAGGTTTTCTCTATCCTAAATAGGGGTCAACATATGGCTGCTAATATTGTAGCAGCTATTCTCCTTGGAGATGGTAACATAGCAGCAGCAGCCTGGCGAGGTTTGACTGCAGAGGAGAGGGGAGATTTTGTTGACCTTCTTCGCTACTATGACATTCCCTGGGCACCTGTTTTGGGAACTATCCTTAATATAGGACTAGACCCTATGACCTATCTTCCAGGGCCTATCACCTTGATAAAGAGGGCTTCTGTTACAATTGGTCAAACTAAAGCTGTCCAACAAGCAATTGAAATGATTACAGATTCAAATGTCTACAAAATGCTAGATAATATGTTCAATATTCATGCTGGAATTCCTAAGGTTCTAGGCGAAACAAAATATTTCTACCTTTACCGCCTGAACTATGAGCAACACAATTTAGCTAAAAGCATAGAAAAAATGTTCAATGAAACTCCACTTGAAGTTAAAAGGTCTATATTCAAACATATAGTTGAAGGAACAGTTCCTACATCTGCGGAGGAGTTAGAACTCTACACCAAGTCAATGGAAATGATGGCGGAATTTACAAAGAAGGCTGTTGAATTGAAGCTCATCACTCCAGACGCTGTTGAAAACCTTCAATATATGCCAGTTATAGCTAGGAAATGGATAAAGGAAGGTTGGGTTGTCGGGCAGGATATTTTGGGGCCAGCTAGAACTTCAGCTTTTGCCATACCTAAGAAAACTAAACTAACAACTGAAACTCTTAGGGAGTTCTCAAATACCTTTTATGAATTATCTAAATTGGATTCGATAACTCAAATGTATTTCCTAGCTAAACAATTAGCTGATGACCCTAATCACCCAGCCACCGAGCAGCTTGTAAATATAATTAAGGATTTGGCAGCGTCTAGAAGAGGTCACGATATTAAATGGGTTAAAGATATGTTGAGAAAACAGGCTATAGGCTGGGAACCTGTAGACGACATACAGTCGGTTCTAATTTTGTATGGGGCAGACTTAGTTAGACATTCAAATATCAATGCGTTCAAAGAATATGTCCTTCGGAGTGCAGATGCAGCTGAATGGGCACAGAAGTACGTCCCTGGTCGACCTCTTCCTGACGGTATGCAAATTTGGGCTGAGATGGATGATTTACTCCCAAAAATAAAGAGGATTGAGAAAATTTTAAGGGAACAAGGGAGTATCAATGGAATATCTAAGCAGTCTTTACAACCTGTCTTGAGTTGGCTTAGAGGAGTCGCAGATACAGGGATAACAGAACCTGCTATCAGGGGTGGCCCACAAAAGGTATTCGCTGATATGTTTAAAATTCCAGAAAATAGACGACAGTGGGCTGACCTTTTGTCTTTAGCTGACCCTACTATACCTCTTTACGTCTTAGATAAGGAGGTAGCTGACCACCTAGCAAAAGTTAATGAACTGTTCACAGGAGGAAATCAAGCTAATGCCTTGCTTCGACTTCATGACAAAGCTCTAGGTACTTGGAAGAAGTGGACCACAGTCATGAGGCTCCCTTTCCATATGAGAAACTTTATCTCAAATACTACCCAGGCATATATGGCTGGAGTCAACCCTCTAGAAATGCCTAAGTTGATGGCAATTGCTGCCAAGATACAAGCTGGTTCTGCTGAGAAGATAACCATCGGGGGAATAACCAAAACAGGCGCTGAATGGTTAGAGGAAATGTCTGTGCGAGGGATTAGAGGGTTTGGATTTACCTCTGAAGCCATTTCTAAAAAGTATCTAGACGATTATCTAGAAATTCTCCAGGGGATTAAACCTAAATCCACCTTTCAAAAAGCCTTGGAATGGCCGGAAAATGTCATGAGGACAATGGGTGGAGTTATCGAAGATAATGCTAGGATTATGGTAGCTCTGGATAGGTTATCAAAGAACTCAGAAATTGGTGACTTTGCTCTCCGTATGAATGATGCAGCTAAACATGTGTGGAAATACTTGTATCAGTATGACCAAGTTACAGCTTTTGAACAGGGGGTTATGAAAAGGGTCTTTCCTTTTTACACTTGGTTAAGGAAAAATATTCCCAGGCAGGTTGGAAATATCTTAGAACAACCTGGTCGATTTAGTAAAATGACTAAAGTTTATAACACAATTCGATATCTAGATACCTCTCAGGCGGAAAATGAGAGGTTTCTCCCCGAATATATGACCGATGCTGGTTATTGGAAGTTGCCAGAAAATATAACAAAGTGGTTTGCTAAACTTATAGGAGCTAAAGAACCAAAAAATATGTATGTCCATATTGACCTTCCTTGGGGAGACTTGGTAAATATGACAGAACCTGTCAAGATGATGTTACATTCTCTTTCACCTATGGCACTTCCCTTGCAGCTAGGATTAAATGCCAAAGCTTTCCCAGAACCTGGAACACCTATCGAAAGATTTGAAGGAGAACTTCGACCTGCTCCTTGGCCAATTACTTGGTTCCCAACTGGAGTCTGGCCTCTCCTTGGAATCCAGCCTATGAGGGATAGAAAAACTGGAAAGCAAATTCTCGGTATGCCAGCTAAGGCAGTTTTCGTCATTGAAAACCTGTTCCCAATTGTAGCTGAGCTAACTAAATTGAATCCACAGGTTGTTGAGCTAGAAATGGAAGATGCTCCTTGGCGAAAGCTTAGATACCTGACAGGAATTAATTTCACACCCATTAACTTTGAACAACAGAAATACTACTATGCCTTAGAACGCCAAGGAAAACTAGCAAATGCTGGTAGACTTATTGCTCAGCTAGGACGAGGATTGACTAGCGATGAATTGAAACGCCTCCTTCGTTAAAAGGGTTAAGTTCTAGCCCTTTTCTTAAATTGCCTTAGGACAGCTCTTGCATAAGGAGCAGATACTCCTACATCGCTAGCTATCCTCTTATAAGACAGAGTGGGATTGGCGAGGAAAGCCTCGACTATCTCCCTCTGTTTTTTTGTCTTTATTCCAGTGAAGGCGTAAGATAGGGCAACCTTCAGTTTTTGATTCGGGCTATCTTCCTGAATTTCGGGCTGGTGGAGGGCTTCATTTAAGGAAGCCCTCTCCATTTGCTGATAGTTAACCTCTGACTTAGCCCATCTCCTCCCTTCATTTAGCATTACTCTAGCAGCATAAGTTGAAAACTTAATCCCTCGATTTGGGTCAAACTTTTTAGCCGCTAAGAATAAAGATTCAAACAGTTGAGATTCTAAATCCTCTTTTTTGACTTGTGGATAAATTGCACGAATTCGTCTAGAGACGTAGTAGACTAACCATCGGTTATCCCTAATCAAATCATCTAATGTCTGGGCTTGTTGGGACATAGATAGTTCTACCTCCCTTTTCTCTGGATTCAGTTATTAACCCAGCCTGGATTAAAGTATCTAGGGCATTAGTTAAAGTCTCTGAATCCATGTCTCGCCACAACCGTTTGAGAAGGGTTGACCTATCTGCTACTCCTTTATCTCTAGTTAGCTTAAGTATCACTTGGAGAACTTTGTTATTCACCTGCCCGATGTAAGTTGGAATTAAACCTTCTAGTGCATAAGGCATGAGGACTTCATTTTCTTCTAAGATAGCTAAAGCAGCTTCTAGGTGGGTTGGGGTTAGGACTAAATCATCAGACTCTGCTATTGATAAAATCATAGCTACAGAAAGAAGGTGCTCAGCCTTTTTTACATAGTAAGGAGCTAATTCATCTGGCACATTAGAAATGTCTCTAGTCATGTACCAATTCTCATACCACTTTCTAGCTTTTGGTAGCCATTGAAACTCCCCCTTAATTTTACTCATTTCATTTAAATCATGGATTAGGTTCTCCTTCATCTTAGCTTCCCTCTCCGTATAGACAGGGAAAGCTATTCTCTTTTCAGGTTTGTCCTGATAAACTAAGATAGTCCTAGCTGTGAAACCTCCTCCTATTTCATCTAGTGGGAGAGAAATTCGGAGATATTCTGGTGAGCTAGCTCCTAGAAGGTTAATACAATTATTATATATTGTTTCTACTCCCCTTTTCCTTGTCCTATATTCCCACGGAACTCCATCGTCTTTACAATCATAAAGGTCGACTAGCAGAGCGATAAATCCATTTTTAGCTGCATCCCTATCTATGAGGACAGATAGCTCGTGTGCTAAGATAGTTGCAGTTGATTTCATCGAAACTATGCCAGAGTCCCCCATCCTGGAGTGTGGCTGGATAGCTTCGATAAAAGATTCTGGGGTCATCTTCTGACTAACTATATTTGGGGGATTTGGTAAACTTCTAAGGAGGGATTCACCTATACTTATAGCCGTTGATTTCCTGCATTCTTGGGAGCCAGCTACTAGAATTATATATAGATTCGGGTAGATTTTGAAATAACCCTGATTTATATACACATCACGGTCGATAACTGAAGCTATTGTAGAGATTCCAACCCATAAGTGGAACATTGATGGTGATTCCGTATTTTCTGTATATCGGAGGTATTCCCTTATCCAGCTATCTTTAATGCGTCTAGCCATTGGCCTCCCTCCTTGTTAGCCAATTTCATTCCAGTTATTTCCCCAGTTAGCCTCAGCTGGGATTGTAATTTGGAAGCCATTTATAACTATGGGTATTTCCATAGCTTGAATCAGGAGTTGAGTGACCTCCTCTCGGTCAGATTCTTTACACTCGACGTATAAAGCGTCATGGACTTGTAGGCGAACTTTAGCTAAACCTTTCTTTTGCACATTTTCATAGAAGTTTAAAAAACCTTTGTTGATTAAATCAGCAACTGTTGACTGTGGGATGTAAGCATAAGCTTCCCTGAAAAGGTCATCACCCCACCTAGAAAAGAATTTTCTTTTTCTACCAAAAGGTGTTACAAGTGTGCGAGTTCTGCGAAGCTCCTCCTGCACCCATCTGTGGTATCTTCTGATACCTGGATAGAGGTTGTGGTAAGTCTCCAAAATACGTTTTCCTTCCTTTTCTGGAATTCCCAGGTCTAAGGAGTAACTCTTATAGCTAATATCATAGTTAGCCGCATGAGTTGTTTTCTTAGCTATTTGTCTTTCTTTAGTCCCTTTATAATCAGCTGGATTTCCTCCGAAGATTAAAGCTGCATTTTCCGAATGAATGTCCCTGTCTCTGGAGGAGAATAGCTCGATTAATTTTGGGTCTTTTGAAAGGCAAGCTACTATTCGAGCTTCTGCTTGGGACAGGTCAGCTCCGATTAGGACATTTCCCTCCTCAGCTATAAACATTTCTCTTGAAACCCCTCTAGGGATATTTTGAAGGTTAGTTCCAGAACCATACACATGTTCCTTGGAAGCTAAGCGCCCAGTTTTAGTTCCAGAGATTATATATGCAGTTCTTATTCTTCCATCTGCGTCTACTTTTGTTTTTAGAAAACCTTTCAACTTAGACTGAGCACGGTATTCTAAGATAGGGTCAACAGCTGGATCTCCATATCGCCTTTTTATGCGGAGAAGGGCTTCCTCATTAGTTGTTGGTTTGCCTGTTTTCCGGTCGATGTAGGTTTTATATCCTCGTTCTTCATAGAAGTATTTTTGTAATTGCTTTGGAGAGTTAGGATTAAGGGGATAACCTACAATCTTCTCTATTTCTTTAGCTAACCTCTTCTCCTCCGCTTCTATCTTTTGAAGAGCTTCCTGCTTCACTTTCAAGTCGCATTTTACTCCTTCATTTTGAACCTCCATATATGGTATGATTAGTTTGTTTATAAAATCATGATAAAATGAATGGGTACCAAAAGCTTTTAATTCTTTCTCAATTTCCATTGCGACTGTATAGGTGGCTACAGCGTCTAGAGCGTTGTACTCCCACCTAGAAATTCCGATTTTATCCTTGTAGTAGGGAAACCTTGTATAGATAGATACAAGGAAATCTAGCCCTTTGGGAAACTCCGGATAGATAACATGATGGGCATTCATGGTATCTAACCAGAGATTTTCAATCCCTACCCCATAACGTTTGAGGTAGGTTATATCATAAGTTGCATTTTGTGCTATCTTTTTGATATGGGGTGATTCCATTAACTTGGCAATCCATTCCCAGACTTCTTCTTCCTCTCCTTGAACTAGCCAGTAATGCTCCCCCGATGTATAACAGAGTGGGATACAAAGAGCTATATCCTCTCGCCATGAGAATCCAATACAGTCGATATGGTGTTGAATAGTCTCAATGTCAAAGGAAAGGAACTCCGCAGAGGATAAAATTTCCTGTGCAAGGTTCCTAATCTGAGATAAGGTTGGCTTGATAATCAACTCAGGGTTTGGCAGGTTAGCTTCCTTAAATTCGGATTCCTTAGCTAATCGACCTAGGTCAAAAGCTATCCGAGGGAGGAAGTCATATTGCCTTAAGATAATTGAAGGGTGAAAGGTTGGGATAACTTTTCCCAAATCAGTTGGGATAATGGAACCTCGCCAATTAGATATGCCTTTATTTCCAGTTAGGGCAAAGAGAGGTTCTTCACCTAGTGCTAAGATTGCATTTCCCTGGAAATTAGATTCTAATTCCTTTTTCAAGTTATCTATAGCCAATTGAAACATAACCGAAGGTTTTGTTCTAGCTCTATCTTCATATAACCCTGGTCCTGACCTAGGTTTTGGCTGTTTGAAGATAGTTGTCCGGTAGCAATCTTCTGGAAAGATTCCATGTTTAGCTAAGATTTGCCACATATATCTATAACCTGGAGCGTTTAACATAAGCCCATTTTTATCTTTTGGGTCTGGGTAATCTGCAACTATAGCAATTTTCTTTGTAGACATAAGTTATCCTCCTTGGTTAGATATTCCCTTTGAAGTAGTTATTTATAGCTTCCCTAGCCTTAGAGAAGTGCACAGGGTCTTTCTCAAAACCGAGAGCTTTTCTCTTAAGCGAGAGAGCTGCTAGAAGGGTTGAGCCACCTCCCATGAAAGGGTCTAGGACCAAGTCGCCAGGTTCTGAAGAGTTTCGGATGAACCAGGCGAGAACTTCTCTAGGGTTCTCAGCAGGATGGTTTTTCTCATTAGGTGGAACTCTTTTAACAGATATAAGGTTCTTTTGACCAGGACCTTCATTCAAAATTCGAGGACTCTCCTTCCAACAAAGGAACCAAGGGGAGTAGGAGTTGGAATATCTGAATGGGGTAGTCATGGAACCTTTTGACATTTTATCCCAGATAATTGGAATTGGGTCAACTTGGAAACCAGATAGCTCTAACTTATCCCTATGCCATTGGTAGTGTTCTATCCCAAAGCAGATGTAGGCATGGGAGCCTGGCTTGAGAACTCTAAACAATTCTGGGTACACTAAAGAGAGGAGGTTTTTGACTTCTTCTTCTGTATCTGAGTAAAAGGATTTGCCAGAGTTCTCTCCAGCTTCTGTCTGATTAATATTGATACCCCAAGGTGGGTCGGTTACAATTAGGTCGACGGAGTTATCTTCCATATCCTTGAGAAAGTCAAGGCAATCACCCATTTTGATAACTCTGTCTAAGTTAAACTCAAAGTCCTCCTCCAGTTTCTCCATGAGCGCTTTTCGGAGTTCTCTTTCCCTAAGGATTTTTAATCTATTGAGAGCTTTCCCTTTAGTTTTTTCTTTGGCTAGCTCAGGGTAAAGTTCTAGTCCCTTGGCTAGCTGGATGTCTTGTGAGATAGCTCCGACACTTTGACCTAGTTCCCTAGCCGTATCTCTTAGACTCCATCCCTCTTTTGTCCAGGAGCCTTGAGGAGTTTCTCCATATTTCTTTCGTTTGAGGGCGTCAATTTCTGCCTTAGCTAAAACTTCCTCCTGCCAAGTAAATTGCTTCCTGCGAATATTTTCTTCAAGTTCTATCTCTCTTGCAGTTAGCTCATCTAACTCATCATAGAATCGGACTGGGATTTCTTCCAACCCCAGGGAGAGGCAAGCTTTTAATCTCCTCTCCCCAGCTATTAGATTGAAGTCTCTGTCTATAATTATAGGTTGCAAAAGACCAAAAGTCCGAATGGACTCTGCCAGCTCCGATATATCTCCTAAGTCTTTCCTAAATCTTGATTCATCTACCTTTATTTGATTTGGATTTACTTTGGAAACTTTCATTTATTTCCCCTCCTTGTTGAATTAGGTTGTCAGGTCAAATAAACACTTTTTACATATCTTCTTGTTATCGTCTAGGACTTTACCTAGATTAGATAGATGGACAAGCTCCCCACAAATGGAGCAAGATGAATCATGTAGTTGAATTACAATCCTATTATCCGAGTCGATGTAAGATTCAACTACAGATTTAGGGCCTATTCCAGTTATTCTTCTAAAGTCTGATGGTATTGTAAACCTACCTTCATTGTCTATGATTCGGGTTAAACCTCTCATTTTATGGCTCCTTTCTTTGTTCATTTAATGAACACAGATTTTAAAAAAAAGGGAGCCCAGATAGGCTATCTCAAATAGCCAATCTGAAACTCCCTTGTAGCTTTAAAAGCCAGGGTCAGGGAGGAAGGGGAGTTATCCTCTTCCTAATCTAGTAAATAAATCTCTTGATAACGTTTTGGACTCTTCCCTCACCGCCATTAGCTGGTTTGTAAATCTCTTGCCCAATCTCTGCAGTTACCGTCAACCCAATAGCATCTGTAATGTTAACGTCATTTAGTGGCAGGGAGAGAGCTTGCCAAAGTGCTTTCAAACCAGAAGGCATTTGGAGAGCTTTTGGGTGAAGAGAGGTGATATGGAAGATTTTCTCTCCTGCATAGTCAGGGTCTCCAGTAACCTCCATTTCCCAGTTTACGTAATCGTAGTCACTCCGTGAGGAAGGTCTAACTTCTCCCTTTCGGATTAGAAGGTCATACGTTCCTGCTGGAATCGGGTCAAAACCATCTCTAATTTCAATGTTGGTTAAATCGATATCTAGTTTCAATTGAAATCCTCCTTAAGGGGAGCTTGGCTCCCAATTTAATATTTAGTTACATAAAGCAGAGTCTCTCGATTTGGTACCAGCTATTTAAGACCTCCTTCCCTAGCCTGTTTTACTTTGGCTAAAATGGCTCCAAAATCTTGAGGCTCTTCTTTATCCAGGATTGGTCTGGCAACACCGTCTGAATCCACATAGTTAAAACGGGAACGGGTTGGCCATCTTCTATCACCACGAATTTGCCAGATATATTCAAAATCTTGAGTTTTAGGGTTGAACCTTTTATCTGCCTTATACATTTCGTCAAAGTAGAGTGGCACTTTCTGAGGTAACTTCTGACCTGTCAACATGGAGAGATATTTAATCTCTGAGGTGTTTTCATCTTGAATTACCTTAGGGTGAGAGATAACTACAATGTTAGCATCTATCCCCAGGATTTCAGCCAAAATCTGCTCCAGCTTATCTCCAATTTTTAGGTGGTCTTGTAGGGTAGGGGGTGATTCTGGGTCTTTAGTCAGAGCTCGAATCGCATTTGGAATAAGCTTCTCTCCAAGTGTCGTGACGGAGTCGAGAACAACTGTTTCGTAAGGACAGTTCTTGCGTAGCTCCGCGACCTTCTTCTTTAAGTTAGCATAACCCGTCGGATTTCTTGGGTCAGGATCTGTGAATGTGTCATATTCAAAGTCGTCGCCTACCAAACCTTGTAAGGTAGCTACACCCTCATCACAGTCGAAGATGTATAGGGGAGAAGGAAAGGTAGCTAAGGAATAAGTCTTTCCTGTTCCCATTTCTCCGTAGATGAAAACTTTGTACCTAGTCTTACTCGTTATATCGTTTATCTTTGCCATTTTATCCTCCTTTGACACTTCTTCAATACGGGACACCTATATAACTGAGTACCTCCGCGAAGCCTAACTTGTCCATGCAGTACCTATAAAGGTCAGGGTGAGTTTTAGCCATTCTCTGGAATCGGTTAGGCTCCTCCTCTAAATGGACACCAAAAGCACACCACATGCAACCCGTTCTCTCCCAACCCA
>ERZ795060.1671-NODE-1671-length-25155-cov-7.081793_pt1 | contig 25155 bp, 15 predicted proteins | sample MGYA00375144_ERZ795060 | MGnify/ENA primary metagenome ERZ795060 (study PRJEB30189, sample SAMN05720157) | activated sludge metagenome | isolation source: anaerobic digester from wastewater treatment plant | place: Japan | collected 2015-05-15 ...
TGTTTTTTTAATATGCTGATAATGTTTGATTTAATAAATTATTTTCGGATGAAAAAGCTAAAAAGGTAGTCTCGCAGATGGATCATGCCATGGAAAGCTATGCCAGTTTTCTGGTACACAATGGCGAAAAACTTTTCAAGAGTAACCAAGAAATAGCAGGTGGGTCGATACGTTCTATGAGTCTTTTCCTGGTAATAGCACTCATTGCTGCTGCCATTGTTGCTTTCTTAATAGCATCGAATATTCAGTCGATTCTTAAAAAACTCACCAATCAAATCAAAGCACTGGTACAGGCAGCCACTGCAGGTAAAATTACCGAACGTGCAAAGGTAGAAGAGGTCAATTTTGAATTTCAAGGAGTTCCCTTAGCCATTAACCAGATGCTCGATGCCATTACAGGGATGTTCGATAATATCCCCATTCCGGTAATGATTATCGACAAAGATTATAACATTCAGTACATCAATCCAGCAGGTGCCAAGATTGGAAATAAAATACCCGAAGAATTACGTGGAAGCAAATGCTACAATCATTTTCGGACCGAAGATTGTCACACCGAACGTTGTGCCTGTACACGAACCTTGCAAACACAAAACAAAGTATCCGGCGAAACCATTTCGAATGCCGGTAACAATAAGCTAAATATTCTCTACTCGGCCACACCAATTAAAGTCGATAATACCGTCGTTGGAGCACTTGAAGTTGTTGTCGACCAAACCGAAATAAAACGTGCCATGGCTCGCATTGAAAAAATATCCCAATATCAATCCATAGAGATTCAAAAAATTAAAGAGTCGCTTGAGAAATTTTCAGTTGGGATTATGCAAATTACCACTCAATCAAATCCTGCCGATGAAGATACATCAGACACACGCAAGATGTTCGACGAGTTGTATAAGGCTATCAACCAACTTAAAGAGGTTAACCTGCAAATCATCGAAAAAGCTAAAGCCATTGCTCAAGGGGATCTTACGGTAACAATACAGAAACGTTCGGAGGAAGACGAACTCATGCAAGCCCTGGACGAGATGGTCAAAGCCAATTCAAAAACAATTACTGAATTTAAAACAGCTATCGAAAACATTGTAGAAGCCAGCCAGGCACTTCAATCTGTTGCCCTACAGATATCCGAAGGCAGTACCGAACAGGCATCCAGCACCGAAGAAGTATCGTCGAGCATGGAACAAATGGTATCGAATATTAATCAGAACACCGACAATGCACGTCAAACCGAAAAGATAGCTCTTCAGGCTTCTGCCGATATAACTGAAGGTAATAAAGCCGTCATGACCACCGTTGAGGCCATGAAACGTATTGCCGAGAAAATCAGTATCATAGGTGAAATAGCCGAAAAAACCGACCTGTTAGCCATCAATGCAGCTATTGAGGCTGCCCGTGCTGGTGAACAGGGCAAAGGATTTGCTGTGGTTGCCGCTGAAGTCCGCAAACTGGCTGAAAGTTCACAGGTTGCCGCAAAAGAAATTAACGAACTGGCACGCAACAGCGTACGCATAGCTGATGAATCGGGTATGCTGCTGCAAAAAATCGTCCCCGACATACAAAAAACTGCCGTACTGGTTCAGGAAATTGCCGCAGCCAGCCTCGAACAGAACGAAGGTGCCAATCAGGTCAACAATGCCATAATACAGCTCAACGCTGTAACGCAGAAAAATGCTGCCGCTGCCGAAGAAATGTCGTCGAGCGCTGAAGAACTCGCCAGCCAGGCCGAGCAACTCAAAGAAATAATCGCCTTCTACAAAACCCCCGACGATATCTCGGTGATGCAAATGCGCCGATCAACTCCTGGACAGCGGATTAAAACTGGCAAAAACCTATTTGCAAATGCTACCACTGAAAAACTACATGTTAAAAAACCGCAGGAAGTCAATATTAACCTGAATGGCGACGGACATGACAATGAATACGAACACTTTTAAACAATAATGGTTGGTTAATAGTTAGTAGTAGTTTACGGGTGCCAAGGGGAGAATGTACGCATTCTCCCTTTGTTTATTTTTCAATCTCTCGCATTTAAATGATACATCTAAACAAGAAAAGAAATATTTAACGCATATTGAGAGCTACCTGTCACCGGTAAGTTTATCTATAATATCCTGCTGAACGATACGCATCACCTCGGGCAAAGGAAGGTTATTTTTTCTCGCAATCTCCAGGCAATCTTCGTATTCTGGCTTAAATTTTACCACATCTTTTCCATACGATTTTTTTACCCGTACCCTTCCCAACGAAGTATCGAGGGTCAATATTTCTCGATCCAGCATCCACTTCTCAACTGAAAACCCTCGTACCCCAAGGGTGGTAGTTTCCTTAAGCAAAATAGTAGTTATCGGGTCAAACGTTGCCGGGCTACAGAGAACCGATATTTTTTGGGCTGGACGCATTTTTTTCATCATTATTGGAGTTAAAAAAACGTCCTGAGCGCCAGCTTCGAAAAGCTTATTTATCACATTCTCATAGAGCTCAGGATTCATGTCATCAATGTTGCATTCGATGAGTAAAGCCTGCTCACGCAGAAAACCATTTTCTACACCTTCTAATTCCCCCAAAAATACTCGCAAAACATTGGGGATATTCGAATCTTTGCTTCCAGCACCATAGCCAACTTTTAATGGGATAAAAGAATAGCCCTGACGAAATTCATTCACAACACTTGCTAAAATAGCAGCTCCCGTTGGCGTGGTAGCCTCGAATGGTATCTTTCCCAGGGTAATGGGAATATTTTGCAACAACTCAGCCGTGGCAGGTGCTGGTACCGGATAGGTTCCATGAGCGCATTGAACCATTCCACTTCCTACTTCAACAGGCGAAGAAACAATGTAGTCGGGCTTAAAATATTCGATACAAATAGCCGCTCCAACAATATCTACAATGGAATCCACGGCTCCCACCTCATGAAAATGTACACGTTCGGTAGGGATATTATGAATTTTTCCCTCAGCAACGGCAAGACGTTCAAAAATTTTTATACTTAATTTTTTTACAGTATCGGACAAAGCAGACGACTCAATCATCTGGCGAATTTCAGCGAAGCTACGATGCATGCCATGCTGCCCATGAGTATGCTGCTTTGGCAAGGATGTTGTAGGTTGATTTCCCAAAGGGTATATGGGCGATTTTTCTTGCTCGATATGTACATGAATTTGCGTCGAAGCAATACCATGAGTAACCACCTGCTTAACCTCCAACCGATAACCCTGTATGGCGATTTTCTGAAGTTCTTCCTTAAGATAATCAACAGGTACCCCAAGGTCGATCATAGCCGCCAGATGCATGTCGCCACTTATACCGGCAAAACAATCGTAATACAAAACTTTCATCCGAAAATATTTTTAAATGTTTTTTAAATCGGTCGGATGGAACTCGCATGTAGTATGTTATGTGTCCCAAAATCAAGCAGGTATGCTAAATTATTCTCATACTCGTTTGTGAATACTGCTATACATGCTCGTTTCATCCAAAAATAATATTTTAAAAATTCTCACGCTAAGAACGCAAAGTAACCGCAAAATTCGCAGAGATTTTCTTCAAGTTCTTAGCGTAAAACTTAGCGTCCTTTGCGTTTTTAAATATGATCCATTACAAACTCTTTTATCCGAAAGTAATTTAATGGCCGGATGGAACTCGCATGTAGTATGTTATGTGTCCCAAAATCAAGCAGGTATGCTAAATTATTCTCATACTCGTTTGTGAATACTGCTATACATGCTCGTTTCATCATTAAATAACATACACGTTTCAAAAATATGCTGTAAATTGCATCAAAAATATACAGCGTAATTTAGAACTAATTCAAATTATACAGGTTTAACACCCTATTAACAAAGCATTGCTGCTTTCATGCAAAATTTTACATGTTTTTACAAATGTGAAAAAATTATTTCAATTCATAACTAAAAATACAACTATGAAACGGAGGGAATTTCTGGTCAAAGGCGTAAGCGCTGGCCTTGCTGCAGGACTGCTGGCAAAACATGCAAATGTTCTCGCATCGGGAAATTCACTAAATCTTTCAAAGGATACATACGATCTTGTTGCCGTGATGGGAGGTGAACCCGACGTTATGTTTGATAGGGCAATTGCAGCCATGGGTGGTATTGGAAAATATGTAAAAAAAGGAATGCGTGTAGTTGTAAAACCCAACATAGGCTGGGACAAGACACCTGAATATGCTGCCAATACCAACCCTCTCCTGGTGAAAAGAATTGTAGAGCATTGCTTTCAGGCAGGTGCTAAAGAAGTACTGGTATTCGACAACACTTGCGACCAATGGCAACGATGCTATACAAACAGCGGGATTGAAAAAGCCGTTAAGGATGCTGGCGGAAAGCTTATTCCCGGCAATAGCGAAGGTTATTATCATCCCGTGAACATTGCTGCAGGTAAACGTCTTAAACAAACCAAAGAACACGAAGCCATTCTCGAATCGGACGTATTCATCAATGTACCGGTACTCAAATCCCATGGAGGCGCTACCCTAACCATTGCTATGAAAAATATGATGGGAATCGTATGGGATCGCGGTTACTGGCATCGCAACGACCTTCACCAGTGTATTGCCGACTTTGCAAGCTATCGAAAACCTACCCTCAATATTATCGACGCCTATCGGGTAATGAAACAAAATGGCCCTAAAGGAGTATCTCTCTCCGACGTTGTTACCATGAAATCGCTCATTATATCGGAAGATATTGTCGCCGCCGATGCAGCTGCTGCAAAACTTTTCGGACTAAATCCCGAAAACGTCGACTATATCAAAATAGCTGCGCAAATGGGAATTGGGAATATGAACCTCGAAAAACTAAATATTGGACGAATAAAAGTTTAAGTAGCCACACCAGATTTGATTCATTCCCCGAAAAATTGTAGTTCTGATAATAAAGTGTATGATTGCTTACCTCAAATATTTAAGAATAGCAATAGGTTTGCTATTTCTATGTGTGCTGACCTTAGCCTTTTTGGGTATAAGTACGCCGTTTCTCCACGCTGCCACATGGTTTCAGTTTATTCCTTCCCTCCTAAAATTTCTGATTACCCTCACGGCAGCTGGATTTTTGATAATTATCCTACTCACCTTTCTGGTGGGGAGGGTATATTGTTCGTTTATTTGTCCCCTGGGCATTCTACAAGACATTATCGCTCGCATTGGCCGATTTTTTAGAAAACGAAAAATTTATCGATACTCAAAGCCATTGAATTACTTACGAAATGGTGTACTCGTCGCAACAGTGGTATCCTTATTTTCGGGAAGTATCCTGGCATTGGTACTACTCGATCCCTACAGTATGTATGGAAAAATAACCACAGGACTTTTCCGGCCAGCTTTTGTCCTGATTAATGATAACCTATCAAAATTACTTGAGAATCTGCACATCTTTATTACCCCCATCGGTATTAAAAATTTTAGCCTTATAGCATTGGTATGGGGAATAGTTCTGTTGGTAGTACTCGTCTTATTTAGCTACCAAAGAGGACGTTTGTATTGTAACACTATATGCCCGGTAGGCACGCTGTTAGGATGGATAAGCCGTTTGACCATCTTCAAAATTCGTATGCTACCCAACAATTGTACTCGTTGTGGTAAATGTTCATCGGTATGCAAAAGCGAATGTATCGACATTCGTCAACAAAAGATCGATTTTGACCGATGTGTGGGGTGTTACAACTGTCTGACGGCCTGTAACGAAAATGCTCTTTCGCTTCAACCTGCTCGCATAATTAAACAGGTTGCAACCACCGATATTACAAATAACGATAGCAGCCGACGTTCGTTTTTAGGAGTATTGGTCACTGGTATTGTTGGAACAGGCGTTGTAGCTTCAATCAAAGCCCAAACCCACGACTCAGATCACAAGAATAGTATTCCTGTTCATAAAAAACATACTGTCACCCCGCCGGGGTCAATCTCATTAGAACATTTTACTGCACATTGCACAGCATGTCAGCTGTGTGTGAGCCAGTGCCCAACGCATGTACTCAAGCCCTCCATCAAGGAATATGGGTTGAATGGATTTCTAATGCCCTACATGAGCTATGCTGGTAGTTTCTGTAACTACGAATGTACAGTGTGCACCGAAGTTTGTCCTACAGGTGCGCTATTGCCATTGACCGTTGAACAGAAAAAAACGCTTCAAATTGGTAAAGTTAACTTCATTAAGGAAAATTGCATTGTATACACATCCGAGACGTCCTGTGGAGCCTGTGCCGAACATTGTCCTACGGCTGCCGTTCACATGGTACCATACAAAGGCTTTTTACGTATCCCCGACACCGAACAGAACATCTGCATAGGTTGTGGTGCCTGCGAGTATGCCTGTCCAGCAACACCCCACAAAGCAATCTATGTCGAAGGAAATCCGGTTCATCTTCAAGCTCAAAAACCACAGGAAAAGCAGCAAAATAATGAAGCCCCCACCGACTTTCCCTTTTAACTTTATACTGCATCATGGTACATGCCTGAAGACGACATGAGTGAAAATAATTATTTACTTTTGCCGAAAATGTGACCATGAATAGCGAATATATCCGAAATATCCTGGCATCGGTACAAAAAGGCGATCTAAGCATTGAACAGGCGATGGAATCGCTCAAGCAGCTTCCTTATACCGATCTGGGGTATGCTAAAGTTGACCACCACCGTCAATTACGTCGTGGCTATCCAGAAGTTATCTTCTGTGCAGGTAAAACCCCAGCACAGGTGAAAGGCATTGTTGCCAATATGTTACCCCATGGCGAAAACATTTTGGCCACCCGAGCAAGTATCGATATATTTCATGAAGTAAAGTCGATATGTCCCAATGCCGAATATAACGAGTTGGGTCGTACCATTACCATCCGTCAAAAAGAAATTACCCCAACATCAAGCTATATTGCCATTGTAACCGCTGGCACCTCCGATATCCCCGTTGCCGAAGAGGCTGCAGTAACAGCCGAAATATTCGGAAACCGTATTGAAAAGGTTTTCGACGTTGGGGTAGCAGGTATCCATCGATTATACGACAGGTTGGATATTTTACGAGGGGCAAAAGTACTTGTTGTCATAGCAGGTATGGAGGGAGCATTACCCAGCGTAGTGGGTGGGTTGGTCGATAAACCAGTAATTGCTGTCCCCACCAGTGTAGGTTATGGAGCTGCTTTTCAGGGGATCGCTGCCTTACTCGGCATGCTCACCAGCTGCACCAGTGGCATTGGGGTGGTAAACATCGACAATGGATTTGGAGCCGCATACCTGGCCAGTATGATTAACAAACTTTAAACTACCAGCATGGATACTTCAACAGAGCGTATCTTGCTTTCAACTGCCTATCATGCCCCCATCCAATATTTCTCAAAATTACGCCGTTACCCCCAGGTATATCTTGAACAATGGGAAAGCTACCAGAAGCAATCGTACCGAAATCGGTGCTACATCCTTTCGGCTAACGGTGTCCTACCCCTTACCGTTCCAATTGTACATACTGGAGAAAAAACACCTATAAAAAATATTCGTATCGACTATACCAAACGCTGGAAAGCCATGCATCTGCGTGCCATTGAGTCGGCCTATCGTTCGTCCCCCTTCTACCTTTACTATATCGACGACTTTTTGGCCATTTATCACAACGAATACGAATATCTATGGGAAATGAATCTTGCATTTCTTCAACTTACTCTTCAACTGCTAAATATCAAAGCAAACCTTAAAATCACCGAAAGCTACCGGGAAATCCCATCGCCGTTCCTTGATTTCACCCATGCCATTCATCCCAAAAACCGATTTAATCAACCTGACCCTACCTTTGTACCCCGCCCATATTTTCAGGTGTTCGAAAAAAAATTTGGTTTTGTTCCCAACCTGAGTATACTCGATTTACTGTTCAACACAGGCCCCGAAGCAATCAGCTGGCTATAACTCGGCACCCAAACAAGTTAGCTCTTCAACTATAAATAGCTAAAAACTTTTTCCACATTTTAATGTTTATCATGCATTAAAATTTTAGGACTATGTTACTATTAAATGAAAATGCAGGGAAAAATATTCGTATTGTCAGTGTATCTGACGATTTAAACAAGCTTTATAAAGTTCTGGATGTACGCTCATTAACAAGCGATACATACATTCTTCGATTAGAGCGTAAAAATTTAAAATTCATAGCCGGTCAGCATGTTAGGGTTCGCATACCCGATCATCAGCAATTTAGGCTATACTCGATATACAGCGGCGAAAACGATCCTTACATCGACCTGCTTATCAAGGAAGTACCTACGGGAGTCTACAGCCCGTTACTTCGAAACAAAAAGCGAGGTGATCTGCTTGAAGTGAAAGGACCTTCGGGAAGCTTTACGCTCAATCCACAATATTTAAAAAGCGAACGCTTTCTGTTTGTGGCCACAGGCACTGGTATTTCGCCTTTTCATAGTTACATCCTTTCCTATCCCGATTTCAACTATCATATACTCCATGGGGTAAGGTACGCTTTTGAAGCATACGAAAATCATGTTTATCCCGAAGGTAAACTTACCATTTGCACCTCTGGCGACGACAAAGGTCACTTTCATGGTAGGGTGACACGATACCTCGAAGAAAGAATCAACTCAACCGACTACCTGGTATATCTTTGTGGAAATTCTAACATGATTAACGACGCCATTGATATCCTTAAAAGCAAAGGATTTAAGAACGATCAGTTGTTTATCGAAAGTTATTTTTAGAAATGTTATTTTTACATAAGTTACTTTTTTGCGTATTTTCACCCAATCTATTTTGGGTGTTTTAAGTAAAAAAAGTGCGGGTAAACACCATTTATCTGAAAAACAGCTTAGAATACTTTTACACCTGCGTCTGGTGAATGTTTACAACAAAAACATTCGGCTTTTAAAGGTTTTAAGGGTTTTAGTTTTGGGGTTTTATTTGAAATGCAGCATCGTAAGGTGCTGCATTTATTTTTTGTAATATCCCCGTAAAATGAAATTGTTCCTTGCGCTTATTTAGAAATACAAATCGCGCTTACCTTCTTTGATAAGCTCAAGCTTTTTCAAAAGATTAGTTTTCAGCTGTACATTTTCAATTTGATTCAGTTCTCTGTCAATGAGTTGATAACCCTTATCCTTAACATCGGCCGGAGCATAATCTTCAAGATATTCGGCCAGGGTAAGAATGGCATTAGGCTGACAGAAACGCTTGATAAACCCAGGTACCGAAAACTCCATAAAATGCTCGCCAGTACGCCCCAACCTGTAACACGAGGTACAAAACGAAGGAATAAGATCTCGCCGTATCAGCTCATCAATAATTTCATTGAGCGGACGGTTATCATTAATTTCAAACTGTTCCTGATCAAGATCCTGTTCTTCTTTCTGGCGTGTATAGCCACCCAACTCAATATTAGTTCCCCCATCAATTTGACTTACTCCGAAAGTTAAAAGCTCATCCCTAATATGAGCCGGCTCTCGAGCAGTAAGGATAAGCCCTGTATACGGGACCGCCAATCGCAAAATAGCTACCAGTCGAACAAAATCATTATCCGATACGGGCATTAACTTAGTTCGTTCTATCCCTGAAGCATTCTGCAATCGGGGAAATGAAATGGTGTGTGGCCCAACATTGAAAACAGCCTCGAGATGATTGACGTGTCGAACAAGAGCCATCACTTCAAATCTCCAGTCATACAGGCCAAACAATGCCCCGATACCCACATCATCGATACCTGCTTCCTGTGCCCTATCAAGCGCCGTTAAACGCCAATCGTAGTACTTTTTGGGACCCGATGGATGAAAATAAGCATAAGACTGTCGATGATACGTTTCCTGAAATATTTGATATGTGCCTATTCCTGCCTCCTTCACTCTACGAAAGTCATCAATATCGAGGGGTGCCGCATTGATGTTCACCCTTCGTATTTCACCAGACCCTTTTTTTACCCCATATACCACTCGTACAGTTTCATAAATAAAATCAGCATTATAGCGAGGATGTTCTCCATATACCAATATCAAACGCTTGTGCCCGGCATCCTCCAGAGCCTCAACCTGCCTGATTAAATCTTCCATGGTTAGGGTGGTACGCTGCTGATTACTGTTCCCAGCCCTAAAGCCACAATATCGACAATTATTTACACAGTAATTCCCAACATATAATGGCGCAAACAATACTATACGTTTGCCATACACCTGCTCCTTCAACTGTCGAGCACCCTCCTTAATTTCTGCTACCAACTCCGGGTCGGTGCTCTTTAATAAAACCGCAGTGTCGTACAACGATAGCCTTTGCTTGGATAACGACTTTGCTATAACATCCCTTACCTGATACTTATCGGGATTGACCTGTGACAAAATCTCCCATATTTCACCCTCGTCGATAAAAACCTCCTGCGATCGATCCTCAATCCTGTATTTTTCGGGCGAAAATTTCATAACATATAAATAATTTAAACACGTTACTGGCGCAAAAATTGCACCATTTTTCGGGGAAAAAACTTATTATTTTATTTTTGGTACAAAGTTACCTAAATTTGTGGTGTATTTTGCAAAACAAATATCATAAACTGTGTAGGGTGAGCAACCTTCAACAATATATTGATTTAGAAACTGTTCTGTCGGCCGAAGAAATAGTACATTTTCTCAACAGCGAGGGCGACACAACACTGCAACTATTTACAACAGCTCGAAAAATTAAACTGAATTACATTGGTAACGTGGTTCATTTTCGAGGCCTAATAGAATTTAGCAACATTTGTCGGAAAAACTGTTATTATTGTGGCATCCGAAAAGATAACAATGCGGTTCAACGTTATACTCTTTCCGAGGATGAAATAGTATCGGCCGCTCAATTTGCCCATCAAAACGGTTACGGATCCATTGTACTACAAAGTGGTGAACTCGCTTCCCCCCAGTTTACCGATTTTATTGAACGGATTTTACGAAAAATACACGATACGACGAACGGACAGCTGGGTATTACCCTTTCTCTGGGCGAACAAACAGAAGAAACCTATTTACGCTGGAAGCAAGCTGGTGCACACCGATACCTCTTACGTATCGAAACCTCCAATCCAGCACTATACCAGCAATTACATCCCAATAATCCCCTGCATAGTTTCCATTCCCGACTAAACTGCTTATTAACACTAAAGAAGCTTGATTATCAGGTTGGTACTGGGGTAATGATTGGTCTTCCTTTTCAAACTCCCGAAGATTTGGCAAATGACTTACTTTTTATGCGCCAACTCGACATCGATATGTGTGGGATGGGACCCTACATAGAACATGAGCAAACCCCTCTATACGCCTACAAAGATTCTTTGCTTCCCTTACAAAAACGTTTCGACCTAACGCTAAAAATGATAGCGCTCCTGCGTATATTAATGCCCAAGATTAATATTGCCGCTACCACCGCCCTTCAAGCCATTGATCCCTTGGGTAGAGAAAAAGCCATACAGATTGGCGCCAATATCATTATGCCCAACATTACGCCTTCAAAGTATCGCCAACACTACTTACTGTACGAAAATAAACCCTGTACCGACGAAAATGCCGACGATTGTCTTTCCTGCCTCGAGGCCCGAATTTCGATGATTAACCACCGTATAGGGAAAAACGAACGCGGCGATTCCTTGCATTACCAACAGCGAAAACGAAATACTTAAAATATGAGCCACACGTTTCAGGTAAAAATCAATGAAGTGCAAAAAGCACACGAACGACTCAAAAACGTCATTGTTGATACCCCATTGATGCACGACCTCAATTTATCCGAAAAATATGCTGCAAACATTTTGCTAAAACGAGAAGATTTACAAATCGTACGATCTTATAAAATTCGGGGGGCATACAATAAAATAGCCCAGCTCGATACAGAAACGCTCAGTCATGGCATTGTATGTGCCAGTGCTGGAAATCATGCGCAGGGGGTAGCCTACTCGTGCCGTAAACTCAATATCAAAGGCACCATTTTTATGCCAACCCCAACTCCCAAGCAAAAAATCAAACAGGTAGAGTTTTTTGGCCGTCAAAACATTGAAATTATTCTCACCGGCGATACCTACGACGATGCCTTCAATGCAGCAATGGAACATGTTGAAAAAAATCAACTGGCCTTTATTCACCCATTCGACGACCCGCACGTCATCGAAGGACAGGCAACGATAGCCCTCGAAATTCTGGCCGATACGCATACCCATATCGACTATATATTTATCCCCATCGGCGGCGGTGGCTTAGCTGCAGGGGTGGGAAGTGTATTTAAACTTTTAAGCCCCGATACCAAAATCATTGGCATTGAGCCCGCTGGTGCTCCTTCCATGAAAGAAGCCCTCCGCCAGGGAAAAGTAGTCAAGCTCGACGATATCGATAAATTTGTCGACGGAGCTGCCGTTCAACAAGTTGGAAATCTTACTTTTTCCATTTGCCAACGCATTCTCGACGATATTATCCTGGTACCCGAGGGTAAAGTTTGCACTACTATTTTACAGCTATACAACGAAGAAGCAATAGTCGTAGAACCCGCTGGCGCCCTATCTATTGCTGCACTCGATATGTATAAAGAACAAATTATGGGAAAAAATGTAGTGTGCATCGTCAGTGGCAGCAACAATGATATCACGCGAACCGAAGAAATCAAAGAAAGATCGCTTTTATACGAAGGACTAAAACATTATTTCATCGTACGTTTTCCCCAACGACCAGGTGCCTTTCGCGAATTCCTCGAAAAAGTTCTCGGCCCCCACGACGATATTACCTATTTCCAATACTCAAAGAAAAACAATCGCGAGCTTGGCTCCGCGGTAGTGGGTATCGAATTGCAAAACAAAAACGATTTTGAACCCCTGGTGGCCAAAATGAAAGAACTTAACTTCTTTCAGGAATACCTGAACGATAAACCCGACTTGTTTAATTTCTTGATATAAGATTTGTCGTTCGGAAATTTTGGAAGTGAAACGATTTATTTATAGCACACTGCAAAGCGGATTGGACGGATTAACATCGATGATATTCAAAGTCATCTGTAGCATTCGTGTTTTATTGCTTAATGGCACACGGCAACGCAAATTAGACGGATTTACACTGATTAAATCTGTAGTATTTAAGTCTACATTTTTTTTACCATGCTTCAGCCTACAAAATGTCCATTAAGCCAATTTACCTTGGTTACTTCCATTACCACCTACCATAAGTACCTTACAACAAAGGCCGCCTGCCATAGCAGACGACCTTTGCACAATGTAAAAAGGGGGGTAAAAATTTATCTTGCAATAGTAATGGTTCCTGTAATCACTTCTTCACCCTTCTTGTTAGGATAAATGATATAGAAGTAATTGTTCATAGGTAACAAGCGTCCGGTTCCTTTGTCACGTCCATTCCATGGTACTGGATAACCACGCTCCGAACGGAAGACCTGGCGTCCCCAACGGTCATAAACCTCAACTATAGCATTGGGATAGGCAATGGTCAAAGCATCAAGTCGCCATACATCGTTCTTTCCATCTCCATTGGGCGTAAACACCGTAGGAATACCCTCTTTCGTGATGACAATGTTGCAAGGATTCACTACTACAGTGTCATAGTTAGTACAATTGTTGGCATCGGTTACCTTTACCCAGTATTGCCCAGGGGCATCGGCAGCGACAGTCAACTGCGGAGAGGTAATAGGATAACCATAGGCATCAGCTACATTCCATTGAAAAATAGGCGCATTTTGTGCCTCATTAAAGGCATTTAGGGTTAGCAAGGCATTCCCGCATAACATGGTATCAGGACCTAAATATACCGGGGGTAAATCATGTACCAATACTTTAACCGTATCGGTAGCCTCACAACCTAAACTGTTTTTCACTTTTACCCACACATCGCCCCCACGGTCGGCAGTATACCACAATCCTACAGATCCATCTTGCCATTCAACGGAAGCATAACCCGTATCGACCTCAAAGGTATAACGCTGCCCCGCACACATTTCTATGTCTGGACCCAAATTCACTATAGGCGGATTCTTTAACCTTACCACCAAATCCCGCTTATCGGTGAAACAACCCTGGTACTCACCGTATACACTCAACCGATGTTCGCCAATACCATTCCATTGTACCCGAATGGTATCGTTATACCGGTCGTCACTTACTATAATGCCTCCAACCACTTCCCAATGTAATTTCATCCCCGCTGCAGCCCTGACATGATATTCCATTACTGGCGATACAGCACAGGCTTCCTGAACTCGGCTATCAGAAAAACCTGTCCGCGGAATCAACCATAACAATATCATTATCAGGTATACCTGTATACTCCTCATCTGGCATTATATTTAAAATTCAATGTCACCAATCGACGGAATACTCTTTACTTCAACCAGTACCAACGGTATATAACTACTGGTAGTATAATCGACTTTATTCTCAAAGTGCTGTCCATACTCCAGACACGTAATTTTTATCCGATGCTCACCAGGACTCCAATCGACCGTCGAGATGTGCAGTAATACCTCTGGTTCCGTGGTAGGATCGATGGTCACTGTCACATTATCGTCGATAGCATAGCTAAAACGATACGATTCGCCCGCTTGCAAAGTATCATTGTACAAGCGTACCTTTATAAAAATTTCCTGACTGGTAGGCACAGCATCTGAAGGGGGACATACCTCCAGCATTCCTGCGTTAAACATCACCTGAAGTCCTTCCGAAGTAATTGAATCTCGAACTTTAAGGGCAACATAAAACGTATCGCCTGCACACCCTCCCTTAAATGGAAGTATCGACAACAAGTAATCCCCACTCGACCAGGTGGCGGTGTACACGCCTGAGGTCTCCGACATTTTATTGCCGTTTACAAACCATTGAAACTGGTCGCCCGTCGAACTAAGCGTGAAAGTTTTTGTACCTTTTTCAATGACAAAGGTTCTGTCCTGTGGGTATGCTATACCTGCCAGGTACAGCATACCTACTACAAGACAAAGCTTTAATATTTTTACATTCGGCTTAGCCATTGAAAAAGCTAATTGCTTCAATATATAGTTTAGAAAATATCACTAATAACAGGAGCAGTATCAACATTAATAGTATGTACTACGCTTCCATTAAGCTGCAACGAGGTAATGGTTTCACCCGTTACGCCCGTTACGCTCACAATTTCAAGGGTATGAGCTCCAGCCTGTGCATTGGTATAGGTTACCGACGACAAATCGAGCGTATAGCTGGCAGCGGGTGAAGGTAAAGTAACGGTCGTTGGTACTCCATCAAGTACATACTCAAAACTGCTGACATTACCGCCCGTAAAATTAATAACTACACTTGCCGGATGACCGCCCGTTGGATTACCCGTGGTCTGAGGACACACATCCTGCGAATCCTGAGCAAAACTAGCTTCATAGGTTAGTTTCTTTACAGTCAGATCCATTGCCTTAATGTCACTTTTACAGTTGTCGGCCGAGGTGGCATACACCTCTATATGGGCTGTAGTATTTTCTGTATTCGAGAAAGTAACACTTATGGTATTATTGCTGGGTGTTGCAGTTGTTACAATTCCCGAACCACTTGTCGTCCACGTATATGGAGTGGTCGAATGCAAGGTTACCCCATTCAATAAATTTACTGTAAAGGTTCGTGTACTTCCAGGAGTCACTTCAACTGTTTGAGCCATCATTGATACTCCAGTCACAATTCCAACAGCTAATGCAAATAACTTTTTCATATCCGTATAATTTTTATTAGTTAATAATTTTTTTTCAAATTTTACCAGCTAAGTTCAGGTGCCAGAATAACATCTATAGTTGTATTCGGATAATTACCTGAAGCATCAGGATAATATACCGTATTCCCCGATACAGGGGTAATGCTTACGATACGAATGGTATAGGTACCCGTCTGCGTGTTATCATATGCAGTAGTTATATCAAGATTATAGCTGCTTGTACTAGATACACTAACATTTACAGGTGCTCCTGCATTATTGCTGGGATCCACAATCTGGTAGGAGAATCCTGTCACATTAACTGGATTACTGGAATTATCCACAAAATTGATGGTAAAGGAAGGAATATCGCCTCCTGTCGGATTGGAAGTAGTCAGTGGACAGATAGCTGAGAGACTAGGAAGATTAGCTGAAACCGCTAGCTGCGACACAATACGGAAGGTACGACTCTGTGGATTACCCGAACAGCTATTCGACGCTGATGTGGCATATACGCTAATGTTACCAGTATTATTTACCGCACCGGTAAAGGTTACCGACGTAGAAGCCGTGTTGGTACTTGTAAAGTTTGCTCCAAGAGCAGGATCGGCCGTCCAGGTGTATCCATTAGCATTAACCGATACACCATTTGATACACTAACACTAAAATTGTGCGTTGAGTTCTGTTCTACATCAATGGTTTGAGCATTTACCCCCACTGATATAATGGCTGCCAAACAAAAGATAATCTTCTTCATAATATTTCAATTTAATGGTTAGACTATAATTAATTATGCGTAATAGGATTTAGCTGCGGTGTTGCATATACCGTATAATTGTGAGTTCTATTCGTTCCGATTGTAAGCGGTGCACCATGACTGGTGGCAGAGGTAATTTGAATTACCTTGGTTACATCCGAAGCAGTATTGTTAACCAGAATGTTTTCCTCGCTACCCAGACTAATGGTAGTTCCGCTATTAATTGTACGTGAATAGGAGTTACTACCAATGGTATAGTTAACCACAATAGGATACACCACCGTGCCCGTAAAGGAAAGGTTTAGCGTTAAATCAGTAGCAGCCGCACCCGAGCATGCTGCGCTTGAAGTAGATGCAAATTCAATCGTTGCAGGAGCCACAACCAGCACCTGATAAGAAGATGGAGCAGAAGGATTGGTACAACCATGTGGCGAAACTTCCGTCACCTGAATGGTATAGGTACCCTGTTGTAACCATTGAATTTGCTGCGTGTTAGTATTCGAAGGAGTATAGCTAAAGTCCGTTCCATTGGTACCCCCTGTTACATTCCAGGTAAAGCTACTTTCCATAATACTTACAACTGTCGAATAGTCGTAAGTTGAACCTACCGTTACGGTCTGATCCTGTGCATATACAGCATCAAATGTCACCACCATCAGCACTAAGGCAAGCAGGACAAATCTCAAGTAATTTTTTTCCATTTTCATATGTTTAAATTTTAATTATGCAGAACTGGATTGACTGAAGGTACTGGATGCACTGTAGTAGTAATTCCGGGATAACTGGAACTACAACCGTTTGCATCCGTTACCACTACTGTTACAATATCTCCATTACTCAAAGCAGTAGTTGAGTAGGAGTTGGAAGCCCCATTCTGTAACGAAACCCCATTGAGGTAGAAATGATAGTTAACGCCGCCTGTAGCGGTAAAGGTCACATTATCACCAGCACATATTTCATTATCAGGATCACTGCTTGTAAGCGTTCCCGAAGGATTTGCATGCACAATTACCTGAATTGCATAATTTACACTTGTACACAATGCGTTCGACACAGTAAGCACACCGTTATATGTATTGGGGGTAATACTGTTTGGAACAATGATATCGATAGGACTTGCCGTCAAAGTCTGATTTACCACGTCATTAATGCCTGCCGCATTGGCCGATGCATCAGAATCGATACTATATTGCGTAGGCGATTGCGTGGTAGCCGAATAAGCCAGCAAGGCACTTGTATTCCCTGCACATACCTCTGCATTTCCAGTTACAAGGGTAATAGTTGGTTGTGGCTGTACAGTAACCGTAGGAGTACCCGTCATCGGTAACTGGCAACCCGAGTTATAAGCTAAAACATTGAACGTAGTGGTCGAAGTCAGAGTTCCCGTTGGGAAAGATAACGCGCCACCCGTACCCGGTACACTGGGTCCAATGGGCGAATTATCTATGTTGTTGCGAAGCTGGTAAGTTACACCCACCTGCGACCCACTGAGCAGAATATTGGTCGATGTATTTTCACATATCGTGGGTGCTGCAGCAGATACAGTATAAGCATTGATTGTCGCACTTATGTTATAATTTTTCGTATCTGTGCCGGTTACGCTGTGCGTACCATCGGTCGATTCAATAACCGATACTGAACCGGTTCCAGGGGTAGTCCAGGTTACCGTAATAGTATTAGAGGTTGTCCAAACATCGCAATTGCTGCACGAACCTCCCGTAACCGTCCAATAATACTCATGACCTGCCACTGCGGCAGTAGAATAATTTACCACGTCGTTTTGACATACATTGGCTGTTGCGGGGGTAATATCAGGTGCTGGAACATTTTGAACTACAATTACTTCTTCATCATAAGCCGAACATCCATTGAATGTCTCAGTAACCCGCAAGGTATAGGTACCCGGTGCACCAAAAACAATATTGGTTGCATTGGCAGTAGGCGACTGAATGGTACCCCCCGAAGCGCCCTGCCAGGTCCAGGAATAGGTAGCACCTGCATTATTAGGCGTAGAATAGTTGCGGGTTTCCCCACTACCAACGGTGGTTGGGCCTGTAATGGAGGGGATATAGGTTGTCTTTACCGTAATCTGCTTGGTAGTATTGCTGCATACACCATTTATGCCATTTCCATCGGTCACCGAAATCAAGGAAAAAGCAAAGGTACCCGTTCCACCGATGTCGATCCCCGTAAGCTGAATGGTATAATTGCTTGTAGAAATACCCGACTGTATAAATGTACGCGTTGGCGTTCCCGTTGTACGATAGGTAAGCGTCCAGGGAGCAGTACCTGTAAGTACCACAGGTATTGAAGCAGCCTCACCATTGTTACATATTTCCACTGGCGAGACATCGGCGATGGTAGCAGTAACCCCACTCACCCCAATCGTGAAAACATAAACATCGGCAGTAACGGGGGCATTCGTAGTGATGGTTCCCGACACGGCATTACCCGACACACCAGCAGCATTGCTTCGTTCGGCCCAAACATTACTACCGTATTCAACAACTCTAAGCATTGAACGCAAAGCAGCACTAGCTGTATAGGAAGGATAGGATGTGGCATCCCACCGCAACCGAATATTGGCGCTTCCTCCTGTTGGCCGTGTTACTACCCAGTATTCATTATCACTCACGCCAGTGATGGGCGACTGCAAATGCGCTGCATCAGTAGGATAGGTTGGCGAGGGATTGGCATTGTAATATTTTACCGTCCAATATTGTGGCGACGAAGCTACATTGGTGTTCAACAAGCTCATGTACCCATAACGCGTGCCATCGCCAACAGGGAAAGTAAACGACTGACCACTGATAATATTTTTACTGAGCGGACATGCCACAAAAGCATTACTACCACCACCTACAATTGCCGAAGGTGAAGTATTAGAAATTCTTACCATGCGTTGTGGCGAAGTAGACGAAGAGATAATACCATTGGATAGCGTAAGTATATTGGACACAACAACATTGCCGTTACCACTAATGACAAGACCAGCACCATTGTTCAACTGCAAGTTGTAGAAATTTTCATCCAACTGCGAATTAATATATTGCTGGCTGGTACCTTCAAAAACAACTGTACCCTGTCCTGGAACAAATCCATTGATAGACGCATTGGCATCATTCCACGAACCGTAAATGGAAACATTCTTATCGTACAAGCTATTATCGAGCACAGTTCCGTTAGCAATGCTAAGATAACCCTTGATTCGCAAATTCTCTGCACTGATATATTTTCGCCCGCTACCGGTAAGCTCAAGATGATTGTATGGCTTGTAATAATTACCAGGTTTCAAAGGCATTGTGGCGTCGACACTACCACCCAATTCGATGATGGAAGTTGTATTATTCAAAAAGGCATCATAATCGCCACCAGGCAGCACAAATACACCATCGTTGGTAGCATCAACCGAAAGCCTACCACCACCACTGATGTGTCCTAAATTATGGAAGACAGTATTATTAACATCGAGCGTACCTTTTATGTCAACCGAATAAGCAAAAGCACCATTGGCATTGATGGTAATTGTTTGACCCGTTTCAATAACAACGGGATTGCCATTTGGCGTACACCCGCATGCAGGTCCACCCCCCCCCGCCGTATACGACCAGGACGAACCATCATTCCAATTACCAGATGTTACACGTGAATACAGAACGGGCAGTGCCGAATAGTTGGGCTGATCGCCAGCCGTGTATTCACCATCGATATAATTGACATTAGTAATATTAATCGTATTGTTAGTAGTATTCACACTTCCAACCGTACTCCAGGCATTTGTAACATTGTCAAAACGTTCACCTTCATAATCAGCCTCTACACCATTAACATCGGACTGTACATACTGATATGTATGAGACACTGTGTAGTTATTTAACCCACCAGAAGTTACATTCCAATAATAGGAAAGCTTGCTGGTATTTACATTCAACACACTGGGATGCAATTGATTAACAGGTTTTACGGTAATATACCCATTAGCATCATTGGCAGAGAAATCAAAGGTTACCGGTGTGTATTTATCGGATATGCCAATGGGATAAGTAAAAGGATTACTATCGCCACTGTTAAAATATTTGCGTACCCCTTTGTCGCTCAAAGCTCCATTAAGTATGATACAACGGGTAGCATCGGGCAGGCCACCAATGGTAGCATCGGGTCCAAAAGTGAGCAGGTAATCATCTATATAAAGTGTACCTGCCAGGAAGGTAAGCTTACCATTGATTCGGCTATCGTCCTTCATCAAAATACCAAAAGTATTGTTCAACACAACATTACCAAATACACCCGAACCACTTCCCGTAATGGTTTGCTGGGATGCACCACTGAATATGATACCTCCACTTCCATTTACGCTGGTATGCGTAGTAGCATTGTAAACATTACCCTTCAACACTATTTGATTTCCATTATCAGCAAGCGTACCAGCAGAGAGGGTAAGGTCAGCATTGACCTGAATATTGTTCTGGATGGTAAGCGTGCTTGGAGAATTAAGGACTAAATTTGCAAAATTCGTAAGATTAGCGCCATTACCAACTACCAACATGGGAGCCGTACCGTTGAAGGTAGTCACCTGAGAAGCACTGCCTGTACGATACCCGCCCACATTGATTCCACCGCTCGCATTGATATTTTCATTGATGAGTGCATGTTTTATTGTTACATTATATCCAGCAGCATTGAAAACCGAATTACCCCGGATGGCAAGGTCGTTCAAAATGGTGAGCGGCAAAATATATAGTTGTACCGTTTGTGTTACCGTAGCGGTTCCCACCTCAACATTCCATAAAGGAATGCCTGCAATCAGGCGGAAGTTCTTGTTTGCAGCGGTTGAACCATCGCCAAAATTAATGGTACCACCTGTAACCGTATAATTGGATGGACGAAGATATAGGTCACCATAGGTAGTCCCACCATCCTGACGTATAATGATATTACCACCCGTCATGGTAAAACTACTGGAGGCATTTAAAATTTCGAGCTTGGCACGGGTCACATTTTGATTCTGCCCATTAACAATTACAGTACCTCCCGACTGTGAATAAATGAGTGCTCCACTGGTGTTGTTCAGATTTCGACGTATCTGACCATTTACATTTAATGTACCGCCACTCACTACAATAGTTGGTGTACCTGCAGAAGCATATTCAATGTCATTATTATAATTTCCTCCCGAGCCGATATTCAGCATACCGCCCGAAACTTCAAGGCGTCCAATCAAAATAAGGTCGCCCGCATTGTTGGTAGTACCTACCGTTGCTGTACCATTGTTCACAGCCAAGCATGCTGTAGCAGGAATAGTAAAGGGAGATGTGGTCGATAATACCACATTCACAGAAGCCCCATCTACCCTAAAAGTACCATTGAGCAAATTAAGGAATGGATTGGTAAAACCAGTAGTTATATTGCTTTGCAGCGATAATACCGGAGTATAATCGCTTCCCTTGTCGACATAAAGATTATAGAAATCATAAACCGCACCTCCACCACTGATTGTAGCATTCTGGGAACCCTTAAAATATACATATACTCTTCCCGTGTTATTCATATCAAAGGTTCCGTCGTTCAGCAATTTACCATAAAGTTCCAATACGTTGTTAACCACCGTTCCCGCAGCACTTACTCTAAATACTGCACCGCTTGCAATATTCAGATTACCAAATACTTTTATGGTTTGTAATACATTGTTTCGATATTCCAACAGCCCCGAATTAACATTTAAGTTACCATTAATCGTATACACATACGAAGCCGTTGTTGGCGTGCGTACACCGTCATTAGGTCCTGTTCCTGTACCATTTATCGTAAGATTTCCATATACCGTCAAATCGGTGGCAGGAAGTGTAATGTTATTTCCTGTAGCGGGAGTCAGGATTAAGTGACGATAATTTGTAAGCGGTAAATTGGTAACATCCGAAGTAACCGGAATAGTGATGTTGGCTCCTGCCGTATAATATTCAACGGTACCACCATTAGGACCGATGAAAACCCCAAAATCGCCTTGTGGGAAATAATTGGAACTTGCAATACGCAATTTACCAGTTCCCACCACCCCGCTATCGGGCAAGGAAGTAAAGTTGTGTCCTGTAACGGTTCCCAGGTCAAGTACCGACCCATCTTCAATGAACAAACTTCCTGCAAAAGCTGCAACAGGGGTTGTCACGGTATGATTATCGACAATTTTCACGATAGTAGAAGCATTTGGAATGCCACCGTTACCAGGCGTTCCCCCGCGCGTAGTTGACCAGGTATTCGGATTATTCCATGGGCCATCATTTACGCTATAGAGTGTTGCAATAGCACCAAATGCAGAGGATTCACCAGCAGTATATTCACCCTGCGGCAAGGTATCGGTATCAAACAGGATGATGTTGTTACCATCATCGACCTTATTTACATCGTTATCGGTAAACCACACTCCTGTATAACGATAACGGGCAGGGATATAATTTAATTCATTGCTTCCTGCAGCTACAAATAAATTTGGTCCTGCATCGGCGTACTGATATTGCTGAATGAGCGTTCCAGAAGTTATACCGCTAAAGCCCGAACTTTGTGTTTTCCAGAAACAATTAAGCGCAGCCGTCGATTGGGTAAGATAATGACGCGACTTGACAGGCGTAATGGTGATAGCACCCAGGGTGGTTGGTGCCGTTGTAAACTGGATGGTAGCTGGCAAATAATAGTAATTGGCACCTACCTGTACACCAAATGGATATTTAAACGATAGAGACGATGTAGTAAATGTCCTTGTCACCCCTTTATCCGAGAGCAATCCCGAGGTAACAATCATACGATTATTAGAGAAGCCTGTTTGGGAAGTACCCGTAACGGCATCATACACATTAGCATCAGCAGTAAAGGTTAAACGATAGCTTCCCATGTTCAAACGCGCAGGTGCCCCCGCTGTACCTCCCAGACGCAAATCGCCCGTAACCGTGAAGTTAGCCTGTGCTGTAACGCTACCGCCTGTTTTGTTGAGCGTAAGATTGTTGAATATACCATTGCCATTACCTCCAATAATCTGATTACCTGTACCAATCAGCTGTATGCTTCCTGCACCCGAAACGGGCTTAAAGTGTGTACCACTGTTGTATATATTACCGGCAACCTGTAGGATTCTGCCATTATCGATGAGCGTGCAACCAGCACCTATTGTCAAATTGCCATTAATAATTATGGGTACTGAAGGATTGCTATTGATCAGGGTAAGAGTAGAAGTATTGGAAAGGGTTACATGATTGAAATTACCACTTACAGTACCATTGATAATTAACTGTTGGTTCCCTGAACCATTGAAATATACAGTATTAGTACCCGTATTTAAAGTAGTACCATTTTGAATTTCCAGCGTACCACCAATAAAAAGATTCTGGTTATTGGCATTGAAAATAGGATTATTCCCCGTTAATATTTTCATCTCGTTGAGTACCGTTAGCGGCATTGCCGGGGTAGTAATAGAAGTAGGGGTTCCTGTAAGGCCATCGGTATTGACATTATTAATCTGAACTGTTGTAGTGGTTCCTCCGGTTTTTGAAATATTCAAGTTATATATAGGTGCCGACGAAGTAAAATAGTAAGGATTATTGTTGGTTATAACAATATTGACCGTACCTCCCGTAACAACATTATTACTTGGATCGGAACCAATTACGAAAGCACCACGGGATGTTGCATAGGATACCGTAATGGTACCACCCGTCATGATGAAAGAATTGGTTGGAAAAGGAAAGCAAAAGATAGCTTTGGGATCATTTAGTTCGTAAGTTCCATCGGGGTTACCAATGACCATAAAGTGCCCTCCCGTTTGCTTGTAAGAAGTCTTGGGATTGGTTGAATAGCTGGAAGGACGGAATTGGGACATACGTAACAATCCACCATTTATTTCAATTTCTCCAGTACCACGATATACGAGCCCGGCTCCAATTCCAAAGTCGATATATCCTTGGTCAACTCTTAGTTTACCAAACAAGGTTATAGCTTTGTTACCCCAACCATTCTGATTGTTGGTAACATGCACTTCTACATTGGGACCATTGAGCCAGAGTGCACCGTTGAGAGGAATAGAAAAGTTATCACCTCCACCCTCAGTCAATGAAGGTATGAGAATATTGCCCTCAAGTTTCAGTGTACCATTTCGAATCCATATATTTTTAAGCACCCCATTTAGGTTCTCAATATTGGGGTCATAATCGGTTGCTGTTTGGTCATTGCGACCAAAGATTCGGAAATTATCGACATGGCTGGAATATACTGTCAATATATAAGTTTGGTCAACCCCTTTGTTAACTATAAAGCGGTTAAAATCCGTAGTACCATAACAGCTTACCGTATTATTGGATGCCCCTTCAAAGGTAACATTAACCACCCCGTCAGTAGGATCAGTAATATAGTAAGCGTTGATAACCGGAGGAGTTCTATTGGTAAAACGTATTGTACCGTAGTTGGTAAGGTTCCCGCCAATTGACATGGTATGTACTACGTTGGCAACAAAAGTATTAATCTGTCCTCCCGAAGAAACATATAGATCGCCGCCTACTACTATGTTGCGTGGAGTAGCATTATTACCAATTGTAAAGGTCATATTACCACTTCCTGCAACACGTACAACATTCAATTTACCGTTTACCGTAAGATCGGAAGCCAGGGTGATGGTATAATTATTAGCATTGTTGTCTGCTTTTTTCAGGACTAGATTATTGTACTGATTTTGCTGCAAGGTACCGCTAACATTATAATA
>ERZ795060.1673-NODE-1673-length-25146-cov-4.856881_pt1 | contig 25146 bp, 15 predicted proteins | sample MGYA00375144_ERZ795060 | MGnify/ENA primary metagenome ERZ795060 (study PRJEB30189, sample SAMN05720157) | activated sludge metagenome | isolation source: anaerobic digester from wastewater treatment plant | place: Japan | collected 2015-05-15 ...
GGCAGCGCTGCACGCAGACCGTGGCCGGCGGCAAACTGCTCCCACACCGAGCGCGTGAACTGCACGGGAATCGCCGAGACGATGAGGTCCGCGCCCTGCACCGCCCGCCCCAGGTCCGCCGTGACGCGAACGCAGTCGGCCAGCTCAAAGTTGGGCAGTCGCGGCGAGCGGCGGGTCTGCGTCAGTTCCCCCGCCTCGTCCAAGGCGTGCGACCACATGGTCACTTCGGGCGCTCCCTGGCCCGGACGCCCCCCCTGACCCAGGACCCCGGCGCAGACCAAGCCCATCTGCCCCACCCCGAGGATCGCGACGCGCCGGACCGGTGGGGCGACACCACCCAATCCGAACTCCGAGTTGAGCCGCGTGGGGTTGGAAGCCATGACCGGAGTTTAGTAGGGTTCGAAGGACCGGCGATGGCGATCGGGCCCGAGTTGGAGATGGGAAACTCCCCGATCAAGTGAGTCACCCACATATGGCGGCGATGGCGCTCGGGGGCGAACTCCCCATCTTCGCCCGCCGTATGGACCAACCGCTCGGCTTGTGGTCGGGTTGTTTCACCCCCGGCCGCGAGCCCGTACCATCGTGCCCTCTCGCCGCACCGGGGTGATGGCGCGCTGCGCCCCCGGTCCGCTCGACGATCAAGTGTTTTGCAGGTTGCTCGAGACTCTCTCCATGAGCCAATCCTCCTCGCTGCCGATCCATCCCCAGTCGCAAGGCTCGCACAACCACGCGAGCCACCCCCCCCACCCCCACTCTCACACGCACAAGCACGATCACGGTGGTGGTGCCGGTGACGGCGGCCGGATGGAGTGCTGCGCTCACCACAACGTCAAACTCGAACGCTGGATGGTCATCTATCTGATCGGCGGGGTGCTTCTGTGCGCCACGCTGCTCATGCACGGCCTGCTGCGCGACACGGTGCCCACCGAGGTCGCCGACTTCCCGGCGATCATCGGCGCGATCCTGCTCTCCATCCCCCTCTTCGTCGCGTCACTCAAGGAGATCTCGCGCGGGCACGCCTCGACGAGCACGCTGTGCGCCGTCGCGATCCTGGGCGCCATGGCGACGAGCGACTTCCTCACCGCGGGTTTCCTGGCGTTCATCCTGCTCGTCGCCGACCAGTTCGTGCGCCAGCGCGCCTGGGGCGCCGAGCGCGCGATCGAAGACCTCGTCGCACGCACACCCGACACGGCGCGCGTCATCCGCGACGGTCAGGAAGTCGAGGTCTCCCTCGCGGCGGTCAAACTCGGCGACATCATCCGCGTCAAGCCGGGAGAGAACCTGCCCGTCGACGGCGTGGTGGTCGTCGGACGCTCGGCGATCGATCAGGCGGCGCTCACCGGCGAGGCGATCCCGCACGAGGTGGCCGAAGGCGACCCGGTCTACGCGGGCACGACCAACGTCTCGGGCATGATCGAACTCCGCGCGACGAGCGTGGGCCAGGACACGACCATCGGGAAGGTGTCGCAACTCATCCGCGAGGCCGAGAGCAGCCGCACGCCGCGCCAGATGATGGTCGAGCAGGTGGCGCGGTTCTTCGTGCCGGTGACGCTGAGCGTCGCGTTCGTCGTCTGGTTCTTCGCGCAGGGCAAGATGCCGCAGGAAGAGGCCGTGAAGCGGGCCATCTCCGTGCTGGTGGTCGCGTGCCCCTCGGCGCTCCTGCTCGCCAGCCCCCTGGCGCTCGTGGCGAGTTTCGCTTCGGCGGCGCGGGTCGGCCTGCTCATCAAGAAGACGAACTATCTCGAGGAAGCCGCGGCGGTGGACACCGTCGTGCTCGACAAGACGGGCACGCTCACCACGGGCAAGTTCGCGGTCTCGCGCCTCGTGCCCGCCGACGGCGTGGACGGCGTCGAACTCCTCCAGGCCGCCGTGAACGGCGAGCAGCACTCGAACCACCCGCTGGCGCGTTCGATCGTCGCCACGGGCAAGGCCGCGCGCGTGATCCCGGACGACTCGAAGGACTTCGAGGAAGTGCACGGTCGCGGCATCCGCGCCCGCACGACCATGGGCACCGTGCTCGTCGGACGCGCCGGCTGGATCCGCGAGAACCTGCCGCACGTCGCCGATCAGATCGCCTCGGTCGAATCGCGCATCGAGGGCATGACGGGCGTGCACGTCGCGCGCGACGGGCGCTACCTCGGCGTAGTGGGACTCGAAGACAAGGTGCGCCCGAACGCCAAGGGCGTGCTGGCCAAACTCCGCGACCTGGGCGTGAAGCGCATCGACATCCTGACGGGCGACCGCCTGAGCGTCGCCGAGCGCGTCGGGCGCATTGTCGGGGTCGACAACATCGAGGCCGAGTGCCACCCCGAAGAGAAGCACCAGATCATCGAGGGCCTCGTGCGCTCGGGCCGGCGCGTCATGATGGTCGGCGACGGCATCAACGACGGTCCCTCGCTCGCCGCGGCCGACATCGGCATCGCCATGGGCCTGGGCGGCTCGGACATCGCGGCCAACTCGGCGGGCGTCGCGCTCATGAACGACGACCTTTCCCGCATCCCCTTCCTCATGGAACTCTCGCGCCGCAACCGCTCGATCGTGGCACAGAACATCGCCGCGGCGGTGCTGGTCGCGTCGTTCGGCCTGGCGATCGCTTCGCTGGGCTGGCTGAGCGTGCTTTGGGCCGCGGCCTACCACGTCGTGGGCGACCTCATCGTCATCTTCAACAGCGCCCGCCTCTTCCGCTTCGGCGAGACCTACGCCCAGACCGACACGCTCTCGCTCGAACATCCCACCGTGCTCCCGGCGGCTCGCCGCGCGGGGAGCATGAGCCTGTCGCAACCCGCGGCGGCCGCGGCGGGCTGATCGCACCGCTTCCCCACCCCCGATCGTCCTTCTGGAAGCGCGCTGGCTCGCCGGTCGGCGCTTTCTTCATGGTGGCATAGTGGTCGCTGCGCCGGGGCGCGAACGGCGCCGTTGCTACAGCAATGTCCCCTCGAGGATCGCCACCGCCGTGAGAAGGTAGATCAACACGCCGCACACGTCGACGAGCGTCGCGACGAACGGCGCCGAACTCGTCGCCGGGTCGAGTTTGATCTTCTTGAGAATGAACGGCAGCATCGACCCGATCATCGTGCCCCACAGAACGACGCCGAGAACAGCGATGCCGATCGACACGCCGAGCAGGTGGTAGTGGTCCTGCACCTGCAGCGAATCGGGGAGATACTGGCCGTCGGCCCCGCGCTGCTTGAACCACCCGAGCCAGCCCCAGACATGGATGCGCAGCACGCCGATCGCGCCGAGGATGATGCCCAGGAGCAGCCCGGCCGAGAGTTCTCGCCGGAAGACCCTGAACCAGTCCTTGAGCGTGATCTCGCCGACGGCCATGGCGCGGATGATGAGCGAGGTCGCCTGCGAGCCCGAGTTGCCGCCGCTCGACACGATCAGCGGCACAAAGGTCGAGAGCACTGCGGCCCGCTTGAGTTCGTCCTCAAACCCGGCCATCGCGGTCTGCGTGAACATCTCGCCCAGGAACAGCACCGCGAGCCACGTGACGCGCTTGCGCACCAGGCGCGTGAGCGGGATCGTGCTGTAAGGTTCGTCGAGCGCCTCCATGCCGCCGAGTTTCTGGATGTCCTCGGTGGCCTCCTCTTCGGCGACGTCGGCGACGTCGTCGCTGGTCACGATGCCGACCAGCACGCCGCGCGAGTCCACCACGGGCAGCGCGCTGCGGTCGTAGCGTGCCATGGCGCGCACGGCCTCTTCCTGCGGCTCGTCGGCGCGGAGCGCCACGAACTGACGCGTCATGAGGCTCTCGACCGTCGCGTCCAGCGGCGCGAGCAGCACCAGGCGGATGCGGATGTCGTCGATCAGGACGCCGTGGTCGTCCACGACGTACAGCACGTTGAGCGTCTCGGCGTCGCGCCCGTGCTTGCGGATGTGGTCGAGCGCGTGCGCGATCGTCCACTCCGGGCGCAGCATGACGTAGTCGGGGGTCATGAGGCGCCCGACCGACCCCGCCGGGTACCCCAGGATCGCCTGCGTGACCTTCCGCTCCTCGGGGCTCAGCCTTGCGATGAGGCGCGAGGCCACCTCGGGCGGCAGTTCGTCGAGCAGCCGCACGCGGTCGTCGGGCTCCATGCCCTCGATGACCCGCAGCGCCGAGTCCCCCAGCTTGACGATGAGTTCCTCCTGGAACTCCGGCGTCAGGTACGAGAAGACCTCGCCCGCGTCGTCGCGCGGGAGAAAACGGAAGCAGACGGCCGCCTGGTCGGGGTCGAGCGAGGCGATGATGTCGCCCACGTCCGCGGGGGGGATGCCCTTGAGGGCCGCGCGCAGCTCCGAGTACGCGCCCTCGCGGACGAGTTCCTGGATCTCCGGCTGGATGAGTTCCGCCGTCGGGTTCACGGAATCGACGCCTCCGCCAGATGGCGCAGAGTCTAGCCGCCGCCGGGCCGCGCTCCCGCGCCCAGCGGAGAATTCTCCGTCGTCCGGCGCCGGACTCTCCGGTGCGCCCCGCCCGAAGCACCGAACGCCCCGTCTACACTCGCCCCAATCCATGGACGATTTCCTGACGATCTTCGACACGCCCGAGGCCGACATCCGACGCATGCTCGAGCGTGCGGCGGCGCTGCGGCGCAAGCCCGAGCCCGGGCTGCTCAGCGGCAAGACGCTCTGCTGCCTCTTCGAGAAGCCCTCGCTCCGCACCCGCGTGAGTTTCGAGCAGGCGATGCGCCGCCTGGGCGGGACCGCGATGAGCATGCACAACACCGAGATCGGGATCGGCGGACGCGAGGCGCCCGAGGACATCGCCCGCGTCCTGGGCTCGATGGTCGACGCCGTGATGGTCCGCGTCGTGCTGCACGCCACGCTCACCCGCATGGCCGACGCCGTCGAGGTCCCGGTCGTCAACGGCCTGAGCGAACTCGCCCACCCGGCCCAGGCCCTCGCCGACGCCCTCACACTCATGGACGAGTTCTCTCCCGGCGATCCCGCCGGGCTCAGGGGACGAAGGGTCTCCTACGTCGGGGACGCGAACAACGTCGCGCGGAGCCTTGCGGAGATCTGCGGCAAGCTCGGGATGCACTTCTGCATCTGCTCACCCCCGGGGTACGAGTTCGGCAACGGCTCGCTCGACCGCCTCCGCCACGCCCACCCGGGCTCGCGCTTCGAGACCTGCACCGACCCCGTCGAGGCCGTCCTCCACGCCGACGCGATCTACTGCGACACCTTCGTGTCGATGGGCCAGGAGCACGAGATGACCGAGCGCCTCGCGGCGTTCGCCCACTACCAGGTCAACGAGCGGCTCGTCAGCCAGGCCCCGGAACACGCGATCGTCCTGCACTGCCTCCCGGCGCACCGCGGCGTCGAGATCACGTCCGAAGTGCTCGACGGCCCGCGCTCGCGCGTCTTCCGCCAGGCCCGCAACCGCCTCGACGCCCAGATGGGCCTGCTGGCGCTGCTCGTCGGGGGCGCCTGACCCGCGAAGGTCGGGCCTCGGGAATCAGATCGCCAGGCGGACATCCCGGATCGCCGGGAACTTCTCGCGCCAGTCCCGCACCTCGCGCGGATCGATCTCCACGCTCAGCACGCCCTCCTCCGGCCCCAGCCGGCCCAGCACGTTCCCCTGCGGGTCGATCGCCATCGATCCGCCGGCGTACTCGAGGAACGGGTCGCGCCCGGCGCGGTTCACGCTCAGCATGTAGGCCTGGTTCTCGATCGCCCGCGCCACGCTCAGCACCTCTCGGTGGAGTTTCCGCGGCGCGGGCCAGTTCGCGCCCAGCGCAAAGACCTCCGCCCCGGCGAGCATGCCGCGCCGGAAGAGCTCGGGAAACCTCAGGTCGTAACAGATCGCCGGGCAGACTGTCAGGGTCTCGCCCGCCGGCGTCGCCCAGGGGTAGGTGACCACCGCGTCACCCCCGCTGAACCGCTCGGTCTCGCGCCCGAACGAGAACGGGTGGATCTTGTCGTACTCGGCGAGGATCCGCCCGTCGCTCCCGGCGATGGTCGCGCGGTTGCGCCCGCGCCCGTCGGGCCCGAGCACGGTGCGGGAGCCGTGCAGCACGACACGCATCTCTCGCGCCAGTTCGCGGATGAACCCGAGCGTGCGACCGTCGGCGTCCGCCGTCTTCTCCAGGTTGAACGAGAATCCCGTGTCGAACATCTCGGGGAGCACGGCGAGGTCGCCGGCGTCCGGGCGGGCGCGCTCCATGAGCCGGCGCACGCGCTCGAAGTTCGTTGCGGGGTCTTCCCAGGCGCTGTCGAGTTGGACCAGGTGGGCTCGCACGGCGCATGGTACAGAGCCCACGCGACGTACGGACCTCCGGGGCGTCAGGCCACGTCGCGCCGACGCTCGGGGTGCCCGGGCTTCGAACGCACGCCCGAGAGCGAGTCCGGCTTCTCCGTCCAGTCCTCGGCGCCCGAGATGTTGATCTCGCTTCTCAGCGTCTTGCGGTATCCCAGCAGACGGACGACCTCGAGGACGTCGGTCCACGAGGGGTACATCACGTCGTTGGCCCGCTTGAAGCCGTCGATGGCCTTCACGAACAGGTACTGCTCGCGGTTCATCTCCCCCTCTTCCGCGGCCCGGGCCCAGTCGGAGCGACGGCGCCCCACGCCGCGACGGCGCTCGAGCCCGGTTTCTGGCTCCGACGTGCTCCCCTTGGCGCGGGCCTCGCGGCGCTCCTGGCGGGCGCGCCGGTCAAAGGGGGGGAGGGTTTCACCCGATTGCTCGGCGGCGGACGCCAGTTCCGCTTCCTCCCGAGCCTCGTCCTGGGCCAGGGCATCGGACTGCTGAGCGGTGGCGCCGGGGTCCCGCGCGTCGGACAGGCGCGGGAACGCCCGCGCAGGCCCTTCGGGCCGCGCTGCGGGCTTGTTGTTTCCGGACTGTGCGGGGGGCGTGGAACGGGAGTTTGACGACATGCGGCGGTCCTTCGAGGATCACGCCGCACCAACCCCGGGGATCACGCCGAACAGTCGCGACACCACCCGGGGAGCGGCTCAGAAGTCCTCGTCCTCGTCGTCATCGTCGTCGAAATCCGACTCGAAATCGTCGTCCTCTTCATCATCTTCGAGGAAGTCGTCGTCGCCGTCCTCAAACTCGTCATCGTCCTCAAATCCCTCCCCCTCCTCATCTTCCACCTCGTCGAGATCGTCGAGGTCGTCGCCGTCGGCCTCCTCCTCCTCCTCTTCGCCGAAGCGCTTGGCGTCGTCGAGAATGTCTCGATCGAGTTCAAGCGACGCGTCGACCGCGCCCTCCTCCAGCAACCCGGCGGCGTCCAGCGTCATGAGTGTCGCGGTCATGATCGATTTCCCTTTGCGTTAGTCGCGTCGTGCCGTCTTTGAACGGCGGCTGATCTGCTCTCGCCGCGCGCCTGCTGCGCCGGCCTACTCCACCTGCTCACGAGCCCTCCGGATTTCGCCCGGCCCGAACCGGGCCGTGCTGATCCGCAGAGTTTGCCCAACGGTTGCAGCGTCGGGCGTGAAGTCAAACGCCGCGCGGCGACAGGTGCCGCGCCGGCCTGTGCACCCCGCCCGGTGGGCCGAAGCGCGCCGAATGGCGGCACGCCCCGGCTCGGGCCCGAACCCACGTGCCGGGAGCCGAAGGCCGGTACACTACTCGCCCCTGCGGGCTTGTCAAACGCCGCGCCGCAGGTCGGTCGTCCCGCCCCTCGAACCCGGTTTTCCCCACGTTTTCCACCGTAACGGACACTCCGGGAACGATCGAGACCACCCGATCCGCGGCCTGCCTGTGTCGTCCAGCGGGGCGGGACTCTTGATCCGCCCGGACTTTTTGCTCACTCCGCACGCTCCCCACGCCCGCACCGATCATGCCCGATCCCTCACCGGTTCCCCTCGGCTCCAACATCAGCGCGGCTCGGCCGGTCAAAGCGCCCCCTGCGCCGCCCCAGCCGCTGGCCGCCCTCCTGGCGTTCGCTTTCCCGGGCGCTGGGCACTTGTTCCTCGGCTACCGGGCCCGGGCGGTGCGGATCGCCGCCGGTGTGCTGCTGCTCTTCATCGTCGGCCTGGGCATCGGCGGGCTCGACGCCGTCGACCGCAAGGAGAACGGCCTGTGGTTCTGGTTCTATGGCCAGATGTGGACCGGCCCACTCGCCTTCGGCGTGGACTACCTGCACCAGACCGAGTTCAAGGTGATCGATCACCGCGGCGCGATCCGATCCGCCGCTCCCAACGAGTTCCGCAACCCCGTCACGGGCGCGCCCGAACTCATCCACGTCGATGAGAACGGCGTCCCGTGGGCCAAGTACCAGGTCCCGGGGAGCACGAACGCGATCGTCGTGAAGCCGGCCTACCCGCCCAAACGGCGCTCGTCCGGCCGTGCTTCCGAGCTCGGCACGCTCTTCATCGCCATCGCCGGGATGCTCAACCTCGTGGCGATCATCGATGCGATGTTCAAGCCCCGGGCTGCGCCCGGTCACGCCCGCTAGGCCCGCCCGACTCAAAGCCCCCCGAACGACGCACCAGCCCAGCACACCCACCATGCCGTACCGACCGTTCATCGATCCGCTGACGATCCACGACTCGTGGTACTGGCTGCTCATCCCGATGGCGCTGGGCATCGCGCTGGTCTACAAGGCGGTGCGCCTGCAGACGCTCGAGAAGTACTGGCGTCAGGTCGCGATCATGACCACGCAGATCGTGATCGGCATGATCCTCCTGGGCGCGGCTTCGTACCTCATCGTCGTCGCGTACGTGCGCTTCATCGCCGAGCGCATCGCCGGGGGCTGATCGCCCCGTGATGGCGGTTCATGATCAGCAGACACTCCGGCGCGTGTCAGCGATGCACGGGCGCGGGCTCGACCGGCGCAGCCGCGGGCCGGTCCGCGGGCGCGGGAGCCGGCGCCGGGGTGGGGTTGGCCCTCGTCGGGGGCGTCGCGGGCGCGCCGTCGTCGTGTTTGCGCGGCGTGGGCAGTTCGTACGAGATCGGATAGTCCGGGCGGGGCCGGTAGAGCATCCGGATCCACTCGACGGCCTCCTGGATGGAGCGGTCGTCGAGCGACTTGAACGCCGGACGCCAGATGTCGCGCCCGTTCGCGATCGGCGAGTTGGTCACCGCCGGGTGCGGGTAACGGGAGTCCTCGCGCGGCAGGCCCAGTTGCAGCAGCGGGCTCTTGATCGGTTCCTCGGCGTTGATGAGGCTCTCGCCCCCCGCGAGCCGGAACTTGCTCAGGATGAGGAAGTTGGTGTACACGCTCTGCTCGGAGTTCGGCCGCTTGTTCGTCAGCATGAAGCGACCGGCCTCCTCGCCGCCGTGACACGCGTTGGTCGCGCACTTATTGAGCAGCCAGTTCCGCTGCACGTCGTCGCGGAAGATGTTGAACGAGCGTGGCGCGTCGACCACCTTCACCTGGCCGTACAGGTTGCGGGCCTGGAGACGGAACATCAGGTCGAGGATCTCCGTCGGGTCCTTGCGGTACCAGGCCTCCCTTCCCTCACGCGTGATCGGCACCAGCGGGTGCCCCGCGTTCTGTTCCAGCAGGCGCGTGATCGTGTCGCGCTGGATCACCAGTCGCGGCCGGTCGCTCAGGTCCGTCTCGTAGACCTTGATCAGGTTGATCTGGTCCTCGGTCAGAAGGGGGAAGTCGACCGGGCGCCGGACCGGACGCGCCGGCGCCGGCTCGGCATGAGCGTGCTCCGGGGCGCCCGATCGGGCCCGCTGCTTGAGCAGGATCTGTTGCTCCAGTTCGATCTTCAGGCCCTTGGCCGATGGGAAGTTCGCGTCGATCGCCAGCACCCGCTGCACTTCGGTCAGCGCCAGTTCGTACCGCTCGCGCTCGCGCAGCCACCTGGCCAACTGCAGGATCTGCTGCGGGTCGTTCCCCACCGCCGCGCGGAGATCGAGATAACGCTGCGTGATCGGCGGCAGGATGTCGTACTTCTCGATCAGGTCGCTGCTCAGCGGCGTGAGGATGCCCGCGATCCGCACGCGGATCTCGTCGCTCGTTGCCGATTCGAGGATGCCCGTGAGACGCTGCCCGTCCTTGAGGTACACCACCACCTCGCGCGACTCCTGCGGTGCTTCGTTGGCGCCCGCCGGGGCCGGTGCGCCCGCCTCGGGGCCCGGGGGCGTCTGCGCCGTGTCGCCCTGGGGAGCGCCGGCGGGCGGCTGCCCCGGCGCCGCCGCGGGCGTCGGATCGTCCGTCGTGGCGTGCGCGCGCGATGGGGAAGCCCCGAGCCACCCGGCGCAGAGCATCACGCCGGCGCACGCGGCGCCGACGCGCCGCCAGAACCCCTGAAGAGTGCGAACGGTCAGAGCGCTGTGGGGATTGCTCATGATGCTCCGCCGCTGGACCACGGTTCCGCGATTCTCCACCCCGGCACTCCCGAAATCCCGCCGACCCCGGCCGCTTCTACCCCCCGGCGACGACCGGAGTTCTGTTCGCACCGCAGGCCGGACCGGTTGTTCAGGCCGCCCCGGCGCCCTCCCGCACGCTCGCCCCGCCCTTCCGGGCCGCCCGGGCCGCGATGACCTGTTCATAAACTTCGACGCTCCGGCGGGCGACGCGTTCCCAGGTGTACCGCTCCTGGATGAGCGTCTGCCCCGCCGCGCCCATGCGTTCGCGCAGCGCGGGGCTGGAGAGCACTTCGCGCAGGCCCGTGGCGATCGACGCCGCGTCCCGCTTGACCACCCGGCCCGAGCCCACCTCGCCGACATCCGGGAAGTGGCAGTTCTCGCTGATGACCACCGGCGTGCCGCAGATCATCGCCTCCGCGACCGACATGCCGAACGACTCGTGCTTGCTCGCCAGGCAGAAGACCGCGGCGTCGCGGTAGGCCATGACCTTCTCGCGCCCGTACTGCGGGCCGACCAGGTGCACCCGGTCGGCGATGCCCAGGCGGCGCACCTGTTCGACCAGGCCCGCCCGAGCCCCGAAATCCGGCCCGGCGACAACCAGGCGCGTCGTCGGCAAGTCGGGGAGGATGGACGCGAACGCGTCGGCGAGGATGTCGAGCCCCTTCACCTCGTGCAGGCGCGCCAGGAAGAGCACGTAGGGTTGCCCCTGCAGTTCCGGATGCCGCTTGTAGTACTCGCCCTTCTCGGGCAGCGGCATGAACTCGTCGAGAAAAATGCCGTTGGGCACGACCTCGACATTCGGGTTGAACCCGCCCTCGCGGAGCGAGTCCGCCTCGTACGCGCTGTGCGCGTGCAGCAGGTCGGCATGGGTGATCATCGAGCGATACCCCATCGCCAGCGCGATCCGCTTCTTGAGCGACTTCTCGGACAGCGCCCAGGGGTCGAGCATCCCGTGCGGCGCGAGCACGCACGGCTTGCCGAGGCGGTGCGCGACCCTGGCCGCGGCTCGCAGGATCGGGTCCCAGATGCCGTGCACCTCGACCACGTCCATCCCGGGCGCCACCTGTTCGATGACGCGCCGGGCGTTGGTCGAGAACATCCACTCAACCCGCGAGGGCTCGGGCACCCGGTGCAGCGTCAGGCGGCTGCCGCCAGGGATCTTCCGCAGGTCGGCGTCGATCTGGTCGTTCACCGGCGGCGTGTCGTAGATGACCAGGTGCACATCCTGGCCGGTCGCCGCCTGAGCCGCGGCGAGGCGCGACACGACCATCGGCGGTCCGCCGGCGACGGGGTCGAGGCTCGAGATGACGTGCAGAATCCGCATCGCGCTGGATCAATGATCGGCGCACGAACCCGTGCGCAACTGTTACCCGGGCCGCGCCGACGACCCACGCCCCACACCGCCCGCGTCGCTCCGGACGTCCGGGCTCCGATCGATCAGTGCGTGCGCGTGCCGGTAAAGGCGTTGTACTCGACGGTGGCGCTCGTTCGCACGTCAACGGTCTCGTCCGGGGTGGAGATCCGCGCGAGCCCGAACGGCTCGCCCTCGGGCGGACGCGACGCTCCCGCCGCGGTCCCGAGCACGCTCACACGTCCGCGCTGCACTTCGACCCCGGCGACCGGGAGCACCTTGACCGACGCCGGCGACGGGACGCTGCGCGAAATCGTCGCCGAGGTCAGGCGATCGACCTCCACTAGCGTGCGCCCGTCGACCTCGAAGGTCGCCGCGGCCCCGATGCCGGTCCGAACCTGCACGCGCCCGGTGATTTCATCACCGACGCGCAGGCCCTTCCACGGCTTTGCGGCGTTCTCCGCGCTCGCGGAGTCCTCGCCCGCGCTGCGCCACTGAACGTTGTTGGCGGCGCCGTCGACCTGCACGACGCGCACCCGCGCGGGCGCCGGGATCCAGGTGAGCGGCACGTTGGCGGGGTCGAGGGCCACGACCGGTTGCCTGACGACCTCGGGGCGGGCCTGCGACGCCGCGGCACGGGGTTCCACAACCGCTCTCGGCTGCGTGCGCGGATCGTCGAGCGCGATCACCGGCTCGCGCACGGTCCGCGTCGGCATCGCCGGATCAACCGGCGCGGCGACACTCGCGCCCGTTGGACGCGGGCGCGACGCGATGTGCTCGGGGTCGAGCGCGATCACCGGCTCTCGCACCACCGGGCGCGCGCCGGGCGCCGGCTCCGCCGCGCTCCGCGTCGCGAGGGGCCTGCGCTGCGACGCTGGGTCGAGCGTGATCTCCGGCGCCTTGGGCGCCGGGACGACCGGTTGCTCCGCCGCCGGACGCGAAGCAGACCGCGCGCCGGCCTGATGGGTCAGATCGACCACGGGCTCGCGTGCGGGCGCGGGCCCGTCGGCGCTGACCGCCGCAACCGGTGTGGTTGCGGGCACGGTCCGCGCTTCGGCCTGAGCCGGCGCCGCTTCAGCGACTCGGGCGGTATTCTCGCTGCCCGGATAGGACGACAACTCGGCCGCCAGGCGGTCGAGTTCGCTCAGGCTCGGCTGAGCCGGCTTCGCGGGGGCCTGGGGAGAGGCGGGAACCGCGGCGACCGCGGTCGGCGCCGGCTGCTCCGGCGTGCTCGCGTGCGCCTGGTCCAGTTGGTCCTCGATCACCGCGATCGGCGCGTTCGTCCGCGTCGGGGTTGCGGTGTTCGACGCGGGGGAAACTCCGGAAACCTCGGGCTCGTGGGTAGCGCTGGGGCTCGCGACCGGATCGGCGCTCACCGGCTGCAGGATCAGCCGCTCGCCCACGGCGTCACCTATGACCACGCGCGAGCCTTCGACGCTCGGCGGCTGCGTGCCCTCCCCGCGCGGTTCGGTCATCGGATCGGCCACCGACGGCGCCGCCGCAACCATCGGCGCGTGCTGCTCCTCCCGCGTCGGTGCGACCGCGGGCTGCGTCGTGAGCGCGGCTTCCGACGCCGGCCTGCGCGGCGACTCGGATCGGGGTGAAACCCCGGGGGTCGACTCCGTCACCGTCACCGCCAGCGGCGCCTCATCGCGCGCCGGAACCGGCTCGACAGGCGCGGCGGTCATCACCGGCTGGTGCTCGGGGGCGGGCGCCAGAACGGGCTGCCGGTCGGCGGCTCGGTCCGCGCTCGACGATCCCGAAGGGAGGTCGATCGCGTCCATCTCCGCCGAGGCGATCCGCACCGCTTCCGGCGATTCCACCGGCTGCAGTTCCGTCATGGCCACGTCGGACTCCATCGCCGCCGCGATGGGCTCGCTCGCGTCCATCGTCGAGTCGGCAACGGCGAGACGGGGTTCATCGTCCACCGGCACGAACGCGCGGGCGTTGTCGCCGGGGAGCACCTGCCCCGGACGCCGGTCCTTGGCCATTCGGCGCAGATCGAGCAGCGATTCGCGCACGGGCTGGCCCGGGGCGCTCCGCACAGTCGATGGGCTCGGACGCGTCTGGATGTATGTCTGTCCCAGCGAACGGCCCGTCAGCGCGAGCGGTGCGAGGGCGGAAATGGCGGCGGCGATGCGGAGAGACGCGTGCATGTATGTTCTCGGCGTTCCACGAAACGGGTGCGAACAGACTCTTTGGACAGCCTGAAAGATCAAAGAAACTCGACGGCGACCTACCGGCGGCGCGACAGGCCCGAACCTCGCCCGCCCAGCGGCTCATCCTCGCCGGGCCGCCGCACCGGCTTGCCGGGACGGAACGGCGAGAACTTGCCCGGGTCAGACAGAACCGGATCGGACATGACCGGATCTTCGGTCGGGGACTCGACGGCGTCGGGCTCAACCACTCGCGCCTGCGCGAGCGGCGGAGCGTCGACCGCCTCACGCGACGGCACAGCCGCGGTGCCGCTTGGCCCCACAGGCGTCAGGCGGATCGGACCGGACGGTTCGGTCTGACCGCTCGTCGTCGCGAGCGCAGGTGCCGGAGCGTGCGCGGCTGCCGCCACCGGCTCAGGCCTGGCCGGAGCGACGGCCGGCAGGGGCTCAACGGTGACAGCGGGTTGCGGTGCCCCCGCAATCGGAGATGACTCCGGCGTCGGTGCAGCGGTCGGCGTCTGAGCCGGACCGGAAACCGACCCCGGAACATCGACGATCGCTTCCGGCGCAATCGCCGGCTCGGGCATCGGCGCGGGCTCTTCGACGCGGGCCACGGGCAGATCGTGTTCGGGGGGCGCAGGGGCCGCGGGCGCCGGCACCGGGGCCGGCGCGGGCTCGACCGGCTCGCTCGCGATCTGCGCCGAGCGCAGCGAGTCCATCACGTCGCGGACCACGCGATCCACCTCGGTCGCCTGCGGCTCGGGTGCATCCGCCTGCGTCATCTCGACCGTCGCCACGGGAGCGGCGGCGTTCGGCCCGCCCGGCACATCACCCGCATTCGACGGCGCACCCGAGGGAGCGGGAACGCTCGACGCGACAGGGTTTGTCTGCTCCGGCGTCGGCCGGGACGTCGGCGTCAGCGCATCATGTGCGGATTGGGCGGCTTGCGGCGCGCGGCTGTTCAGGCCGGTGCGGACGCGCGGCGAAACCTCGTCGTGCACCGCGCCCAGAATCGTCAGGAGCTGCGCGCCCGTCAGGCCCTGGTACGGGCGCAGGTGCTCGGGGATCAGCGCCGGCGCGTGATCGGGACCCTTGGTCCCCAGAGCCGCGACCACCGACATCGCCTCTTCCTGCGTCGTGCTCTCGGGCCGGCCCATCATCCGCGCGAGCATGCGGCACGTCTCGCCCAGCGTCGCCGCCTCGCGCGCCGGACGATCGAAACTCGCGCTGATCCATCCCAGCTTGCCCGCCATCGCCTTGCGCTGCTCGTAGGTGGTGGCGTTGATCCCCGCGCCCAGCAGCAGGCACGCGTGCAGCGCGTCGTCGTGGCACACCAGCGACTGCTTCTCCAGGTCGTCGAAGAACTCGAGCTGGCTCGTCGCCAGCAGGCCCAGCATCATCTGCGGGTCGGTCGTGCTCGGGTCCGGGAGCGTCGCGGCACGCGTCTCGGCGCTCGAATGCGCGATCAGCGGGCGCCCTTCCACCACGTCCGCGCCGCCCGAATCCTGCGCCCGGACACTCGGCGGTACGAGGGCGATGCTCAGCCCGGCGACCGCGGCCAGCGCCGCCGCCCGCATTCCCGGCGCGCACCATCGCGATACGACGCCCCGCGAACAGAATGCGCCTCGAGCGCCCCTTGCTTCTTGATGCAGATCCATCTGCGACATCCCCTTTGGGCTTCGGGGCATCCGGCCCCGCTGAGTTGTGCGTTGCTTCACCGCCGGCGGCGATCGCCACCGCCCCGGCCCCCGAAAACCCACCCCGCCCCGCCCGTCCCCTCCTGCCATTCGAGCCGAGTCGATACGCGCAAACCGAGTTGCCGCAACCAGAACGGTCCCGGCAGAGGACCGTAGTAGACGGCACGGAGCGCCCGGCGTCAAATCGGGCGCCGGCGCGGGCACGCCGCGCCGACCTGCACGCAGGACCGACGCTGTTTCGACGCCATCGACACCACCAAGGGCTTATCGGCGCAGGCTTTGCGCGGGCCACAGAAAAACCGCGGCGCGCCGCGCAAGCAACAGCCGTCGTTTCTATGGGTTCAGGTCCCGACACCCCGAAACCGGCGGACAGCAAAGGCGATCAGGGGGGCCGATCGGGCACGCTGTGCGCCACGACCTCCACCAGCCGCTCAGCCGCCCAACTTCTCGGCGAGGAACTCCACGACTTTCTCGCTGGCGATGCGCTGCTGGCTCCCGGTGTCCCGGTCGCGGACCGTGACCGTCTGGTCCTTGAGCGTGTCGCCGTCGACGGTGAAGCAGTACGGGCAGCCCGCCTCGTCCATGCGCGCGTAACGCTTGCCGATCGACTGCTTCTCGTCGAACTCGATGAACCCCGTACGCCCGAACTTGGCCCGCACGGCGTCGTAGATCTTCTCCGCGACCTCGGGCATCCCGTCCTTGTTCACCAGCGGGAAGACCGCGGCCTTGATGGGCGCCAGGCGCGGGTGGATCTTCAGGAACTCCGGGCTCGGACGGCTCTCGTCCTTGGTGTACGCCTCGCAGATGACCGCGAGCGCACCGCGGTCCAGACCGGCCGCGGGTTCGATGCAGTGCGGCAGGTACCACTCGCCCTTGGGCTGGCCGTTGGGCGCCAGTTCGCCGCGCGAGGCGTCGAAGTACTTGAGTTTGGTCTTGCTCGTGTTCTCGTGTTGCCTGAGGTCGTAGTCGCCGCGGTGCGCGATCCCCTCGAGTTCGCCGAAGCCCGGCGCGGTAAAGGGGAAGCGGTATTCGACGTCGCTGGTGCCCTGCGAGTAGTGGCTCAGTTCGTCCTTGTCATGCTCGCGGAGAGTTAGATTGTCGCCCGCAAGGCCGATGGACTTCCACCACTCCATGCGGAAGTCCCGCCAGAACTTGTACCACTCGACGGATTCGCTAGGGTGGCAGAAGAACTCCAGTTCGGCCTGCTCGAACTCCCGTGAGCGGAAGGTGAGATTGCGCGGCGTGATCTCGTTGCGGAAACTCTTCCCGGTGTTCCCGATTCCGAACGGGATCTTCACGCGCGTCGTGTCCACGACGTTCTTGAAGTTGACGAATACGCCCTGGGCCGTCTCGGGGCGGAGATAGACCTTGTTGTCTTCCGTCTGGGTCAATCCTGCATATGTCTCGAACATCAGTTTGAACTGTGCGGGCGCGCCGAGTGGCGCGCCGCAGCGGGGACACGGCTCTTGCAAGCCCGTCGCGTGGAGTTGCTCGGTTCCAAGGTATCGAACGATCTCCTGCACATCGGGAGGCGCACCGGGCTGTCCATTAATCCGGGTCGCCAGGAACGACAGCGTGACTTCAGGGTTGCGCACAAGCGCCAGATTCGGCGCCGCGCGCTTGCCCTTGCCGCGCGCCCACTTCATCAGTCGCTCCGAACTCAGCCCGGGGTACTGGGTTCCCGCGATGCTCGGCTCGAACTCCTGAATGAGTGAGTTGAACCACTCGGACCACTGTGCAATAGTGTCCCAGTACTGATCCGCGCGGACAAAGTGGCCGCATCCCGGGCACTTGCGCATCGGGTCGGCAAAGCCAGCCAAGTGTCCGCTCGCCTCCCACACCTTGGGGTGCTGGATGATGCAGGTCTCGACGGGGACGCATCGCACTTCCTGATTCCCCGGGCCGCGCCGGCCCCAGCACGGGTTCATGATCATGTCCTGCCACCAAGCGTCGCGCAGGTTCTTTTTCAGTTGCGCGCCCAGCGGGCCGTAGTCCCAGAAGCCGTTGATGCCGCCGTAGATCTCCGACGCCTGGTAGATGAACCCGCGGCGTTTGCACAGCGCCATGATGGCGTCCATGCTCTTTACCCCCACTCCTCCCACCCCCCCTGCGCTACCGACCGCGCCTCCGCTGGTCGTCGCGCCGGCGCCATCAGCCTGGGCCGCGGGCTTGGAAGAAGGCGGGGGGGTGTGCTGGCTCGAATCGCTCATGGCGCTACCTCTCACGGTCCCGGATCAACGCCGCGGCACGACGACCCATCGCCGCGACGATTCGGGCCGGGATGGTAGGTGAGGCGTCGCGCCAGCGAGCCAAAACCGCGCGGCACAGAGGCGTTCCGTTCGCCCCGGTCCGATGGCCGGCCCGCCCGCTCATATGCGGGCCTCCGCGGCGCGGACCCATCGCTCGCAAGCCGGCTCGCGCGGGCTCACCCGCCGCAGACTCCAAACTCCGCGAACCACGCGTCGAGGAACCCGAACAGGTCCGCGACCGTCACGCCCGCGTCGCCGTCGAAGTCGGCGCTGGGCGAGCCCGGCGTGCCGCCGGGGAACTGCGCGAACCAAGCATCGAGGTAGGCGAAGAGGTCCGCCACCGCCACACCCCCCGAGCCGTCGAAATCCGCCGCGCACGCGGGCGGCAGGCTGGCCATCCGCACGACCATATCGTCGGCGAAGAAGATCGGGCCCCAGTCCTGGCAGGTCGCCGGGCGCGCGTCGTAGTGCACCACGACCCGGTCAAACTCGAGCCCCGCGGGCGCGTCGTAGGTCAGGACGCCCAGCGGCCAGGTGCCGGGCTGCGGCGCGATCGCCGTCGCCGAGCCCACCAGCGCGCCGCGCAGGTAAGCGGTGGCCCGCATCGTCGCGGACGTATCGCACCCGAGTTCCTGCGGCGAGTAGCGGATGGAGAATGACGTCAGCGAGCGGGTGAAGTCCACCTGCAAGTCCGACGCAAAGACCGACGCGGGCGCGAGGAAGACGCCCGTCATCCCCGCCGGGTGGAAACTGACACCCGAGTCGGACTGGAAGAGGAAGCCGCCGCCGGTGGCGCTGAGCGTCGCGCCCAGCGGCCCGGAAGTCAGCGTCGCCGGCAGCAGCGTGTACGCGGGCGCGTTGTCAAAATCGAACGCGACCGTCAGCGGCTCGGGCGCGAAGTGCGCCACGAGATTCTCGTCGCTCAGGACGGCGTGCGTGTAGGTCGCTGCGCTACTCACCGGCGTACCCCAGTCCGCCCAGTAATCGAAGTAGAAGCCCGGCGCGGGCGTCGCTGTTACGGTCGCGCTCGCGCCCTGGTTGAAGGTCCCGCCGGCGGAGACCGATCCGGCGTAATCGGGGAACGCGCTGGTCGTGACCGTGTACGCCGGCACGAAGTGGGCCACGAGCGTGCGCGGAGCGTTGGCGGCGAAGGTGTACTGGGGCGAGGCGCTCACCTGCGTCGGTCCCTCCGTCCAGTTCACAAACCCGTAGCCCGGCGTCGGGTTGGCCACCAGCGTGGCGTTGGACCCCACCGGATATTCGCCCGCCCCCTGGATCGTCCCTCCTTGCGCAGGGTCGGCCGACGCGGCGATCGTCACCGTCGCGGCGGAAGAACCGACGAGCGTAAACGCCGCGTCGCCCGGCGCGTTCTGGTAGTACGGACCGCCCTCGAGCCATCGGAAGTGCGAGCCGTTGCCCCCGGTCGCGGTCGACAGGCCCCAGTCGGGGATCCCGTGCTGGTACGCCTTGATGAGCACCCAGTACTTGACGCCGCCCGTGGCCTGGAACGCCGACGGCAGTGCGTAGTGATAGTCAAAGAGCGCCTTGCCGCCGAAGGTGCCGACGAGCGTCTCGCCGCAGTTGTTCGGTGGCCGGTATCGCACGAGCGGGCCGCCGACCACGTCGGGCTGGCTGTTCGCGGCGATCGAGGGATAGATCGACACTTCAAACTGGAACGCCGGCCCGGAGAGGTACTGGTTGTTGATGTAGCCGCCGCGCCAGCGCACCTCGGTGACCGCCTGCGACGACGGGAGGATGAAACTATCCCAGATCCAGATGTCCCAGTCGCTCCCGTCGGGGTCCCACCACGACGACTGGATCAGCGCGCCCGAGTTGGTCGGGGGCTGCGAGTACACATCCACCGCGAACGAAGATTGCGCGACGCACCCGGCGAGGATCAGAGCGAGCAGAGCGCGGAGCAGACGGTTCATGGTCGGTCTCCATTCGAACGGGTCGGCTTCGTCAGGCCGGGCGAAGGCCCGGCGCCACAACACGGAAACGGTCCTTACGCGCAGCCCGATCAGCTCTCGCCGCAGGTGCCGAACTCGGCGAACCATGCGTCGAGGAATCCAAAGAGGTCGTCGACGGCGACGACGCCGTTGTCAGTGAAGTCCGCGGTCAGTTCCTGGTCCTCGTCGGTGAGCCCGAACTCGATGAACCAGCGATCGAGGAAGTTGAACAGGTCTGAAACCGTGACCGTTCCCGAGTGGTCGTAGTCGCCGCGGCAGTCGTCGCTGGGGTACGTTCCCTCGACGCCGGCCTGCGCCCGCAAGTCGGCGATGAACGCGACGCTGTCGAGGATGTGGTCGTTGACGTCGCCGACCTCGAAGGTCAGCGTGTGGTCGCCGGCCGCCAGTTCGGCCGTCGTGGTCGTCAGGTGGTGGATCAGCCCGTGCGGCGCGGCGAAGGCGGTGTTCACGTCGGCGGTGGTCTCGAGCCCGGCGAACGAGACGCCGACCTGCACCGCGGCGTTGTTGGCGTCGAACGTCACCTGATCGTTCGGTTGCGTGCCGTCGAGGAAGACCAGGAACGCGTCGGTGAACGAACTCGTGTAGTACGGGAACTCGACCGATCCGAAGATGAAGTCGAAGCGCACCTGGCTGGCGACCGGCAGCGTGAAGTGCACGTCGATCGCGGCGACGTCGAACGAGGCGCTGAAGTTCTCGATGTTGTTCGCTTGAGATCCGTAGGCGTCGAACTCGTCCGTGCCGCCGCTCAGAAAGTTCCCGTCCGGGTCGGTGTCGAAGGTCATCTGCGAGTTCACTCGGGCGGGCGGGCAGCACGAGTCGTACGCCGGGTCGAGCACCTCGGCCAGGGGCGTCAGGTTCTCAACGCTCCCCGACGAAAGCACCACGCCGTCGCGGATGGACACGGGGGGCCGGTCGAACTTCGCGAACGTGCCAATCTGTCCCGGCTTGCCGTTGCGAACAACCACCGAGTTGATCACGAGACCGCCCGACGGGTGCAGCGCGCTGGCGAGCGCGGCCGAGTCGGTGGTCACGACGGTGGCGATCTGGGCCTGCGCGACCGAAGCGCCCGCGGCCAGGCAGAGCATCGCGGCAAGACGACCGGACAGGCAACGGCGATCGAGTGTGAACATGCGCGACATGGCGATGACCTCACGAGTTGGGCGGAGACTCGGGCCGCGCGACGCGCACGGAACGATCTACGCACTCGAGTACATGCAACGGATATGCCAGTCTGTTTTACAGGGGACGCCGGTTTATTCCGCCCATTGCCGCGGATTCACGGGGCTTTTCGGGGCGGCCCGTCGCCCCTCCACGCCCATCCACGCCCAACCACAGGCAGGAAGTGACCAGCACGAGCCAGCCATCCCTTCGCTTTTGGCCAATCGGGGCCAGCCTTGGCCGACCCTCCTCCCCTCGCCGTCGTCGTCCGCGTGGGTGCCGCACGCCTTGCGCACGTCAAAGAACGGGGAGCGGCCATCCGGTCGGATCGCCGCTCCCCGCGGGCTGTCATGGGTTGACTCCGACCTGCCGGGATGGCGTCGGCGTTCAGACGCCGCAGTTGCCGAACTCCAGGAACCAGACGTCAAGGAACCCGAAGAGGTCGGCGACGGTGACGTTCGCATCGCCGTCGAAGTCGGCGCTGGGATCGCCGGCCGGGCCGCCGAACTGGGCGAACCAGGCGTCGAGGAACGCGAAGAGGTCGGCGACGTTCACCCCGCCGGCGCAGTCATAGTCGGCCGCGCAGACGTGGATCACCGCCGGGTCGCTGGGGGCGGCGCCGCAAGGGTTGAGCGCCTCGCCGCGGAACTCGAGATCGGGCCCGACGGAGATGTTCGTGAGGTCGATGGAGGCCTCGTCCACAACCGAGGCGCCAAACCGTGGCGGCTGCACGCCGTCGACGCTGTTGGCGCCGGGTGTCACGTCGCGGAACGAAGCCTCGCCCACCTCGCGCCACTGCCAGCGGCGTTCGACGGGCTCGGAGCCCGATGCGGCGAAGGACAACGACTTCGAGCCGCCCTTGCAAACCGATCCGGACACGGGCGAAGACAGGATCGACGGCGCCGAATCGAGCGTGAGCATCGCCGCGACGCTGGTGTCGTCGCCGCACACGTTCGTCACGACGCAGTCGTACGAGCCCGCGTCCGCCGGACCGACGTTGGAGAGGCTGAGCGTGTCGGTCGCGGCCGAGGGGTTCATCGCGGTGTCGATCGGCACGGTGTTGCGGCGCCAAAGGAACGCGGGCGCGGGATTGCCGGTGGCCTCGACGTGGAACGTCGCGCCGCCGCCGGGGCACGCCGACGCGTCGGTCGGATCGAGCGTGACGCTCGGGCAGACGCTGACGACCGCGGGCGGATCGCAGGTGACGGGCACCGCGGTGGTGACGACCAGGGAGAAGGCCCGCAGGTTGCCGGTGCCGTTGGCGGCCAGGTCCTGCACCTTGAGCGTCCAGGTGCCGTTGGGGTTCTGCCCGTTGAAGGCCGCGAGCGGCGCGTTGGGGGCGAATGTCCCGGTCCATGGATTGCCGGAGGCGAGGATGCTCTGGATGCCGCTGGCGGCCGAGTCGTCGAGCACGGTGTTGCAGAAGTTGTTGCCGGTGTTGCCCGTGCCGCCGGGGCGGTTCATGAGCACGACGCTGGTTCCCGTCGGGCTGACGAGCGTGAGGACAAGGTTGCCGACGCGCGAGTGGTCGAGCCCGACCGTTGTCGCGCCCGCGGTGCTGGTGCACGACGTGCCATCGAGCCGGAAGTTCACGTCGCTGATCGTGCCGGTCATCCCCGAAACGCTCAGGGGCACGCTGATGCCGGTCGCGTTGTTGTCGGGGATCGCCACCGCCGGCCCGCTGTACGAGAACGTCTGCACGCCGCCCGCGCCGGAGGAACCGGTCGAGAGATCGATCGCGTGGGGCGCAGCCGAAGCCTGGTTCGACGTGACGCTGAGCGTCAGCGAGATCGGTGCGCCGCACGGGTGCGACGGGCTCACGCTCAGCACGTAGGGCGTCAGATTGCTCGCGGTCGATCCGCCGGCGGCGAGGTTCGGGTACGCCGCCACGGCGCTGGTCACCGTGACCGTCGGCGTGTTCGAAACGAGCGTGCCGGTGACGCCGGTGGCGTTGAGCGTGCCGGAGTTGGTGACCGGCGCGAAGACCTGGATCTCGGTCTCGCCCGGGTCGATGCGCCCGTTCGCGTTGCCGTTGCCGACGTTGTCGGCGAAGGAATCGGCCCCGGTGGCGCTCAGGACGACGATGGGCGTCGTGGTCACGTTGTACCCGACGAGGGCGAAGTCCTGGTCGAGCGAGCCGCCCGAGTTGGGCACGCCGTCGGAGTTGATGTTCGAGGCGGTGACGGTGATGGTGACCGCGCCGGTGACGCCGGCGGGAAGGAAGACGCTCTCGACGTTGTTGGCCGCGTCCGCCGCGCCGCCGGTGACGGAGGAAGCCGCGGAGAAGACGTTGCCCTTGTACGTGTTCGCGCCGACGGTGACGGTCAGGTCGAGATCGTTCTTCCATGCCGAGCCGGAGGTGGCGCCTGGAGCATCAGTCCAGGCGAGGGTGACGCGGAAGGGCTTGGACGAGTCGGCGACCGTGCCGACGAAGGTCCGGGTCTGGCCGGTGGCGGTGAACGTGTCGGCGGCGACCTGGTCCCGCAGGAGCGTGGGCACCGTGCCGCGATTGAAGAGTTCGCCGAGGTTCATCAGGCCCATGCCCTGGCTGTTGGACCAGAGGGTGTCGTTGGCGCCCGTGCCGGTCATGTACCGGGTCGAGTTCATGAGGATGGCTTTGGTCATCGCCGGGCTGGGCGCCGCGAGGCCCATGTTCAGGAAGAACTGGCGCACGAGCGCGCACGCACCGGCGACGGCCGGGGTCGAGTGGCTCGTCCCCGAAGAAGCCGTGTAGAACTGCTGACCGGCGGGGAAGTAGATGCTCCCCACCCCGCCGCAAACGCCCGTCCCGACGTAGCACGCGTTGCCTGTGCCGGTGGCGCCGGGGGAGGCGGTCTGCGCCACGCCGCCCGAGACGTGCGTGCCGGGGGCGACGATGTCGGGCTTCTTGCGCCCGTCGGCGCACGGGCCGCGGCTGGAGAAGGTCGCGATGTCGAGCGCGCTGTTGGCCTCGGAATCGGTCGTGCCGCAACCGTCGGAGCCGCCGAACGCCTGCACGTTCTCGCTCGCGCCGACCGTGATGACGTTCTTCGCGGTGCTGGGTTCGCCCACGGTCCCGGCGGCGGAACCGGCGTTGCCCGCGGCGAAGACGATCACCATCGGCTGGTTGCCCGCGACCGGGAACGACGAGCCCGAGGGCTGCGCATCGCGCACCAGCGCGTCGTACGTCTGGCAGTCCGAGATGTACGCGTTCGACGTGCCGCCCCAGCTGTTGGTGCTGATCCGCGCACCGTCGTTGTACGCCATCGACTGCAGGTTGTTGTAGTTCGGGCTCGTGAACGTGTTCGGGTCAAAGACCACCGACGAACCCGCCTTGACGAAGGGGCACACACCCAGGCCGTACCGGTAGCCCGAGGCATCGGCGAACGGCGAGCCGGTGAGGTTGTTGTACCCCATCACGATGTGCGTGTTGAGGTTGCCGTGCCCGTCGCACCCCTGGAGCGTCGAGCCCGCGTGCGCCGTCCCGACGAGACGGTTGTAGATGATGCGGCTCGTGCCCGGGCGCGCACCGGTCAGGTACAGGCCCATGTGGTTCGGGCTGGTCGAGCCGTTGTCGACGCCCGAGTCGCTGACGTCGACCGCGAAGTTCGAAGCGGTGAACTGCTCCTGCGTAAAGCCCTTGGTGCCCAGCCACGCCAGGTACCCCGGCCCCGAAGGGACCGTGCCCGCGAGGTTGCCCGAGATGATCTGGTTCTGGCGTTCGTCGAACTTCTTCGGGAGCGTGTACGCGTGGATCGAGACCACGTCGGGCTGGGCCGCGAGCGCCGCGAGCACGCCCGGCGGAACGGGCGCGACCACGTTGTGGTAGTCCAGCGCGTCGTACTCGCCGATGCGCTCGCCCGTGCGGATCTGGTCCAGCAGGTCGAGCGTCTGCTTGTTCGCCTGCTCGTCCTTCACCAACTGAATCGAGAACAGTTGGTCCGTCACCGCGCTCTTTGCGGGGTCGTCGATCAGCGCCTTGGCGCTCGGCGCCAGCCGGTATTCCGGCTTGTACTCGCCGATCCACTGCACGCTCGGGATCGCGCCCGTCGCGGCCCGCTTCTGCAGCGCCGTGATCTGGTCAAAGTCGCCGTACACGAGGTACGCGTTGCTGGGAATGTACGTGACGATCCGCACGCCGGTGCGCTCGAGCGCGCTCAGCCACTCGGGCTTGATGGGCCCGGCGAACTGCACCAGGTGCATCGCCCTGCCCTCGAACTTCACGCGCGCTTCGACTTTGACGCCGGCCCCCCCGCCCGCCCCGCCACCACCCGGGGGCGTGTCGATCGGTCCGGCGTTGAGCAGGATCAGGTTCTCGTAGGGCAGCACCT
>ERZ795060.1675-NODE-1675-length-25136-cov-10.311511_pt1 | contig 25136 bp, 19 predicted proteins | sample MGYA00375144_ERZ795060 | MGnify/ENA primary metagenome ERZ795060 (study PRJEB30189, sample SAMN05720157) | activated sludge metagenome | isolation source: anaerobic digester from wastewater treatment plant | place: Japan | collected 2015-05-15 ...
CAGCAATTACAAATATTACCTATGCAACTACAGGCGCTACAGGTGCAACCTTCAGCGACTTGCCGGCAGGAGTGACTGGCAACTGGGCAGCTGGAGTAGTGACTATCAGTGGAACGCCAACTGCAAGTGGTACATTTAATTACACAGTAACTCTTACAGGTGGATGTGGCACAGTAACAGCCAATGGTACGATAACAGTAACGCCGGATAACACAATTACACTTACCTCTGCAGCTGGTACAGATAATCAGACGGTATGTGTCAATACAGCTATAACCGATATAACATATTCGACAACTGGTGCTACAGGAGCTACTGTAACCGGACTGCCTGCAGGTGTAGCCGGTATATGGGCTGCGGATGCTGTTACCATAAGCGGAACCCCGTCAGTTACCGGTATATTCAATTATACCGTCACATTGACAGGTGGCTGCGGAACTGTTACAGCTACAGGCACAATAACAGTTACAACCTGTTGTACAATTACACTTATTTCACCTGCCGGTACCGACAACCAGTCAGTATGTATCAATACACCGATAACCAACATCACCTACAGTACGACTGGAGCCACAGGAGCAACCTTCAGCGGACTGCCTGCAGGAGTAACAGGTAACTGGGCAGCTGATGTAGTTACAATAAGTGGTACGCCGACTACAAGTGGTACATTCAACTATACAGTTACACTTACAGGCAGCTGTGGCGGTGAGACTGCATCAGGAACTATTACAGTTGTACCTGATAACACAATAACCCTCACTTCAGCAGCAGGTACTGATAACCAGGCAGTATGTATAAATACAGCTATAACTGACATTACATATACTACTACCGGAGCAACAGGTGCAACCTTTACAGGTTTGCCTGCAGGAGTAACCGGAGTGTGGGCAGCAGACGCCGTAACAATAAGCGGTACACCATCAGAAAGCGGGATATTCAACTACACCGTTGAGCTAACGGGAGGCTGTGGTACCGTTTCAGCTACAGGCGTTTTAACTGTTAACCAGATACCTGTTCTTGTTGTTACAGATCCCGCACCGGTATGCTCACCTTCAACAGTTGATCTTACCGATCCTGCTATAACAGCAGGCTCCGAAGCCGGACTCACATTTACCTACTGGCTCGATGCCGCTGCAACAACTCCCCATCCGTTACCGGCAACATCTGGAGCAGGTACATTCTACATAAGAGGAACAAATGCTTCAGGATGTTTCGATATCAAACCTGTCACAGTAACGGTAAATGATTCACCCAATGGTGTGGCAACTGTTACACATGTGACATGTCCGGGAGGAAACGACGGAGCAATTGACCTTACTGTATCTGGCGGCACAGCACCATACTCGTTCCTGTGGAGTAATGGAGCAACAACCGAAGACGTAAGTAACCTTACAGCCGGTTCATACAGTGTTACAATAACCGATGTTAACGGATGCTCAACAATAGTATCAGCAGATGTGAACGACGGTGCAGGAACTCCAATAACTGTAACCGTAAATGTTACAGGCATCCTGTGCCACGGTGAATCAACTGGAGTTGTTGATATAACTGTGACAGGTGGTACAGCTCCATATTCATTTATCTGGAACAATGGTGCTACAACTGAAGATCTGTCGGGGATACCTGCTGGAACATATTCAGTAGTTGTTACCGATGTATCCGGGTGTTCAGCTACAGCAGAAGGAACTGTATCAGAGCCTGATTCAATAGTTATAGGAATGTCTGTTACTGATGTAAGATGCTTTGGAGAAGCAAATGGTGCTGTTGATATAACCGTAACCGGTGGCACACCTAATTACACCTTCCTGTGGAGCAACGGTGAAACCACAGAAGATATAAGCGGACTTTCAGGAGGAAAATACACCATTGCTGTAACAGATGCCAACGGTTGCGTTGCAACTGCTGAAGCAGATGTTGCTGAACCTGCCCAGTCTCTTGTTGCAACAGCTGTAGTCACCGATGTGCTTTGTTATGGTGAATCTACCGGTGCAGTTGATGTTACAGTTACCGGCGGAACAGCTCCATACACCTTCCTGTGGAATAATGGTGCAACAACTGAAGACCTCACAGGTATCCCGGCTGGGAATTATTCTGTGACAGTAACCGATGCTCACGGCTGTACAGCATTTACAGGTGGAACGGTAAGTCAGCCAGCTACAGGAATGTCAGCTTCTGTGACGGTAACTGACGTACTCTGCAATGGTGGAAACAACGGAGCAGTTGACCTAACTGTCACAGACGGAACCGCTCCATATACATTCCTGTGGAATAATGGCGCAACAACTGAAGACCTTACAAATGTTACAGCTGGAAGTTATTCATTATCAATAACTGATGCAACTGGCTGCACAATTGTTCAGAATGCACAGGTAACTGAGCCACCTGCTTTATCGGTCGAAGCAACAGTTGTAAATGCTACATGTCCTGATACAAGAGATGGTTCTATCACCCTTACAATAACAGGAGGAACACCACCTTATACTGCATTGTGGTCTGACGGTGTAACCGGTATCACCAGATCAGCAGGTGACAGCACATATACTGTAATTGTTGTCGACAATAACGGATGTACTGCAACACTGGATGTTGAGGTAACATTTACAGGTACAAATTGCCTTGAAGTGTACGAGGTTATTACACCCAATGGTGACGGTAAGAATGATGTGTGGATTATCCGCAATATTGAGATGTATCCCGATGCAGAAGTCTTTGTCTACAACAGATGGGGCAGACTGATATTCCATACAAAGAATATTGCAGCCAATCCGTGGGATGGCAAGTATAAAGGCAAACTGGTACCAACCGACTCGTACCATTATATACTATACCTTAATGATGGTTCCAAACCGAGAAAAGGCGTTATAACAGTTATCAGATGAAAAAAGCTTTTAAAATTGATATGAAAATTAACAGGTTTATACTTCTGCCGGCTGCTGTGTTGATTTTTACAGCTGTTGCACAGGCACAGCAGGTGCCTATGTACAGCCAGTACGTCATGAACGGATTTCTTATCAATCCCTCAATAGCCGGGAGAGACGGTTATACTACTGTTAATGTTACCGTAAGGGAGCAATGGGTAGGCCTCGGGAACTCCCCAGGAACATATGCAGCCAGCTTTCAGACCCGCTTGCTGAAAGATAGCTATATTTCACGCGCTACTTCAGTAAGAAGAAAGATGGTCAGACCTACAAAAGGCGGAAATGTGGGGCTGGGAGGATATATTTTTAACGACAGGAACGGTATTATGAGCCGTACAGGAATTCTTGGTGCATATGCCTATCACCTCCAGCTCGGGCAATCTCGCGGGGGATTACCTACTTACCTCTCTCTTGGTCTGGCCGCAACACTATACCAGTATGCTGTAGACCTTAACGGAAACCTCCTGCTTAAAGATGTAGACGATGAATTCCTGAATAATTATGACAGAGTGGTGTATATTCCTGACTTTAACTTCGGAGCTACCTATACATCTGAACTTTATTATGTTGGATTTGCAATGAGCTCGCTCTCAAGAGGAGCAATACTCTTCGGAAATAAGGGAGATAATGAACGTTCAGAACTTGGACACTATTACCTGACTGGCGGAGCAAAGATACGTTTTATGGGAAACCGCGACTGGGAGATTCAGCCATCAGTTTTGCTGAAATCATCAGATATGTTCTTCAAATCGTTCCAGGCCGATATCACAGCAAGAGTCTTCTACAGGAATGATTACTGGGCAGGATTATCCTATAGAACCAATGATGCATTGATTATTCTGCTGGGACTGAAATACGACAGGTTCTACTTTGCTTACGCTTTCGACTATGCCCTTACTGAAGTGAGGAAACATACTTTTGGTTCACACGAACTTACACTTGCAGTTAAATTCGGTGAGAGCGCCAGAAGATACCGCTGGATTGTTGCTTACTGAAATGTTGCAGACGTATACTTCAAAAATTAAGGCTGTTCAGATGTAACAGCCTTAATTTTTGAAAAACTTTCGGTAAAATTTTGACACCGGATTTTTTTATATTTGGAAAATGTCAAGGTTGTTAATTATAACGGTAATACTTGCACTTGTAATATCTTCCTGCGAAAAGAAAAGGATTGACGGACCCTGTGAACTGGAATTTTCAAACGATACAATTTTCTTTGATACCGTATTTACTTCAACAGGTTCTGCAACAAAGGAGTTAAGGGTTAAAAATACCGGTAAAAGCAGACTTGTCATTGACAAAATATATCTTGCAGGCGGAAGTAAATCTCCTTTCAGATTGAATATTGACGGTGAGCCGGCTCTATCGCGCAATAATATAGAAATATATTCCGGCGACAGTATTTTTATCTTTGTTGATGTAATAATCGACCCATTGAATTCAGACCTACCCGTTCTGGTTACTGATTCAATAATCTTTGAAACAGAAAAGACATTTAGAGTAATTCTTCATGCATTTGGTCAGGATGTGATTTTACTGAAAAATAACCATATTATAAGAAATGAAACCTGGAATCTTCAACGCCCGTATCTGATTTATGGTGATATTCTTGTAGATACATTAAATACCCTTACAATAGAAGAAGGTGTGCGAATTTTATTTCATAAGAACAGCTCATTAACAGTTGCCGGAAATATTATTGTAAACGGAACAGTAACCAATCCCGTCCTCTTTGCCTCCGACCGCTTAGAAAAAATGTACGAAGATGTACCCGGCCAGTGGAAAGGCATCTTTTTTTCTTATTTAAGCAAGGGTAATGTATTGAATCATACAATTATACGTAATTCCACATTCGGCATCAGACTCGGTGAACCTGACAGGATTGTTGTATCAGAGACTCCTGATATTAAGCTGAATTGCGTAAATATTTCACATTCAACAATTACTGATCTTGCAGTTTACTCAGGCAGCATTGAAGCCGTAAATTCTGTTTTTTCCCATGCCGGTAAATACTGTGCCTATCTGATTTCGGGCGGAAATTACAGTTTCATTCATTGTACTTTCTACAACAGATGGGAATACGGAATAAGATTAACACCGCTTCTACTTATATCACCTCATCAATCTGTTCCAAAAAATGACGCTGGCGAAATGAACCTTTACTTCCTGAACAGTGTTGTTTATGGAGACCTTTCATCAGAAATTCAGGTTATTACAGATTTTTCTTCTCAACCTGTAAATTATTGTTTCGACCATTGCCTGATACGGCTTGATACAGCCACTTCTTCCTTCTGGAAACGCGACAGGTTTATTGATAACATCGTAAACAGGAACCCACGTTTTATTGATGAAGTAACATACGATTTCAGGCCCGATACCCTCTCCCCTTTAATCAATGCCGGAAATGAACAGGTTGTGAATACTTACCCAAATGACTTCAGGGGAGCAACCCGGCTGAAAGACGGATTGCCTGACATCGGTGCTTTTGAACGTATTCCCGGCGAAAAGAAACGTAACTGATAATTTCAAACTTATGTACCGGAGAATACTCCTCGGAATTTTACCGGCATTAATCTGCATAATGTTTGATATTCAGCTGGTTAAATCCCAGGAGAACATACAAAAGAAATTCAGGTTCATGTTTTATAATGTTGAAAATCTTTTTGATACAGAAGATGATCCTGCTACGGAGGATGATGAATTCTTGCCCGGGGGAGAAAGACGATGGAACATAAACAGATACAGACTTAAGTTGCAATCAATATATAAGGTTATTACAGCAGCCGGAGAGTGGGACCCTCCTGCAATTGTCGGAATTTGTGAGGCAGAGAATAAAAAAGCAATTGACGACCTGCTTTTGCTGACCCCGCTCGGTAAATCAGGTGATTATGACATAGTACATGAAGATTCTGATGACCCGAGGGGAATAGACGTATGCCTGATATACAGGAAAGATTATGTTAAGTTGTTGTATTATAAATATATATATCCTTTCTCATTTTATTCCCGGAATATAAGAACCAGAAAGGTATTATATTCTAAGTTCTTAGTTGAAAATGATACGCTTCACCTCTTTCTGAATCACTGGCCATCGAGAAGGGGAGGGGTGCTTGCAGGCGAGGAGAGCAGGATCGCTCTGGCAAATTTGCTCATTCAACAGGCCGATTCGGTTAGAAAATCATCAGGGGAATGTTCAAAAATTATTTTTGCCGGTGATTTCAATTCTCTTCCTTCATCTGATGAAATTAAGGTTCTCACAGATTCTGGAGAAAAGGGCTCTTTTTTGAATCTTGGCATGAGCCATTTTCTTCGTGGTACAGGCACTTATAAATATGAGGGAATATGGGAAATGCCCGATCAGATAATAGTTTCGAAAACCATGCTTCCTGATTTTCAGAGATGCAGAGGTATTTATACTTCTGAAGATTTCTTTGAAATATTTTCTCCAGATTTTCTGCTTCTCAGGGACAGGAAATTTTCCGGGCAGAAGCCATTTTCAACCTACAGTGGTTATTCTTATCAGGGAGGATTCAGCGACCATCTTCCCGTAATTCTTGATCTGGTTGTGCAGCCCGGCCGCTGACCAAAGGTTTAAGTCCTAACTCACGACCTTTCTTAATCATCAGTTCCCTTGCAGCACTATATTCATTTGGGATAATACCATCAAGAATTGCATCTTTGATATAGTTCTTAATAATGCCAACCTCTTTGCCTGGTTTTATACCGAACGTTGCAATTATTTCATCCCCGGAAACTGGTGGCTGGAAATTTCTGATTGCGTCTTTTTCTTCAATTTCAACAAGTTTCTTTCTTACCAGTCTGAAGTTTGCAAGATGCCGTGATTTCTTTTCCTCATTTTTGGAGGTGATATCAGCTTCACACAAAAGCATTAGATCATCTATATCATCACCTGCTTCGTAAAGAAGTCTTCTTACCGCAGAATCGGTGACAATATCCTGTGACAGCACGATGGGACGCAGGTGTAGGTCAACAAGTTTCCGTACATATTTCATGTTTTCGTTCAGAGGAAGCTTCAACTTTCTGAAAATGACAGGCACCATCTTTGCCCCTATAAATTCATGGTTATGAAATGTCCAGCCAGTTTTTTCAGAATATTTCTTCGTTACGGGTTTGGCAATGTCGTGAAGAAGTGCTGCCCACCTGAGCCACAGATTATCCGATTTGCTGCTTACATTATCGAGCACTTTAAGGGTATGCAGGAAATTGTCTTTATGTCCCCTTCCTTCTTTCTTTTCCACCCCTTTCAGATTTGCAAGTTCAGGAAAGATAATTTCCAGCAGACCCGACATATCGAGCAGCATAAACCCTTTTGATGGCTTTGGAGATGAAATTATCTTGTTTAACTCTGTAGTTATTCTTTCGGTCGAAACTATCTTAATACGCTCCCTGTTCTTTTTTATTGATTCAAAAGTTTTCTCTTCAATTTTGAAATCGAGCTGGGTGGCAAATCTTATCGCCCTCATCATCCTGAGAGGGTCATCATCGAATGTTCTGTCAGGATCAAGAGGAGTTCTTATCAACCTTTTCTTCAAATCTTCCTGCCCTCCGAAAGGATCAACAAGCATACCCCACGTTGAACGGTTCAATCCTGCAGCGAGGGCATTAATCGTAAAGTCCCTGCGTTTCTGGTCGTCTTCTATAGTGCCGCTTTCAACAAAAGGCTTTCGAGAATCCCTTCTGTACGATTCTTTTCGTGCCCTTACAAATTCAATATTGTAATCCCCATACCGGAACATTGCTGTTCCGAAATTCTTGTAAACAGCAACTTTAATTCCTTTCCCCAGTTTTTTAGCAGTTTTCCTGGCTATGTCAATCCCATCACCCGTCACAACAATATCAATATCCTGCTCTGGATTTTTACGGCCGAGGAGAAAATCCCTTACATAACCCCCCACAACATAACCTTCAACATTTTCAGATTCAAGTACCTCTGAAATAACTTCAAAGATTTTATCTTCCAGACAGATTGTCATTATTTCTTCAAAATGTGATGCTTTCGTGGCAAAATTACCAATTTATCTTTTTATTCACGGCAGGATAGTGATTTATTAAAGTCTGTGGCATGATAATTGACATATCAATGAACAAATAATAAGATTACCTGTTAACCATAAAAAGTTTTTAACATGATTGAACATTTAACAAAAGAGACTTTTCTTAAGAAAGTATTTAACTACGAAAAAAACAAAGAATGGAAATTTGAAGGTGAGAGGCCTTGTGTGGTTGATTTTTATGCCGATTGGTGCGGACCCTGTAAAATGGTAGCACCTGTACTTGAGCAACTTTCGAAGGAGTACGACGGAAAGATTGATTTTTACAAGGTTGATACTGAAAAGGAGGGTGAACTTGCTGCTGTTTTTGGAATTCAGAGCATACCCAGCCTTCTGTTTGTTCCCAAAGATGGACAACCTCAAATGGCATTAGGTTTCCTTCCGAAAGAGACTTTCGAAATGGCTTTCAAGGAAGTATTTGGCATAGAGAAGGAAAAAAATGAAAAAAATCAGTAAAAAGTGAAACTTTTTACCTGTTTTTTCCGTTATAATTATTGAAACAACACACCTCTCAAGGGTTAAGTTTTTTCATAGGGTTTAGGTTAGGGTATTTAAAGGGTTTCCCGCAGGAGAGAAAGTTCTGCGGGATCTCTTTTTTATGAAAGCTCTTTGAATATGCCGTTTATCTCTTCTTCTGTGGCCCTTAACTTTTTCTGACACAGCCTTATAAGATCTGAAGCCCTCTTTACTTCTTTTGATAACCTGTCAATATCAAGATTACCGCTTTCAATATTGCGAAGAATGGCCTCAATTTCTTTCATTGCTTCGTTAAATGACAGCTCTTTTTTAGCCATTTCTCTGAATTTTACTTAATTACAAATCTATAATTTTTCTTTTGATTTTTTCAGCACCCTGCTCTTTATTTTTCCATCGTGGAAGAAAGTGTCAATTTCATCTTCCGGTTTTATTTTATCTACACTGCTGACAATTATACCGTTAAGTACTGTAATGGTGTATCCGCGTTTTAGAACATTATCCGGACTTAATATGTTAAGAGATTCAGACATCGATTTTATTCTGACTTCGATGCTTTTTAACAGATTGATTGTGTTTATCCTTATAAGTTCACCTGCCCTGCTGAGGTCCCTCTCCCTGCTGGAAATATAATTCTGCGATGTTAATTCAATTTTCTTTTTCACATCTGCCAGAACTATATCTTCTCTCCCAAGCCTGTTCCTGACTTTGGTTACAAGATCAACAAGTTTAACTGATAAATCAGTTCTTACTGCAGAAATAAGCCTGTTAGAAACAGGTATTATTCTTGTCATGAAAGATGTCAGACGCTCTTTCTTACTGTCAATGATTTCGTTTACTGCTTCTGATATTTCATCGGCCAGCTGCATAAGCAGGTTTTCGGCCGAGACCATTTTTTCTATAAGGTAGTCAGCCACAGCCGTTGGTGTTTTAAGTGCATGATATGCGACAATATCTGTTACGGAGATATCTTTTTCGTGGCCAATTCCTGTTATAACAGGCAGTGGAAACTGTGTGATATGGTAGGCTATATTGTAGTTGTCGAACCAGCTTAGGTCCGATTGGGCACCGCCGCCCCTTATAATTACAGCCACATCAAATTTCTCGTACTGCTCAGATATACGGTCAAGTGCTGAAATCACGCTTTGCTCAGTTTCGGCGCCCTGCATCACTGCTTCAAAAAGTGTTATGCTGAAACCGTATCCGTAAATATTTTCCTTCAGGTGCCTCACAAAATCCTGGTATCCGGCAGCAGTTTTTGACGAAACCACTGCAATACGTTGTGGTGCAATCGTAAGTTCAAGTTCTTTGTTCATCGTTATCACCCCTTCTTCCTCAAGCCTTCTCAGAATCTGCTGTCGTTTAATTGCCATATCGCCGAGGGTGAAAGCAGGATCGATATCGTTTATTACAAGACTCAATCCGTAAACCTCATGATATTCTATTTTGACCCTTACCAGAATTTTAATACCCGGACGAAGGGTTTCTCCCGTTGTGCTTTCAAAAAATGATTTCAGAAACCGGTACCTTGTGTTCCAGATTACAGCCCTAACTCTTGCCCTGATATTAATTTCGTCGGGGTGTTTTTCAATTAGTTCGAGATAGCAATGTCCGGCATAGTTTTCCTTTGCCTCGGAAATTTCTGCAAAAACCCAGTAAAAGCCTGGAAGTGACGCATATAGTGAGTCCCTGATAACCTGTTGAAGTTCGGTGAGTGACAGTTTTTCGTTCATTATCAATCATTTATTTTTACAACTTTCATAACAGATGTCCCATTATCTGTCATGATTTTTAAAAAGTAAATTCCCTGGTTCCTGAATTGTAAATCGTTCAGGCGAAGAGTTTTGCTGATATAGTCTCTGCTGGTTATTATTTTTTTATAAAGAAGATGACCGGTGGATGAATAGATTTCTACGCTTAGAGGTGAATATGGTGGTTCCCTGAAGTAGATATCAATATGGTCGGTAAATGGATTAGGTCCTGCAGTAATGTCTATGCCAGGTTTCAGCATAATCTTTTCCTGGAGCATCTGGATTGCTTTCTTCATACTGGGAAGACCGAAACCGTACAGGGAGTCGGGATTATTTGCCCTGTCGCTGCACCGGTGGAGAATATCTATTATATCTGAAGGTGAAGCTTCAGGTACTGCCTGAAGTAAGCATGCACACATTCCACTTAGAATCGGGCACGAAAAAGATGTACCGCTGATCTTGATGTACCCTTTTTCATCTATCTGGGCAGTTACATCAACTCCCATTGCCACATTGTCAGGCTTTATCCTGCCGTCGGCACTTGGTCCAGCCGACGAAAAGGTGGAAATCGTACAGTATTGATCTACTGCCCCTGCACAGATAACTTTAAACCCGTCTGATGGAGCAATTATTCTCAACCATTCATTATCCCTTTCGTTCCCTGCGCTTGCAACAACAATAATACCTTTCGATACGGCAATATCCGCTACACGGGTAATGAAAGCGTTCATTCCATTCAGGTCTTCGAATTTGTAATTCATGGAAGGGTCATCGAAAACATTGTATCCAAGTGAAGTTGAAATAATGTCAACACCCAGGCTGTCAGCATATTCTGCAGCTGCTGCCCAGTAGTCTTCTTCCACTGGAAACTCAGAATAAACGTCTTCAGTTCTGAAGAGCCAGTAATTAGCCCCGGGAGCCGAACCCACTATTTTCCCTGGTACATCACCTGCCAGTACTGACAATACGGCAGTGCCGTGGTAATGGTAACTGTAAACATTTTTTGAGTTCAGCACAAAGTCATAAGTTCCTCTTATGCCATAACGTGCCCGTAATTTATCAAGGCAGGGTAAAAAATTTGCCCTGGAGAAGCCTCCGTCGAGAACAGCTATCACCACGCCGGTTCCGTCAAATCCGGAATCATGCAGAAAATTACCCTCGAGCATTGTAATCTGTCTGTCATAAGGAACTTCATTGTTTACCCCCTGGATCAGTTCCAGTTTATCTGGCTTAACGCTTTTAGCTGAAGGTACCTTGACAACCCTGACTCCTTCAACAAAGGGGAGGCTTTCTATAACGGATACCGGTGCAGGTGTAATGGATTTAAAGAGAGCAGTATTCATCCACTTCGAAGTGTTGTGAAGTGTCAGGCCAAGAGATCTTATCTGATTGATGTACGGCGGGTAAACGGGAAGGTCAGTATAATCCGGAAATTTTATGCCGTATTTTATACGTCGGGCAATTGCTTTTGGACTGAGCAGTCGTGAAGGGGAAAAATTTTCAGGTTTATAATCGCCTTTATCAGTGAAATATACCCTGTAGAAATATCTGTAATCTGGCTCCTGTGCTATTGATGTATGCCATGAAGAAAAGTAAAGAATCAGAAACGCAACTGCGAGATAATATCCAATCTTTTTTACCGGCTTAATTACCATATAGTTCCGGTTTTCTCCGGGTCGGAGAGGTTTTTGCCTGTAACTTCAAGTGAGTCGAGAATAGCATTTTCTCTTTTGTAAAGCTCCGGGTTGGTAGCCATCCCATTTATATACTTTATTTCGTTTTTAACAGTTCCGTCGGGGTTATATACGTACCATATTCCTTCACGTCTGTCGTTCTTATATTGCCCCTTGTATTTAAGGTTCCCGTCGGCATCCCATACTTCAAAGGGACCTTCGAGCACGCCGTTCACATATTGGGCTTTGAGGAATATTTTTCCGCTTTCATGGAATTGAACCCATTCACCGTCTTTAACTTCATTTTTGTACCATATTTTTTCAGCCACCGTTTTATCGGGGTAATATTTTACCGAGAGTCCGTTTTTCATGTTATTGCTGTACTCTTCATCCGTTATTTTATAGCCTTTGATTGCAGATGAAAAGAACTCCCATTTTCCTTCTTTCTTCTGGTTTACATATTTCCCTGAAGCTGCTATAAAACCGTTTGGATGGAAAAAAATTGCATCTGCTGTGCGGCTGTCATCGCTGTAAAAAAGTATTGATTGCAGGGTGTCGTTATCGTAATATCTTTTGAATACTTTAACCGGACGGTCGTCCTTGAAATAGCCTTCGTACTGGATATGGCCATTAGGGTATCTTTTCATCCAGTAACCCTGCCTTTTCCCCGTTTTATCAAAACGGTTTATGGTGTCGTTTGGCTGGGACAGGGCAACTGTTGAACCGGTTATTAGGAGAATAACAATCAGGGAAAGTATTCTCATTTTGGTTTTCATCAGAGCCATAAAGATAAAAAAAATCCCGCACATACCTGTGCGGGATGAGAACGTATAGCTGAAGAGTTTATTATTTCACTTCCTCGAAGTCGACATCAGTAACTTCTTCGTTTCCTGATTTACCGCTGCTTCCGGTTGATGCACCCGGACCTGGTCCTGCAGCGCCGGCACCTGAAGCCTGGGCAGCTCTGTACATTTCTTCAGAGGCTTTCTGCCATGCATTGTTCAGGTCGGCGAGAGCTTTGTCAACTGCAGGTATGTCCTGCGATTTGTGAGCATCCTTGAGTTTTGAAAGAGCCTGCTCAATTTCGTGCCTTTTATCCGGACTCAGTTTATCACCGAATTCGCGCAGCTGTTTTTCCGTCTGGAAAATCATACTGTCGGCAGCATTAAGCTTGTCGACTCTTTCACGTGCCCTTCTGTCGGCTTCTTCGTTGGCTTTGGCTTCTTCCTTCATCCTTCTTATTTCTTCTTCAGTAAGACCGGATGAAGCCTCAATTCTTATTTTCTGTTCTTTACCTGTGCCTCTGTCTTTAGCCGACACATGAAGGATACCGTTGGCATCAATGTCGAATGTTACTTCTATCTGTGGTACACCTCTCGGGGCGGGTGGTATGCCATCGAGATAGAAGCGACCTATTGTTTTGTTGCCTGCAGCCATCGGACGTTCTCCCTGAAGCACATGGATTTCAACCGATGACTGGTTATCGGCGGCAGTGGTGAATACCTCTGTCTTTCTGGTCGGTATAGTGGTGTTGGCTTCGATAAGCTTTGTCATTACGCCGCCAAGGGTTTCAATACCGAGCGACAGCGGGGTGACGTCGAGAAGGAGGACATCTTTTACCTCGCCTGCCAGAACTCCACCCTGAATAGCAGCACCTATGGCAACAACCTCGTCGGGGTTAACACCTTTAGATGGAGTCCTTCCGAAGAATTTTTCGACAACCTGCTGAATGGCAGGTATACGTGTCAAACCTCCTACCAGAATTACTTCGTCTATATCGGAAGGCTTCAGACCGGCAGCTTCAAGAGCCTTTTCACATGGCGGAATGACTGCCTGTATCAGTTTGTCGCAAATCTTTTCAAACTGGGCTCTTGTAAGTGTCTTTACAAGATGCTTTGGAATTCCGTTAACCGGCATGATATACGGAAGATTTATTTCTGTGGTCGTTGAGCTTGAAAGCTCTATCTTGGCTTTCTCTGCAGCTTCTTTCAGACGCTGCATTGCCATGGGGTCTTTTCTCAGATCCACACCGTTTTCTTTCAGGAATTCCTCTGCAAGCCAGTCGATTATAAGGTGGTCGAAGTCGTCACCGCCGAGGTGGGTGTCACCATTTGTTGATTTAACTTCGAATACTCCATCGCCAAGCTCGAGGATTGAAATATCGAATGTTCCGCCTCCAAGGTCGAAGACGGCAATCTTCATATCCTGAGCCTTTTTGTCGAGGCCATAAGCCAGCGAAGCAGCTGTAGGTTCGTTAATGATTCGGCGCACGTTAAGTCCGGCTATCTCACCAGCCTCCTTGGTTGCCTGCCTCTGTGAGTCGCTGAAATAGGCTGGTACAGTGATGACAGCATCAGTCACCTCATAACCAAGATAATCTTCAGCAGTCTTTTTCATCTTCTGAAGTATCATGGCTGAAATTTCCTGAGGTGAATAGAGCCTGTCATCAATTTTAACGCGCGGAGTATTGTTTTCACCCCTTACAACAGGATATGTAACCCTTTCAATCTCTTTCTGAACTTTATCATATGTTTCCCCCATAAACCTTTTTATGGAGTAAACAGTTCTTTTCGCGTTAATAATAGCCTGTCGCTTGGCTGGATCCCCAACCTTCCTTTCTCCATTCTCAGCAAATGAAACTACGGAAGGCGTCGTCCTTTTGCCTTCACTGTTGGGAATAACAACCGGTTCGTTGCCTTCCATAACAGCAACACAGGAGTTAGTCGTGCCGAGATCTATTCCAATTATTTTGCCCATAATATCTTTCTTTTTGATGGTTATACTTTTTTATTGTCTCTTACTCATTAACAATGTTTATGCCAATGCCCTGTAACACGGTTTTTATGACAAAAAGTCAGAGAAAATCGGCAAATGACACTATTATTTTAACATGAACAGGTTTGGCTGCATTAAAATTTGTAGCTTTGTCATAAAATTTAACACTCAGGAAAGTATGTCAGAATTTAAAGCTGTTAAAAGGGTAACTACCCATGTTCTCTTTGAGATGAAGCTCAGGGGCGAGAAGATTGCCATGCTGACGGCATATGACTATTCTTTTGCAAGGATTCTGGATGAAGCTGGTATAGATATTATTCTTGTTGGCGACTCAGCTTCGAATGTGATGGCCGGTTACGAAACTACATTACCTATTACCCTCGATAATATGATATATCATGCATCATCGGTGGTACGAGGTGTTAAAAGGGCGCTGGTAGTGGTTGACATGCCTTTTGGTACGTACCAGGGCAATTCGAGGGAGGCTCTTGCTTCGGCTATACGTATAATGAAGGAGACAGGAGCCCATGCCGTTAAACTTGAGGGAGGAGCCGAAGTGGCTGAATCGGTTGAAAGAATAATTTCAGCAGGGATACCCGTTATGGGACATCTCGGACTGACACCGCAGTCGATACATAAATTCGGAACCTATGTTGTGAGGGCAAGGGAGGAAGAAGAAGCCAGAAAGCTGCTTGAAGATGCCAAACTGCTACAGAACCTTGGCATATTTTCCCTTGTGCTTGAGAAAATCCCGGCTAAACTTGCCGGTGAAGTGACCTCATCATTAAAAATACCTGTTATCGGCATTGGTGCTGGCCCTAATACCGACGGCCAGGTACTTGTGCTCCACGATATGCTCGGAATAACCCAGGAATTTTCGCCACGCTTTCTCAGGAGGTATCATAACCTCAACGCTGAAATAAAAGGTGCAGTGCAGAATTATATCAATGATGTGAAAACACTTAAATTCCCGAACGAAAAAGAGCAGTACTAACAGTAAAGATGGCAGAACACGATTCAGACAAACTCAAGATTCTTTACGAAGACAACCATCTGATTGCTGTTTACAAGGAAGCATCGGAGCTCTCACAGGGGGATCGCACCGGAGATATAACCCTGGATGAAAAGGTCAAAAGATACATAGCCAAAAAGTACAATAAGCCGGGCGATGTTTTTCTGGGTATTGTTCACAGACTCGACAGGCCTGTGAGTGGAGTAATGCTTTATGCCCGTACCTCCAAGGCACTGAAACGATTAAACAGAATGTTTCAGGAAAGGGAGGTGCAAAAAATTTACTGGGCTGTAACCGGTGATCGGCCCCCTGCAGATGAGGCAACCATCGAACACTTTATTAAAAAAAACGAAAAACAAAATAAATCATACGTTTACGACCATGAAGTAAAAGGCTCCAGAAAAGCCTCCCTTACATATAGACTTATTGGCAGGTCACAAAGGTATTATCTTATTGAAGTTCAGCTCCATACAGGCAGACACCATCAGATACGTGCACAACTGGCTGCAATTGGATGCCCGATTAAAGGGGATCTCAAATATGGTGCGAAAAGATCAAATGAAGACGGAAGTATAAGCCTTCATGCCCGCAGCCTCGCTTTCAAACATCCGGTCACAAAGGAAGAAATCAGAATCATAGCACCTCTTCCGGAAAACGGTATCTGGAAAATATTCAAAAACTTTGATTCAAAAAAATAAGCCGGAACTTGTTTCGTTTGTTCCGGCTTATTCTGGGGTTGTCAATGAAAGCCAAAAAAAGTAATCTGTAAGTGGTTTGTTGCAAAATTAAGCAGCAACCCGGGTAATTCAGTTAAAATCAGGTTAAATGAAGTTAAGGAAAAGTTAAAGTTTTTACACTCTGAGTATCAATTGAGTTAATTTTGCAATATGAAAAACAAAATCTTCATCAGCCTCGTGGTGATGATGGCTCTCTCCGTCATTGGAATATTTTATGTGCAGATTACATGGATGAGAAATGCCATCAGGACGAGCAATGAGAATTTCAATAATGCTGTTTTTATCGGCCTGAACAATGCTGCCAGCGAGATTGAGTCATACCACAGGATGAATTTTTTCAATAATTATATATTCCGGGATCCTTTTTCATTCAGGGACACGGTAACGGGATTATCTGAATTTTTCAGCTTTAACGGCTTCTTCTCGGATAATAAAGGTAGTGTTACTATCAATTTCAACAGCCGTCAGGCCAGCGGAAGCATTAATCCGGAAAGAATAAATAAAACTAATGATAATGCCAGAATAGCTTCACGGCAAAATCAGGATTCAATATATATAATTACCCGGGGTGACAGGCCCGGGAATGTCAGAATTGAGAGGAAAAATGATCTCACAGGAGCCCCGGGGAATTCAGTCATAATGACGCAGTCTGATTTTCTTCAGTGGCTCCGGAAAAGAACAAACGAGTTCCAGCAACTGAGCGACAGAATGATCAGGGAAATCTTCGAGTCGGAAACCAGCTATCGTCCCGATCCAGAACTTATAAGGAAAGTTCTTGACCAGATATTTCCTTACTTTGGAGTCAATATACCTTACGAATTCTCTGTTATAGAAAACGGTGAACCATTGATAGTTTCATCAAAGAAGGTGAGTAAAAACGAATTCCTTAAAAGCATCTACAAAGTGAGGCTTTTTGAAGATAACTTACTCCGGCCGGGACTGATTCTTTCGGTTGTATTTCCTGGCAGAACAAATTATGTTCTGGGCTCCATTTCGTGGATGCTTATAGGCTCGCTTCTCTTCTCCCTTTTTATCCTTGCAACATTCGCCCTCAGCATTTATTTCATCCTGCGGCAGAAGAAGATTTCAGAAATTAAATCTGACTTTATTAACAACATGACCCATGAGTTCAAAACTCCTATAGCCACAATATCTCTTGCAGCCGATGCAATAACAAATCCGAGGGTCATAAAAGATGAAAACAGCATCAAGCATTTTGCTTCGATGATCAAAAAAGAGAATGAGAGGATGAATAAACAGGTTGAGACAATATTGCAGATTGCATCACTCGATAAAAAAGAGATCGAGTTCATGTTCGATAATGTCTCAGTTCATCGCATAATTCAAAAGGCTATTGATACAGTTGAGCTTTTCATTCAGCAGAAACACGGAAAAATTAATATTTGCCTGGCAGCTGCAAACGACATTATTTATGGCGATGAAGAACATCTCACCAACCTTGTTCACAATCTGCTCGATAATGCCATAAAATATTCTCCCGAAAAGCCTGATATAACTGTGGTTACCAAAAATGTTGACGGTGGTATCGAAATTTCAGTAGCCGACAAAGGTATCGGTATGTCAAAAAGCGTTCAGTCTAAAATATTTGAAAGATTTTACCGTCAGAGTACCGGTGATGTTCATAATGTAAAAGGATTTGGACTGGGGCTCAATTACGTGAAGGCTATTGTCGATGCTCACCGTGGTAGTATTAAAGTGGAAAGTGAACCTGGTAAGGGAAGTTGTTTTTATGTATTTTTGCCTTATAAATTTGAAAACTGAGAAAGATGGCTATAAAACCCGCCAGAATATTTTTGGTTGAAGACGATCTTAGCTTCGGGTCGGTGCTGAAATCATACCTCGAGCTGAATGATTATGTGGTTGAGTGGGTCGACGACGGTAAATATGCCATGGATGCTTTCCGCAGGGGCTCGTACGATATTTGCATACTCGATGTCATGCTACCTAATGTTGATGGCTTTACAATTGCCGGTGAAATAAGAAAAATAAATACAACAATTCCGATAGTATTCCTTACGGCAAAAAAACTAAAAGAAGATGTACTTAAAGGTTATGGTGTGGGAGGCGATGATTATATTACCAAACCTTTTGATACAGATATTCTTCTGGCAAAAATAAAGGCAATTATTGCGCGCCGTGATACAGGTGATAAAAGCAGGGATCTCTATGAAATCGGAAAATTTACATTTAATTCAAAATTACGTATTCTGAAAATTGGGGATCAGGAGATGAAGCTCTCTCCCAAGGAAGCGCAACTGCTTGAGCTTCTTGCAAATAATCCTAATTCATTGATACCAAGGGAGATGGCTTTGAAAAAAATATGGGGGTCTGACGATTACTTTACTGCCCGCAGTATGGATGTTTATGTTACAAAACTCAGAAAATATCTTTCAGCCGATCCCGACCTTGTAATAAAAAATATCCATGGTGCAGGCTTTCAGTTGATAATCAAAGAGAATCCACCCCAGGTGTGATTTTTCAAGTGAATAAATTAATTCCCGGTATAACCTTAAAATTCTTCTCCTGGTTCAGAATATTATTTTTTATTGAAAATAGTTGAAAACTATTTTGCATTTGTGAATTAAGCTCTCCCTTTTCGTTGTATTGATTAAATATTTTTGCGAAAAAGACTGAGGGATGAGGAAAGTATTTTTGATATTGTCTGCTTTTACAGTTATTGTTTCTCTTTTTTCCTGCAGGGTATCGCGGATGAATATTTCTACCGGAGGAACGCCGGCATCGGCGTATGATTATATTGAAAGGTGGAAAGATGTTGCCATTAATGAAATGAGAAGGACTGGTGTTCCGGCAAGTATCACACTTGCCCAGGGGATGATTGAATCGGGTTACGGACGCAGCAGGCTGGCAATTGAGGCAAATAATCACTTCGGAATAAAATGCCATAACGGATGGACCGGTCCCACAATAAAACATCACGACGACAGAAGGAATGAATGTTTCAGGAAATACAGAAATGCGGAAGAGTCATTCCGCGACCATTCAGATTTCCTCCGTACAACAACTCGTTATAGCTTTCTTTTCAGCCTTGAGCCAACTGATTACAAAGCATGGGCAAAGGGATTGAAAAAGGCAGGGTATGCCACAAATCCCGATTATGATAATATGTTGATCAGAAAGATTGAAGAGTACGGACTTTATGAGTATGACCGTGTTGCTCTTGCCGGAAATCCGGGTAATGGGGCAAAAAATATATCCAATGGTAAGATTGCAGAGAATAATGTCAGTAGTATCACAGACAAATATTCCAGAAGTTATCGGCAGGGAGCTTCGGTAGCACCACCTGAAAGTTCAGCCGGGCGCATAATGGAAAATAACAGGATAAAGTATATTGTAGTAAGAGAGGGAGATACACGTGAGAGCCTTGAGAAAGAGTTAAAGTTGCTGAGATGGGAACTGAGCAAGTACAATGAGCTTCCTGAAGATTTTACACCCGAACCGGGTCAGATTCTGTACATTCAGCCGAAAAGGAAAAAAGCAGAGCCAGGAAAAGAGATACACACTGTTGGGGAAGGAGAAACGATGTATTCGGTCTCTCAGAAATATGGCATTAAACTGAGATACCTTTATTATTATAACAGGATGGAAGAAGGCAGTGAGCCAGAGCCTGGCAGGAAGCTGTGGCTCCGGAGGCTTATGCCGGTGGATTAGGTAATATTCTGTAATCCTTTATTTTAAATCCACGCAAGAAGTCAGTGACACTCATCTTTTTCTTGCCTTCGAGCTGAATGGTGCATACTGACAGGATGCCCTTTCCGCATGCAATCCTGAGATATTCTTTGCCGTCGGATATTATTTCACCAGGAATATATGAATGATTCTCTTCTTCAGGTTTGCTTTCATAAATTTTAAACAGCAGCACCCCGTCTTTACCTTTGAAGAAAGACCTGGCACATGGATCAGGTGCCAGCCCGCGTATCAGATTGTGAATAGAAACAGCATCTTTTTGCCAGTCGATAATACAGTCGGCAGGAGTAATTTTGGGAGCAGGTTTTGGTTTTTCTCCCGGCTTAAGAAACTGTGATTGCGGCACAGGAATAATTGTCTTGTTTACCAGTCCTTCAAGTGTCTTTATTACAAGCCGTGCACCCAGTTTCATCATTCTGGCCTTCAGATCACCTGCATTTTCGTAAGGGAATATCTGAACTTCCTCCCTGAGCAGAATTTCTCCGGTATCTATTTTGTCGTTAATAAGAAATGTTGTAAGTCCAGTTCTTGTTTCACCGTTAATTATAGCATGATTTATAGGTGCGGCTCCACGGTAATGAGGCAGGAGGGAGGCATGAAGATTTATGGTACCCATTGGTGGAATTTTCCACACGGCTTCAGGTAATTTTCTGAATGCCACAACAATTATGACATCGGGGTTTAATTTTTTGAGTTCATCAATAAAAGATGGATCTTCAAGGTTTTCAGGCTGAAGAACAGGCAGGTAACTGAATTCGGCAAATTCTTTTACGGGAGACTTTTTTAATTTTCTTCCCCTTCCTGCAGGTTTATCAGGTGTTGTGACGACACCAACTACATTAAATCCGTTCATAAGCAGAGACCCCAGAGTTGCCACAGCAAATTCCGGAGTACCCATAAACACTATTCTCAGATTTTTCATTTTGAGGTGTCGTCTTTAAATCCGTGTTTGTAACAGGTGATATTGTGACCCATTTTGTTCGCCTTTGTCATCAGATAAAACTCGTTGTAAGGGTTTGGAGGAATAACCAGAGGGATTGTTTCGACAATGGTGATTCCGTAGCCCTCAAGTCCTGCACGTTTGACGGGGTTATTCGATATCAGCCTTATTTTACCCAGTCCTAGTTCTCTCATTATACTTGCCCCCACACCATAATCTCTTTCATCTTCTCCGAATCCCAGTTTAAGGTTTGCCTGTACAGTGTCGAGTCCCCCTTCCTGAAGCTTGTAAGCTTTTATTTTGTTGAAAAGTCCTATCCCTCTGCCTTCCTGGTTAAGATATATTATGACGCCTTTCCCTTCCTTCTCGACCATTTCCATTGCCTTGTCGAGCTGTTGACCACAATCACATCTAAGCGAATGAAACACATCGCCAGTAAAGCATGAGGAGTGAACTCTTACAAGAACTGGTTCATCTTTGGTCCAGGTTCCCTTAATAAGGGCAGCATGTTCGAGTCCGTTGCTTACCTGGCGGAAAGGAATAAACTCAAACTCACCAATTGTTGTGGGCAGTTTTACCTTCACACCCATTTCCACTATTGATTCCCTTTCGAGGCGGTACGCAATAAGGTCTCTGATAGCGATTATTTTTATTCCAAATCTCTTACTCATTTCCATCAGTTCCGGCAGGCGTGCCATTGAGCCGTCGTCGTTCATTATTTCCACGAGTGCTCCACCCGGACGAAGTCCTGCCAGACGTGTCAGATCAACGACTGCTTCGGTGTGTCCTGCCCGACGCAATACTCCTTTTGATCTTGCTTTCAATGGAAATATGTGTCCGGGACGGGCAAGGTCGGAAGGTTTTGTTTTGGGATCTACAAGAGCTTTTATTGTAAGAGCCCTGTCTTTGGCTGATACACCAGTGGTAGTCTCTTCGCTACGAAGATCTACTGAAACAGTAAACTGGGTTTCGTGGATGGATGTGTTTATACCTACCATCGGATCAAGTTCGAGCTCTTCGCATCGCTCTTCGGGAAGTGCACAGCATAGAAGCCCACGTCCATACTTAGTCATGAAATTAACTATCTCGGGAGTGATTAGTTCTGCAGCACAAATAAAATCACCCTCGTTCTCCCTGTCTTCATCATCCACAACTATCAGAAGCTTCCCCTGCCTTATATCTTCAATGGCTTCCTCGATAGTGTTCAACTGAAACTTTTCTGTCATGCTCATCTCTGTTAACCGGGCTTAATAACTGCTCCCGGGACCGGTAATATTCAAAAACCCTGCCACAACCTGAAAAACTGATTTAAAGGGAAAAATTTACTGTCAATTTTTCCACGCAAAATTAGAAAATTAACTTCTGGTCTACAAAATATTTATGCCATACCCCTGTTAACTTTTAAATATTGACCAACTTTTTTAAGTACGGTACACACATCAAGCCACCTGCCATGGTTGTTGGGGGGTGAACTATACATCGCTCCCTCTCAGGGTTCTGGGCAGAGTATATGTTGTCCCTTGCGGCAAAACATTATAGTAAAATTTATATTGTATTCTGGCAGGCTGCCGGATTCTTCTTGTTCTTTAATAAAATTAGTGGTCAGAACATCATGTCAAACATTTTCATTATAGTTATCTTCATATTTAATGTTGAAGATAATTTTGTAGAGTTTGTCTTTTATCTTTTTGAAGAATCTGGTATACGTTTCGATATTGAAGATTGACGAATCGGTTGTTGCCTTATATGTAAGGAATATTCCTACAGGCAGAAGGATTATGAATGCAGCCCACATTCCTATAAAGATGTTTAAATGGCTCTCGCGTGCAAGTTTTTCGGTTGAAACGGAGATTATGTAATAAATAACGAAGAAGAAAACCGAGATGACAGCCGGTGTTCCAAGTCCTCCTTTCCTTATAATTGAACCAAGGGGAGCACCGATGAGGAGGAACACGATGCAGGCCAGGGAGAGTGTGAATTTTTTGTGGTAATCAATCTGGTAGTTGCGCAGAGATTTTGTATTGTTCTGAATCTGTTCTCTTTTCTCGGTTACGTAATTGGCGCTGTAGCGAGCATATTCCAGAGCTCTGTCGAGAGCATATTTTTTTGCGTCAAGGTTCATGGTATCCAGTAGTTTCCATGGTTCAAATACCGGTGCATTTTTTAATTCGGCGGAGTCGTTTACAGTAACACCCGGGACATAGAAATTTCTTTTCTGGTAAATAAATGCGGTATTAAACTCAGTGAAATAACTCTTTTTTCTTTCAATATTCAATTTTGATAGTGAATCGATATAATATTGCAGCTGGCGGATATTCTTTGTCGCCGAACTGAATTTCAGAAGGTCTTCTTTACTTCGTTCGAAGTCGAAGCCGCTCAGTGAAATTACGATGGTTTGTTCTTTAAAGCGGTCTCTGCGGAAGGGATATTTCTGCTGGGAAGGGGGAACGCCTTTTTCTTCAATATCATAATAAGAGTAACCATTAAAGAGGGTCAAAATCATGCCCGATTCATCGGGGGTTATTTTCATATAGCCTGAATCAGCGTATGTTACAGCTACATTACCGCGCCTGTCGCGGTGATCATAGATAAGTATTTTTTCCAGTTTGTTTGTTTCAGGGTTCTTTGTTGTTACCTTGATGCTAAAACCGTCGACATCGTTATTGAAAGTTCCTGCCTGTATGTTGAGTTCAGGTCTTTTGCGGCGGATGTCATAAAGGAGAGTTCGCGCCTTACCGTAGGAGTATGGTTGAACATTATTTGAAAAGAAAAATGAAATTATTGAGAGTACCGATACAATAATTATTACCGGTTGCATGATTCTTCTCAGGGGAATACCTGATGATTTGAGTGCTGTAAGTTCGTTAAATTCTCCCATGTTGCCGAAAGTCATTAGTGAGGCAAGCAGTATTGAAAGAGGGAGTGCCATTGGAACGAAAGTAAGTGAGAAATGATAGAGCAGTTCGGCCATGATTTTGAATTCCAGACCTTTGCCTATCAGTTCGTCGATATACATGAAAAGGAACTGGAGAATTAGAACTATCAGGACAATGAAAAAGGTGAAGACCAGCGGTCCTATAAAAGATCTGAAAACAAACAGGTCAAGTTTTTTCATTGCCATGCGAATAATGTGCAAATTTAATTGATTTTGCGACCTGTAATGTTTATATCGAAGAAGAATCAGATGCCAAGTATTCTTTTAAGTTCTGTGATCTGTGTATCCCACAGGTAAATAGCGTCTTCTTTTTCTTCAGGTTCAGCAAAGTCGGTTATAATTAGGGCAAGTTCATTAGTAAGTTCCTGGATGTTTATACTGAATTCGAAGTAATTCATCTCTTCTCCTTCGTTTTCGAGCCATTCAAATCTGACGAATTTATTTTCCTTCAGTGCTACAAGACGTGCTCTGGATTCTGACTTATGCCACTTGAAAGTAAAAATATCGCCTTCAACGGTAACTTCATCTGCAAACCATTCTGAGAGTCCTTCGGGGGTGCTTAGCCTCGGAAAGAGAATTTTTGGCGAGGTATTCAGGATATATTCAAGCTCGAATTTGACTCTCATGTTATTTTCTTGTCTAAAGGCTCATCAAATTGCAATATAGAAAAAATTATCAAAACAAAAAATCTTGTTGATTAAATCCACCAAAACAGTTATATTTGCACCCGTTTTGAACGACTCTGGTTTTGAACATTGCGGTGGTATAAGGATTGAAGGGGCAGGAGGTTAAAGCGCGAGGGTTCAATGAAATAAGAAGAAATATTTATGGCGAGATAGCTCAGGTGGTTAGAGCGTCCCGACCGAAGGTCGGGAAGGTCGAGGGTTCAATGAAATAAGAAAAAATATTTATGGCGAGATAGCTCAGGTGGTTAGAGCGTCCCGACCGAAGGTCGGGAAGGTCGAGGGTTCAATGAAATAAGAAAAAATATTTATGGCGAGATAGCTCAGGTGGTTAGAGCGTCCCGACCGAAGGTCGGGAAGGTCGAGGGTTCAATGAAATAAGAAAAAATATTTATGGCGAGATAGCTCAGGTGGTTAGAGCGTCCCGACCGAAGGTCGGG